>ULUR01044003.1_pt1 | contig 12663 bp, 10 predicted proteins | sample 1958651 | NCBI WGS metagenome assembly ULUR01 (sample SAMEA4835764, study PRJEB28245) | human gut metagenome | biome: gut microbiome; material: fecal sample | place: Denmark | collected 2008 | reverse complement strand
GAAGAGGAAGGGAAGAGGAAGGGAAGAGGAAGGGAAGAGGACAGGCGCCGGGAAACGCGGAAGGAACCGGAACATTTGTCTTGTCCCTGCCGCTTTCCGAGCCTGTTCCCACCAGCCGCGACAACGTTCCGCAGGGTAGAAGATAGCGTCTTCCCCATCTGCCCGCGTTCCTTTCCCGGAAGAGGAATGCCCGGGCTTGCGGCATTGACACGGCGGGAGGCACGGGGTACTCTCCTGCGGCATATAATGATCAGTTTCACCAATATCAGCGGAGCCGAGGAAATTGGGGCCAATTGCTATTTGCTTGAGATGGACGGCACCAGGATCGTGCTTGACAGCGGGATGCACCCCAAGAAGGAGGGGAAGGCGGCCATGCCGGACTTTGATTCCCTGGAACCTAATTCCGTGGAAGCCGTTTTTTTAAGCCATTCCCACCTGGACCATCTGGGGACGCTGCCCGTGCTTCAGGAGAAACAGCCTGCGGCGGAGGTGTTCATGACGCCCGCCGCGGCAGCCCTGTCTGAAGTGATGCTGCACAATTCCGTGAATGTGATGAGCGCCAAGAGGCTGGACCTGGGCATTGTGGAGTACCCTTTTTTCACCCATAACGATCTGGACAGATTGAGCGACGCCTGGAATGCCAAATCCTGCAACGAAGTGTTCCGCGTGGGCTTTCGTCAGAACGTGCTGGCCACGTTTTATGATGCCGGGCACATCCTGGGGTCTGCCGGCGTGATGCTGGAGAGCGAGAGCGGCCATACCGTATTTTACACGGGGGACGTGCAGTTTGAGGACCAGAGCATGATTCCCGGGGCTGATTTTCCGGAATCCGGCGTAGATACGCTGGTGATGGAGTGCACGCGCGGCGGTTTCCAGCGCAGCGCCCACTATTCCAGGCCGGAAGAGATGGTGAGGTTCGGGAAAGCGATTGCGGAGACGCTGGAGCGCGGCGGCGCCGTACTGATTCCGGTATTCGCCATCGGCAAGAGCCAGGAGATGCTGTTCAATATCCACCGTTTCAAGCAGATGGGGGTGATTCCCGCCAATACTCCCGTGTACTTCGGCGGTCTGAGCGCGAAAGTTTCCCTGTTGTACGACCGTTTTGCCGGGTCAACGCGCAGGCATGACCATGAATTTAAACTGAAGGAGGAGATTCAGACCGTGCCCCTTCCGCGCAAGGGAAAAGCTCCGCTGGTGTGTTCCCCGGGGAATATTTACGTGGTGTCCAGCGGCATGATGACGGAAAACACGCTTTCCAACGTTATGGCGGAACAGGTTCTTCCCCAGGAGAAGAACGCTATTTTATTCGTAGGATATGCGGATCCTGATTCTCCCGCGGGCCTGTTGAAGGCAACGCCTGAAGGGGAACTGGTGAAAATGCGGCCCAAGGGGCAGCCGGTGCGCCGCAAGTGCACCGTGGACTGTTTTGATTTTTCCGGGCATGCCACCCGGGATGCCCTGGTCAATTATGCCGTGAAGCTGAATCCCAGGCAGGTGGTTCTGGTGCACGGGGATCCGGATGCCGTGGAGTGGATGCGCCATACGTTATCCGCCAAAATGCCGGATTCTACTATCGTCGTTCCTGAGCCGGGGCGCCGCTACACTTTTGAGCCATGAGTCTTACAGGAGAAAGAAAGGGGAGGCTGGTCGTCTTTGAAGGCATTGACGGCACGGGCAAGTCCACCCACATCGGCCACTTGCGGAAGTATCTGGAGGGGAAGGGGCTGGAAGTGGTGCAGAGTTTTGAGCCCACGCGCGGCCGGTGGGGCCGGATGCTCCGGGATTCCGCCGTGACCGGACGCCTTTCCGCAGATGAGGAAGTGGCCCTGTTCCTGAAAGACAGGAGGGAACATGTAAAGACGCTGATTGCTCCCGCATTGGCGCGGGGGGCATGGGTTCTGCTGGATCGCTACTATCTTTCCATGATGGCTTACCAGGGCGCGCGCGGCATAGACCCGCAGGCCATCCGCGCCGCCAATGAAGAATTTGCCCCGGTGCCGGATGCCGTGGTCTGGCTGGATATTCCCGTTTCCGTGGCGTTGGAACGCATCGGAAACCGTGGGGAACGCGACGCTTTTGAGACGGAAGAGGGTCTGGCGGCCTGCCGCAGCGTGTTTGCTTCCGTCCATGCTCCTTGGATGCTCCGCGTAGAAGCGGACGCCGGAGAGGAAGAAGTGGCGGCAAGAGTGCGGAGGTCTCTTGCCGCGCGTTTTCCCGATGTCATTGAAGCATAGGCGCATCCCTCCGGCCGGAGGCCGGGGATTTTCCCTTGGCGGGTCATTACCGGCATTTAACCGCTATTTCGCAGGCGCATAAGCCGTTGGATCCGGAATCCCGGCTTCCCTGAAGGCTTCCCGGCGTTCCATGCAGGTGGAACAGACGCCGCAGTGGACGGCTCCGCCCTTGTAGCAGGAATAGGTGCGGGAAAAGTCCACGCCCAAATCCTGGCCCATGGCGGCGATGCCGCCCTTGGACATGTGGATGAAAGGGCGCAGGATGCCCAGACCGGCGTAGGTTCCCAGGCGAATGGCCTCCGTCATGGCGGCCATGAATTCCTCCCGGCAGTCCGGATAGATGCTATGGTCACCGGAATGGGCCGCAATGACGAGCTGCTGCGCTCCGCAGCTTTCCGCAACCCCGGCGGCAATGGACAGGAAGATGCCGTTGCGGAAGGGGACGACGGTCTGTTTCATCAGTTCTTCATCATAGGAACCGTCCGGAATATCGTCCGCGCCGGAGAGGAGGGCGGATTTCAAATGGGCGGAAATGGAGGAGATGTCAATCACGCGGTGCTCTATGCCCAGGCTGGCGGCCTGCCAGGCAGCGCATTCCAGTTCCCGTTCCGCGTGGTTGGAGGCATAGTCAAAGCTGAGGGCCACCCGGACGCGGTGGTTCCTGTGCGCCCAGTGCAGGGCTACGCTGGAGTCCAGTCCGCCGCTGAGCAGTACGGCTGTTTCCATCTTGTCCATGGTCTGGATTAAAGAGGGCGGTTTTCCGGATTGTGTTCGGCAACAGCGGTCAGCTGGATGCCGCCGCGGGGGGAGAAACGTCCTTCCACCTTCAGCCACCGCGGGGAAATGGCGGCCACCAGATCATCCGTGATGCGGTTGACGATTTGTTCGTTGAAAGCCGGGTAGTTGCGGTAGGAGGCCAGATAGTATTTGAGGGATTTGGTTTCCACGCACTTTTCCGCGGGAACGTAGGTGATCGTCAGGCGGCAGGAATCCGGTTGCCCGGTAACGGGGCAGAGGGAGGAAAATTCATGGGTGTCCAGCGTGATGGTGTAGGGACGCGTGCCGCGGTTGGGGAAGGATTCCAGCCTGGCGTCGTCAGGGCTGGTGAAGAAGGAGCTTTGAGAGCCTAATAGAGTCAGATGGTCGTCGGACATGGTTGATGTAGTATGGTAATGGATGGTTCAGGCCCCCTAGACGGGGGAGCCTTTTTCCAGGACGGGTTCTTCGCCGGGGAATTCTTTCACGTACAGGTCCTGTTGAGGGAACGGGATGGAAATGCCGTGTTCGTTGAACGCATTATAGATGTGTTCCCGCACGGAGGAAAGACTGGAGGATTTTGTCATGACGGGAACCCAGACCCATACGCCCAGATTGACGGCACTGTCTCCGAAATTGTCCAGCACCACGCTGGTTTTTTTGACCTTGGAAAGGAAGGGCAGGGAAGCCAGCGTTTCCAGAATGATTTTACGCGCCCTTTCCACGTCCGTTCCATAGGAAATGCCCACTTCCACCTTCACGCATTCGAATTTATGGTTGCGGGTCATATTGCGGAAGTTCTTGTTGAAGAGCTGGGAGTTCTGGAAGGCGATGATAGAGCCGTCCAGCGTCTCGATCATGGTGGAGCGGTAGCCCAGGGAGGAGACGCGGCCCCGGTAGCCGTCGCATTCAATCATGTCGCCCTGGCGCAGACGCCCCAGCATCAGGGAGAGGCCGCAGATGATATTCTCAATGGTGTCTTTCAGGGCAAAGCCGATGCCCATGCTCAAGCCTCCCATGACCATCAGCAGCCCGTTGTAATTGGCGTTCATGATGATGAGCGCCGTAAAAACGAAGAACCCCCAGAGAAAAAGGGAGGAGAGCGTCACGAAGGTGGGGATGATGCCTACTTCATAATCTTCTCCATAGACTTCGTGCAGCGTATTTTTCCCTAGGAATATCAAGTAGTTGAGAACAATGGCAATCAGGATGACCGTGATGACGCTGCTCCAGCTGAAAGTGAACAGATCCTTGATTTCCGTGGCGGCGAAAATTTTATTGATGATGAGGTCCCCCATGTCGAAGGTGGCGGCGGGCCAGATGAGGCTGAACAGGATGAGGAAGATGGTCAGGCAGGGAAGCGCCAGCTTGGAGACGAAAGGGCGGAACCACAGGATGACCCGCTTGTTCCGTTCCTTCCGGCGTTTTTCATAGTGGTGGAGCAGATCCCACAGGCCCACCAGCAACAGGATGCTGGTCATCAGCATGATCCAGGTCATCAGCACCAGGAAGGCCATGAAGCTGAATCCTGTCCAGCACAGAACACTGCCCAGGATAGTAAACACCAAAGATACGGTGGAGAAGAAACGGTCCAGCCGGGGCAGCTTGTGCCGCTGCCGCACCCAGGTCAGCAGGGAGAAGAGGGAAACCAGCGTGAACAGGATGGGCATGGAAATATCCACGATAATGTTGGGGGCCATGAACATGCGCAGAAGCATGAAGAATCCGCCCAGAAGAAGGTAGGGCATGTAGATGCGGATGCCGGAGTTAATGGTGCCGTAGGGGAGGCGCGTGACCAGGGAGAACAGGATGGCGCTGACCAGCAGAAGGAATTCCGCGCCCAGGGACGCCGCGCTCTCCAGCAGGTAGTTCGGCGTGCGCAGTGAGGCAATGACGAGGATCAGTGCCACGATAAGAATGGTGGTGACGTTGGTGAACGCATGACGCTTGTTGTAGTTGCCCGTCTTTTTCAGCGTTTTTTTGAAGCCCAGGAAGACGATGAAGCGGGCAAGGCAGTAGGAGCACAGGATGATGCCCAGCAGGATAAGGCCGTAGTGTTTGAGCGTTTCCGAGTCTGATGGAAGCTGGAGCTTGCTGTCCGCGGATGTTTCCCATACGCTCATGCATATTTCATACGTCTTGAGCGGCTTGAGAAAGATATACCTGGCCGCATGGGACGGGGTGTAAAATATCCTGTTGAACAGGGAGGTGAACATTTGGGCGCTTTCATAGTTCAGCGTGTCTATCTTCCTGTTCAGATTATTGAAAAGTTCCTTAAGGTAAATGAACTGCTCCTTTTCTTCCTGAAGGGATTTTTCCAGTTCCTGGCAGGCATACAGAGCTTCGTCCCTTTGCACCAGGGATGGTTCCGACAGGTTGGCCGTGTCGACTTCCTCCAGGGATTCCGCCAGTTTTTTAATGCGTTCTATTTCCTTGCCCAGCCGTTCCTCCTGTTCCTGGAAGTCCGGTTTTTGGGCGTAATACATTTCCACCAGCCTGGTGGCTGCCTTGCAGTAAAAAGCCAGCGTAAAGATTTTTTGATCGTCCAGGGCGTAAAGCACGGCGGACATTTCATATACCCTGGTGTCAAAATAATTGTAGGTGGCGTCCGCGTTCTTCACCAGCACTTCCCGGACGGCCATCCTTTTTTCCTCATTCTTTTTCAGGATGGTGATTTCATGGCACAGGGCCATGATAACCGCATCCATTTCCGATTGGTCCGGCTGCGCCTGGGGCTGTTCCGTCCTGGCTTCCTCCACCTGTTCCGGGGCGGCGGAAGGCGGTTCCGCCTGCTGTGCGGACACAGAACCTGAGGCCAGAAACCCCGCCAGAAAAAAGGCGGCGCAGAGGCGGAAAAAGATCCGGTAATCAGGGATGCTCATGAATGGTCCCTGTTCTAGGGGCTGCGGGCATTACGGTCAAGGTTATATATTCTCCTGCTGACGGAGGGGAGCTTCACAAGGAGAAGCCCGTTTTTTCAGAGCAAGCCGTATGGAAAGGGCGGGGCATTTTCCGAATTCCCGGGGAATGCCCCTTTGTAAACAGGAAACGCTCCGGAAATCCTCCGGAGCGTTTGAAGAGAAAGCTGATTCCTGCGGGAATCAGTTCAGAGAAAAGGAGCGGATTCTCTTTACGGTTTCCTCCCGACCCAGCAGGGAAAAGACGGAGGAAAGATCCGGGCCGCCGCTTAACCCGGTGAGAGCCACCCGGGCAGGGAACATCACGGCCCCCATTTTGACGCCGTTTTCCTTGGCAAAGGCTTTCAGCACGCCGATGAGCTCATGTCCGTCCCATTCCGGTTCCTGTTCCAGCCTGTCCGCCAGTTTGGAAAGCAGTTCCAGCGCTTCCGGCTGAACCTTGGAGACAGCTTCCGGATCCATGTCCAGGTCAAAAAAGAAGCGGATTTTATCCGGAACTTCCGCCAGGGTCTGCACTTTCGTTTGCACGGTGGCGATGGCGGCGTCCAGAATCGGGGAATCCGGCAAACCGGATTTCAGACAGAAAGGCCGTGCCCGGAGAGCGAATTCTTCCGCAGGCAGGGCGATGATATGCTGTTGATTGACCCAGCGGCATTTGGTGATGTCAAATTTGGCTGCGGAGTGGTTGACGGCTTCCAGAGAGAAGCGTTCGATCAGCTCCTGCGGGGAGAAGATTTCCGTATCGTCCTTGGGGGACCAGCCCAGCAGGGCCAGGAAGTTCATGACGCCTTCCGGCAGAAAGCCTTCTTCCGGGTAAGTTCCCAGGGCGGCGCCCACGTCGCGCTTGGACATTTTGGAGCCGTCCTGGTTCAAAATCAGCGGCATGTGGGCGAAAACCGGGGGTGTGACGCCGAAAGCCTCAAACAGCTGGATGTGCTTGGGCGTGTTCATGATGTGGTCTTCCCCGCGGATGACGTGGGTCATTTTCATCTCAATATCGTCCACCACGTTGACAAAGTGGAAGATGTAGGAACCGTCCGCACGGCGGATAGCCATGTCCGGCGTGTTGGAAGCGTCCCGGTAGTCGATGGTGATGTCTCCGCAAATCAGGTCATGGAAAGTGACGGGTTTGGAGCGGTCAAAGCGGAAACGCCAGGCTCCGCCGTCTTCGTACACGCGGCCGGCATCCTGAAGCTTCTTGAAGTAGGCGTCGTAAATGTCGTTGCGCTGGCTTTGGAAATAGGGGCCGCAATCGCCGCCTTTCATGGGGCCCTCATCCCAGTCCAGCCCCAGCCATTCCATCCCGGTGAAGATTGCGCGGGTAGCCTCCTCCGTGTTGCGGGCGTTGTCCGTATCTTCAATACGGAGGATGAAGGTCCCCCCCATCTTGCGGGCGAACAGCCAGTTGAACAGGGCGGTGCGGGCGCCCCCAATGTGAAGGTAGCCCGTGGGGGAAGGTGCGAATCTTGTTCTGACGTGACTCATGATGGGTAAGAGAGTAAGGGCCTGTCTGCCCGCGTCAAGCAGATACAGGGGGTGCATGCCAAAAAACGGGGGTGCGGAGGTAGTGGATTTTTTAGGACGTTGTCGGCCTTGCGGCTTGCCTGGAGAGGGTTTTTAGGCTTCATTTAACGCCGTGTTCTTTTTAAAACACATATTCCGTCTGCGGGAGAAGTGGCAGATTAAGAGGGAAGATGAGGAAAAGCCCTTTCTGGAGCATCTGGACGACCTGCGGACCATGCTGCTGAGGATGGCGCTGTGCCTGACCGTCAGCACGATTCTGTGTGCCGGGTTTGCGTCCAATCTGATGGATATCCTGAGACGCCCCGTCAACCAGGTGTGGGATATGTTTGAGGAATCCCATCTTCCGGCAGGGATTGGCCTGGAGGCCTGGGGCAAGGCCAAGGAAATGGCAACGGCCATGACGGGCCTGGGAGCTTCCCAGCGGGAATTGTTTCTCCGCCAGGTTTCCCCGTCCCAGGCAGATTTGACGGAGGCGGCCCTGGTGCTTCGCGGCGCGCAGCCGCTGCCGGAGGACAGGAAACAGATTTTCATCAGGGAAGGAAGCCCTTCCGCGTCCGTGCGGGATCTGGCGGAAGCCCTGTATGCCCAAGGAGCCGTTCTGGCGGACGGAACGGGGCGGGGGGCCCTCAAGATGATGAGCGCGTTCCAGCCAGGGGAGGCGTTCATGCTGACCATCAAGCTTTCCCTGTATGCCGGAGTGGTGATTTCTTTCCCCCTTCTGCTGTACTTCCTGCTTCAATTCATCATTCCGGGATTGCTGGAACATGAACGCCGCCTGTTGTATAAGTGCATGGCTGTCGGTTTCGGCCTGTTCCTGGCCGGGACGCTGTTTTGTTATTTCATTGTGCTTCCGCGGGTACTGGCGTTTTTCTACACTTATTCCCTGGAATTCGGCATTTCCAATGAATGGCGCATCGGTTATTATCTGTCCTTTGCCACGCAGATGATTTTGATGTTCGGCCTGGCTTTTGAACTGCCTGTGGTGGTGATGCCCTTCGTCAAGCTGGGAGTGCTGACCTATGACATGATGAAGTCCACGAGACGCTATGCCATTGTGGCTATCGCTATCCTGGCTGCGATCATCACCCCTACGCCGGACGTGGCCACCATGATGCTGATGGCCGTTCCCATGTATGCGCTGTATGAAATATGCATCATTCTCGCCTGGATGCACGAACGCAAGGAGGCCGCGCGCACCCGGGAGGAAATCGCCCGGTTTGAAGAAGATTTCAACAACAACAATTCTCCCTACAACCAGTAACTACATCCAACACGCATCAATATCATGAATCTTCTGGAAATTATTATTCTGGGTATTGTGGAAGGCCTGACCGAATACTTGCCGGTCAGCTCCACGGGGCATCTGCTCCTGACAGAATCCCTGTTGAACATGTCTCAGAGCAAGGAAGCCCTGGACGCCCTGGCCGTCTGCATCCAGGGGGGAGCCATCCTGGCGGTGCTGAGCCTGTATTTTCCCCGGGTAAAAACCATGGCGCAGGGCGTGCGCGGCAAGAACCCCTCCGGGCTGAAACTGCTGGTCAACATTATTCTGGCCTTTCTTCCGGCCGCCGTGGTGGGCCTGTGCTGCGCCTCCCTGATCAAGGAGTATCTGTTCAATACGTACACAGTGGCTTATTCATGGATCGTGGGGGGAGGCGTTATTCTGGCGTATTGCGCCTGGCGCGCCAGGGAGGGCCGTTCCAATGAAGGGAACTCCGGCGCCTCCATTGAAAGCCTGACGCCGGCCAAAGCGCTGACGGTGGGCGCGCTCCAGTGCGTGGCCATGATCCCCGGCACCAGCCGGAGCCTGATGACCATGCTGGGAGGCATGTTCGTGGGGTTGAGCGTGGAGGCGGCCGTGGAGTTCAGCTTTTTGCTGGGATTGATAACCCTGGGCGCAGCCACGGTCCATGATGCGTATAAGGACGGTGCGCTGATGCTTGAATCTTTCGGCTGGGAAGCTTTGGCCGTGGGAACGGCGGTCAGCTGGCTTTCCGCATGGCTGGCTGTAAAATGGATGGTATCCTATTTGCAAAGGCACAGTTTTTCCATATTCGGCTGGTACCGTATCGCCATTGGCATTGTGACCCTGGTCCTTCTGTCTATGGGGCTGGTGCATTGAAAGACGTTTTCCGGCGTTTGAATGCCGGAAAACGCTTCTTCCCAGGCAAAGCGCCTCCCCCCGCAACAGGAAACGGGTTTGGGACAATCCCGGAGAAGGATGACCGCTGTCTGGACAAAACCATGACGCAGGGCTGTCTTGCATCCCCGGAGCAACACAGCCCTGCAATGAATGGCAGTTCAGGAAAGCTTATCTTCTGTGCGTTCCGTGGGAATACCCGGGATTGGAAGGTTTAGGAGAAGGAGACGGACGGGATGGCGCGGATGAAGGGCGGGAGGACGGCCTGCCAGGTGCGTTGACGGAATGGGGCGGGGAAGAAGGCCTGGAAACGGAAGAGGGCCTGCCGGGACGGTTGACGCCGGAGTGTCCCGGATTGTGGGAGGAAGGCCTTGAAGCCGGCGGGGAGGAAGGTCGGCTGGGACGTCCGAAATCCGGTCTGGAGGGACGATTGACTTCCGGGCGGCTGATGCCGGGGCGATTCGAGCCGCCGGGACGGGAAGGATGATTGGCGGAAGGGCGCGAAGGCCGTCCGGGCTGGTTGATTCCCGGATGGTGTACCGGAGGCCGATGAGAATTGCCGGGTTTTCCGACGTTCGGCCGCTGATTGGGCCGTACGGGGTGTGGGGCCGGCCTGTTGTTTCCCGGACGGAAGTGATCGGGCCTGAACTGGGGTTTCATCGGCGGTCTTGCCATGGGCCGGCAATGGTGGGGACGGACATAATGCCCGCGGAAATAAGGAGCCGGCCCCCACGTGGGGATATAATAATTCGGACGAATCAGGTTGATGGAGTAAATGGGGCTTCCGAACGTGTCATAGGCATAGATGGGCCTTCCTCCATAATATCCGTAAATAGGATAGCCGGAGCTGTCATACATGTACGATACGCTGGAACCGCCGCTGCTGTAGGAACCTGACACGCTGAAATGGTCATAATAAGGATCGTAGCAGCTGGACAAAGCACAGCCGATAGCGGCCGCCAGCAGTGAGTTTTTTAAGATAACGTATGCTTTCATGATGACGAAACGGGGTGAATTATATTTTCCCTTCGCCTGAAAAGCGACAAGGAAAAAGTACATTTGTTTAAAATTATTTTGCTTGGAAACGTGCTTCCTGTTGTCTTAGACTGCAAAAACGCTCTACGTGATGGGAATTCTCTTTCAAGATAAAACAGTCGGCCTGGCCCTGCTGTGTGATAACGCCCCTTATACGCTGGCCATGACTCTGGCTTCCTACGGCAGGTCCGGGCTGCTTGGCTATTTTGACAAAGCTTGCGCCGTTTTTCCGGAAAGCGCCGCTAAGGTGCGGGAGACGGCCCTTTCCCATGGACTTTCCGCGGTGGCCTCTCCGGTGGAAGGCGGTTTTATAGGGGCTCTCCATACGGCGGTCAACGCTCTTGATACGGATTACGTGCTGCTGGCGGAGGATGATTGCATGATCTGGGAGCATCTGCGCGGGGAAAATCTGGAAAAGCAATTGAAACGGGCCTTGGAGCTGCTGATTTCCGGCCAGGCGGATATGGTGCGCCTGCGCCATGCATGGCGCGGTTGCACGCGTTACAAGGCCGCCTATACATATTCCTATTTTTATCCCGTGGAGCAGCTGGCTACCATGTGGGTACATGCGGAAGGTTTGTCGGAAGCGCCTGACTGGATTAAAAGCATCCGGCGCTTTTTCCATCCTTTCCGCTCCAAGCGTTCGATAGGCCGCTGCGTTTATGTGGAGCAGAACCCGCATCTTCGCTTTCCCCAGTACATTACCAGGATTGATGAAGGCTATATCATTGACAGCGAGGTTTTCCAGTGGACCAATCAGCCTACGCTCATTGCGCGTTCCAGAATCAGGCAGATTCTGGCGGGGCTGGAGCAGGCTCCCGGTTCCATCGGGAAATTGCCGCAGGATTTTGAACATGCCGTCAATAGCCCGCGATGGAGGGATGCCCATATGAACATAGGCGTCATCAGCGGAATTTTCACTTAAATGCGTATGGAGGACGGAGGAAAAGCGGTGCGGTATGAATGCACCAGATGCGGCGCATGCTGCCGTTGGGCCGGGGATGTGTGCATTGAAGCGGATGAAATCCGCGAGATTTCCCGTTTCCTGCACATGGACGAACAGGTTTTTATTGACACATGCTGCCGGTTGAGAGCCAACCGGCGCGGATTGTCCATCAGGGACGCGGAGGACGGAGCCTGCATGATGCTGACGAAAGACGGCTGCCGGATCAATCCCGTTAAACCCCGCCAGTGCCGGGATTTTCCCAACAAATGGAATTTTCCCGGCTGGAGGGATTTATGCCGCGCCAGAGAAGTGGTGGAGGAAGGGAAAGTATAACGCTGCCGGAATGCCGCAAGATTCTTTTCCTGTTCCGGCATTATTCCATGAACAGGGTAAAATCCGGCTGGAATGTTGCGTTTTTTACAGGAACTGAGCCAGATCCCGTTCAAAACCGGGATAGGACGTATTGATGCATTCCGTATCCGTCACCACGGTTTCTCCCTGTGCGCTGAACCCGGCCACCAGGAAACTCATGGCGATGCGGTGGTCCCCATAACTGGATAATTCCGTTCCTTTCAGGGGGGTGCCGCCGTGAACAACCATGCCGTCGTCAAATTCTTCCACATCCACGCCCATGAGCCGGAGATTGGCTGCCGTGGTGGCGATGCGGTCCGTTTCCTTGACGCGCAATTCGCGGGCGTTTCGGACGATGAAGTCTCCCCGGCCCAGGGCTCCCGCTACGGCCAGGATGGGTATCTCGTCAATGAGATTGGGGATTTCTTCCGGGAGGAGGCTGGTGCCGTGCAGGGAATCCGAGCCGTACACGGTAATATCTCCGTATGGTTCGCCGGCATCTGCCGGAGAAGTGGTCACAATGTCCATTCGTGCGCCCATCCTCTGCAGCGCGCTGATGACGGCGTTCCGCGTCTTGTTCAGCCCCACCTGGCGCAACGTCAGGCGGGAGCCCGGCCGGCCGGCGGCGGCCACCATCCAGAAAGCTGCGGAGGAAATATCTGCCGGGACTGTCAAATCATGGGCGACGGGGAGAGCCGGCCCGCAGGTTCCGACGGTCAGGCCGTCCACGGTGCAGGGAATGCCGAAATGACGGAACAG
>ULUR01025727.1_pt1 | contig 12665 bp, 10 predicted proteins | sample 1958651 | NCBI WGS metagenome assembly ULUR01 (sample SAMEA4835764, study PRJEB28245) | human gut metagenome | biome: gut microbiome; material: fecal sample | place: Denmark | collected 2008 | reverse complement strand
TAATATTGTATTTTTTTCTTAGATAAAGGTTTTCCCGGAATACTTGCAGATTTTCTGTGCCTGTCAGGAAAAAGAACCATTAAACCAGACAGGAAAGCACGTAAGCAGGATTAAGAGAGGATACAGATTATGGAAGATTCTTACGTATTACAACTATTAAAACCAAAGTTTAAAGATTTTCATTTGTGTTTCTGCGGATTTGCAGAATGCAAGCCATTACATAGCTATGGACCGGCCGCAAGACCCAATTATATTTTGCATTATGTAATGAAGGGCAAAGGTATCTATCAGGTAGGTGAAACGAAGTATCAGCTGAAAGAAGGACAGGCCTTTCTGATCGAGCCGGAAAGCCTTACCTTTTATCAGGCAGATAAAACGGACCCATGGTCTTACCTTTGGGTGGGATTTGGTGGTACGGAGGCACAGAGATTTGTCAGAGATCTCGGACTGAACAGTCGTCAGCTTACATGCGAGTGTGAATATGGAGAAGAACTGAAAGAAATTGTATTTGAAATGCTTCATCATACGCGTTCAACTGCAGAAAATCTTTACTATCTCCAGGGGAAGCTCTATCAGTTTTTCTCAGTACTGGCTCGTGGAATTGAAATTCAGCAATATTCGAATGATACAAAAGAAAGCATACATGTGCAGGAAGCAATTGCCTATATAAAGAATTACTATTCACAGAAAATCACAGTGGAAGATATAGCAAATTATTTGGCACTAAATCGAAGCTATTTATATACAATATTTATGAACAGTCTTGGAATCTCTCCGAAAGATTTTTTGACGGAATTTCGAATTTCCAGAGGAAAGGAGCAGCTCGCACTTACAAATCTGTCTGTGGAGGAAATTGCAGTTTCCTGCGGCTATCGTAATTCCCTTGCTTTCGGTAAAGTATTCAAGCAGAAAGTGGGAATAACGCCGACCCAATATCGTAATGACAACAGAAAGGATGCCCGAGAACGACTGATCCGTGCACAAAATGAACTGAAAGAATACAAGAAGCATAAAACAATTTATGTAGGAAACATCGAAAAAGAATAGATAAAATGTTAAAAAAGCATCTGATACCTAACATTTGAGATATAAATCTTAACAAAAAGGTATAACGGATGCTTTTTTTTGTACGCTATACTTGTATCAACAAACATAAGGAACAAGTGCACAGGTTTCTTCACTTAAACAACAAATAAACAAATGAGTGTTAGAGGAGGAGAATCATGGAGAATCAAAATGAAACTCAGAAAAATCCGCAATATAAATATGCGTCTACAAGAGAAAAATTATGTTTTGGAATTGGAGCAATCGGTAAAGATGCAATTTGCAATTTAGTAGGAGCATTTTTAATGCTTTATTTTACAGATACATTGTATCTGGCACCGGCATTTGTCGGCATACTGTTTTTTGTAGCAAGAATATGGGATGCGATCAATGACCCGATGATGGGAATGGTTGTTGACAATACACATACACGTTTTGGTAAATTCAGAATCTGGCTTGTAATCGGAACATTGGTAAATTCAGTTGTATTTGTTTTGTTATTCCACAGTTTTAACCTGTCAGGAACAGCATTGTACGTATATGTATCCGTTATGTACATCTTATATGGAATGACTTATACAATCATGGATGTCCCTTACTGGTCATGGCTTCCGAACTTGACAAATGATCCTCACGAACGTGAGAAAGTATCCGTAATTCCAAGATTTTTCGCAAGTCTTGCAGGATTTTCAGTAGCAACATTTGGACTTTACATTATCAATTACCTGAACAAAGTTGCAGGCGAGAGCAATCTCTACGCAGAAAAAGGATATACACTTTTCGCAATCATTATCGCAGTTATTTTCATCGTTACAATCGGTATTACTGTATTTAATGTAAAAGAGGAATCAACATTAGGGGTATCATCAGAAAAGACAAGTCTGAAACAGGCATTCCAAGTAATTGTAAAAAATGATCAGCTACTTGCATTTATCGGACTACTTTTGACATTTAACCTTTGTACACAGCTTGCAAAAAGCTTTGCTGTATATTATTTCAAATGTGTATGCCATGATGAATATCTGTATTCTATTTTTGGATTTGCGATTATTGCTGAGATGGCAGGACTTGTATTCTTCCCGAAAATCGCAGAAAAAATCAGCCGTGAAAAAGTATACGCATTTGCATGCGGACTTCCAATTGTTGGATTTGTACTGCTCGGTGCAGCAGGATATGTAGCACCACAGAGCAAAGTGTTAGTTATTGTATGTTGTGCGCTTCTTTTCTTTGGATCAGGTCTTTCACTTGGAGTAACAACATGCTGTATGGCAGATGTTATCGACTATGGAGAAGTGAAATTTGGTGTACGAAATGAAAGTGTAACATGCTCTGCACAGACATTCCTTATGAAGGCAGCTATGGCAGCAGCAGGTGGATTAACAGGAATTGGTCTTCAGATTGTAGGATACAACGCAAAAGCGGTAACTCAGAGCGCAGCAACCGTAATGGGTATTCGCGTATTAATGATTGTAATTCCAATTATTCTTGCATTTGCCAGCTTTGGTATTTACAAAAAATACTACACTTTAAAAGGTGAGAAGATGGAAGAAATCACAAGAAAAGTAAATGAAATGCATGCGAAAAAGCACACAGCTTAAGAGACAACAATTCAATTGTAAAAGAGGTAGTATATGAGACAGATTATTTTTCACAAGGAAACGAAAACTTTTCATTTATACAATGAAAAAATCAGTTATATCTTATGTGTATTAGAAAATGGACATCTGGGACAATTATATTTTGGAAAACGACTTCATGATAAAGCAGATTTTTCTTATCTGGTTGAAAAATGTGGACGCCCAATGACATCATATATATATGAATGGGATCGTACTTTTTCATTGGAACATATCCGACAGGAATATCCTGTTTACGGTACGACAGACTACAGACACCCGGCAATTGAATTGTTGCAGGAAAATGGCAGCAGGATCAGTGAGTTCCAATATGACAGCTATGAGATTATTGCCGGAAAACCGAAGCTCTCCGGATTGCCGGCAACTTACACAGAGTCCGAGGAGGAAGCGCAGACATTGCGCATCTTCCTGAAAGACGCTTTGACTGGTGCAAAACTGGCGCTTTTATATACGATTTTTGATGAATATAGTGCAATTGCAAGAAGTGCTTATATTGAAAATGCTGGTGAGAAAAATCTGCATGTATTAAATATGATGAGCTTAAGCCTGGATCTTCCGGATAAGGATTATGAATGGATGCAGTTGTCCGGTGCTTGGTCCAGAGAGCGCTATATAAAGAATCGAACATTGGAGCAAGGCATAACAGCTATCGACAGCATGCGCGGAAATTCTTCTCACGAACATAATCCGTTCCTTGCTTTAAAGCGTCACAACACAGATGAAAATGCAGGAGAAGCAATCGGAATAAGCCTCGTATACAGTGGAAATTTCCGTATGCAGGCAGAAGTAGATACACATGATGTGACACGAATTACAGCCGGGATCAATCCGGAAGGATTCGATTGGAAATTAGAACCGGGAGAAAGCTTTCAGACACCGGAAGCAGTTCTCGTTTACAGTGAAAATGGATTAAATGGCATGAGTCAGACGTTCCAGAAGCTGTATGCAAAGAGACTCGCAAGAGGGTACTGGCGTGATAAGGCAAGACCGATTTTAAATAACAACTGGGAAGCAACTTATTTTGACTTTACAGAAGATCGCCTTGTAGAGATTGCAAAGAAAGCAAAAGAATGTGGAGTAGAACTGTTTGTCTTAGATGACGGATGGTTTGGCGCAAGAAGAAATGACAGAGCCGGTCTTGGTGATTGGGTGGCAAATGAAGAGCTTCTGCCAAATGGCATCAAGGGCCTGTCAGAAAGAATTGAAGCACTGGGATTAAAATTCGGTCTTTGGTTTGAGCCGGAGATGGTAAATAAAGACTCTGATCTTTATCGAGCACATCCGGACTGGATCTTACAGACACCGGGAAGAAGTACATCACACGGCAGATACCAGTATGTACTCGATTTTTCAAGAAAAGAAGTAGTAGATCATATTTACGGAATGATGGCAAAGTTATTATCGGAGTCGAAAATCTCATATATTAAATGGGATATGAACCGAAGTATTACAGAATGCTACAGCAGCAAACTTCCTTCAGACAGACAGGGAGAAGTGTTCCATCGTTATATTTTAGGTGTATATGCTCTGTATGAACGTTTGACAAATGAGTTTCCAGAAGTATTATTCGAATCCTGCGCCAGCGGTGGCGGAAGATTTGACCCGGGAATGCTGTATTATGCACCACAGGGATGGACAAGTGATGATTCGGATGCAATTGAGCGTCTGAAGATTCAGTATGGAACTTCTATGTGTTATCCGCTCAGCAGTATGGGAAGCCATGTGTCTGTTGTCCCGAATCACCAGGTATTTCGCAATACCCCATTACATACAAGAGCGAATGTAGCATACTTTGGAACTTTTGGATACGAACTGGATCTCAACAAATTGACAGAAGAAGAGATAAAAGAAGTAAAAGAACAGATCACATTTATGAAAGAATACCGGGAAGTGTTACAGTTTGGAACATTTTATCGTCTGAAAAGTCCATTCGAAGGAAATGAGACGGTATGGATGGTGACAAATGAAGACCGCACGCTTGCAATCGTAGGCTACTATCGTGTTTTAAATGGAGTGAATCAGCCGTATAGCCGTGTCAGATTACAGGGATTGAACCCTGATATGATTTATGAAAATGTATGGAACCATACAGAAAATTACGGGGACGAATTGATGAATTATGGATTGATCACATCCGATGTGACAGCCGGTGAAGTACCTGGGAATGTGACTCCTTGTACCGATTTTGAATCTAGAATATATATGCTGAAAGGCAAAAAAGTTCAGGAGGTGAGATAGAAAATGACGAAGTCAAAAAGAATCATTGGAATGGTACTGGGAATATTGTTCATAGGATTATGTGTATCTTTCTTACGACTTTCACAATTTGGTGTGGATCCGTTCAGTGCGATGAATCTTGGAATCAGCGGGTTTATCGGATGGAGTTTTGGAACATGGCAGCTACTTATCAATGCGATCATTCTTGTAGTTGTATTCTTTCAGGCAAGATCCTGCATTGGTGCGGGTACCATTATCAATATGGTATTTGTCGGATACATTGCAGACTTTATTTGTTATGTAGCGAATGATGTAGTGCAGATTCAGATGAATCTGCCACTGCGTATCATTGCACTGCTGCTTGCTCAGCTGATGGCATCTATGGGAGTGGCATTATATATGGTCGCAAATATGGGAATCGCTCCATATGACAGCGTCGCAGTTATAATCGAGAAACTGACACATCAGAAAATTCCATTCCATAAAGCAAGGGTTCTTTCAGATGTTGTCGTTGTGATTATCGGAATCATATTTGCCATTGCATCTGGGGCAGGTATCTGGTCGGTAGTAGGGATTGGTACAATTATAAATGCCTGCTTCAACGGTCCATTAATTCAATTTTTTAAAACAAAACTGGAAAGATTTTTCTTGTAAAATCTAAGGATTACAATTCTCCAATTCTTCAAGGCTCATATCCATCGCAAAACAGGCTGCAGAACCGCCTGCTCTTGATATGCGTTTTAGTAACTGTTATATATAAACAAAGGGCGAAAAGCTGATTTTTCAAGCCTTTCGCCCATCTTTATCATAGAAGAATCTAATTTACAGACTTTTCTTCATAGTCTCCTTTCTACAAAAAAGCTGTGAAAAAATAAAAACTTCTTACTATCTCACAGCTTTCTTTTACTACTTATTATTTTTTCATAAAATGGTACAGTCTGCTGACCGCATCTCCCCAGAAGTCTTTAAACAGATATCCGCCTTTCATCAGAATTTCTCCTGAATAGCTCTCTTCTGTTCCTTCTAATTGATAGATTGCTTTTGGATCTAATCCCTGCAGCTTTAACTTTCTACTCTTATTATTCGTCATACCGCGTACCTGGACATAAGTTACAAGTGCTTCAGATTTATCCTTCGCGACTTCCATGTAGCAATCATAATGACCATTTTCAGAGAAGGAAGCGATTCTGTAATAATCCCCCTCTCTTACAAGGTCATTGTACTTATGATACATTTCTGTCTGTTCTTTGATCATTTTACGCTCCTCTTCCGGAAGCTTTGTAATATCCAGTTCATAACCGAATGTTCCTGCAAGTGCAACATGTCCTCTTGTTTCGAATGGTGTTATTCGTCCTACGGAATGATTCGGACACACACTAACATGCGCTCCCATTGTAGACAGCGGATAGATAAGTGCAGTTCCCTCCTGAATCTCCAGACGCTCTACTGCATCCGTATCATCTGAGCACCAGATCTGTGGACTATAATATAACATTCCCGGGTCAAATCTTGCACCGCCTCCGGAGCAGTTTTCCAGTAACAAATCAGGGAATTCCGTAATCAAACGTTCCTGCATTTTATATAGACCAAGCACATAACGATGGAATAATTCCTGCTGCGAATCTTTGTCAAGATAACTGCTGCCAAGATCACTTAACTCCCGGTTCATATCCCATTTCACATAGTCAATCGACACACTTCTTAAAATCTTTGCCACAGATTCATATGCATAATCTATAACCTCCGGATTAGAAAGATCAAGTACATATTGCTGACGGATCTGTGTTGCTTTACGTCCCTCAATATGAATTGCCCACTCCGGATGTACTTTATAAAGTTCAGAATCCGGTGAAATCATCTCCGGCTCAAACCAGATGCCAAATTTCAGTCCTATTTTCTTCACTTCTTCTACAAGATGCTTAAGTCCGCCATTAATCTTATCTTCATTTACAAACCAGTCTCCAAGTGAACAGTTATCCGAATTTCTCTTACCAAACCAGCCATCATCCATAACAAGCATCTCAATGCCGTCTTTTTTCGCTTCTCTTGCAATATCCAGAAGTTTCTCTGTATTAAAATCAAAGTACGTTGCTTCCCAGTTATTGATCAAAATCGGACGCTTCTGATCTTTGTATTTACTTCTGATCATATGCTGACGATAGAAATCATGAAGAGATCTTGTCATCTTCCCAAGTCCTTCTTCCGAAAATGTCAGCACAACCTCCGGAGCCTGAAATGATTCACCACCTCGTAAATTCCAGCAGAATTCTTCCTGATGGATTCCCATTACCATACGGACAGTATCATACTGTGTCAGTTCTGCCTGTCCGATGAAGTTACCCGAGTATACGAAATGCATTCCATACACTCTTCCCTGCTGCTGGTTTGTTCCCGGCGTCACAAGTGCTATAAATGGATGTTCCTGATGTCCGGGTTTTCCTTTTGCAGATGATACAAGCTGCTTTCCATAACAAATTACCCGACGCTGGATATGACGCTCTCTGCCCCAGGAGCCATGAAGTGTGAGCAGTTCAAAATTCTCATTATCCATATCCAGACATGCACTGTAAACTTTCTCAAGTCTTACCTGCTGTTTTCCTGTATTTACTATTTTCACGCTTCTTGTTATTACATCTTCCTTTTCAAATGCTGAATAGGAAAGTATTAATTTCAGATTTAAGACCGGATCAACACAGGTAATCTCAAGTGTAGTGACGTCATCTGCTCCTCCAAAAGATGCCGGAAGCCCATCCAATGATGGTTTCCCCGTCTTAATTTCATAAGAATCGTAGAAGAACTCACTTCCCATACATCCTGCTTCATTTCTGACATTAATGCAGCTTTCTCTATAATCTCCCACTCCTCCGGACGGATATTCTGTCGGAAAGAAATCTAAAAATGAAGATTTTTCACGTTCATTTACAGATGGTGTAAACGGAGGTTCTTCTGTTCTTAACAAATAGTACGCATCTGCATCCTCTAAATATTCTCCATAATATACATGCCCAACATATCCTTCCGGTGAAATACCGATCAAGTATGATGTATTTTCTGTATCCAGCTTAAAGATTCTTCTTGTTTCATTATATATAACAGACATTTTATGCCCTCCCTTTTGTCATAGCTTTCTCAAGCTCTTTCAGTTTCTCTGCCGCATCTTTTCTTATATCAGCTTTGTAATCACGCACTGTAAATGATATTTTATCTTTTGATTTTAATAAGTGCTGTTGGTGATTTTGGCTTACCATCCCTATATATCTCCCCTGATTTCATAAGAGGATTTATAACCTCATTTAGGAATTGGCTTCTGCTTCGGTAGTTAAGAGACATCTGCAGTTCCTTAATTGGCTTTGGTCCTTCCATCTTAAGAATAGCCAGAACTTTTTCTCCATCAGTAAGTCCTTCCAAATCAAGTTCTATAACTTCATCCCTATATAATCTGTCGAATAATTTCAAATTCAAGAATCCCGGATATATAGATACTACCGGTTGAATTTCATCAGGACAGGCTTTGTAGGATTCAATCATGGTTTGAAAACCGGTTCCACCTCTCTCCATCAGATTTGCCACATCCAGGCAAGCTGCTATGATAGCATTTCTTCTGATAGAGGGTATTGAACCAGCTGGATATGCATTGTAATCTTTAGGCAGTAACCATGACCCCGGTGAAACTATTTCTATTCTGTCTGAGTATATGTCAACATCAATCTGTGTTCCCGAAATAGAATAATCCCTATGGGCGATAGCATTTACCAACGCCTCTCTTACAGCTTCCTTAGGATATGATCTGATTTCATTCCGTCCGCCATTTTCTGTTTTTACCCAGCCTGTTTTTGTATTTCGTTCAATAAAGTTTAATGCATTTGTAAAAACATTTGCAATAGACCCCCTGAATCTGTTGCTATCTAAAACGATACCTGTCTTGTTTTTACCTTTCCACAAACGGCAGCATATCATTGTATCATCTTCACTATAGTTGTCTGAAAACATTATAAATCCTGATTTTGCATACCCATCTTTTGAAACTATTTCTTCGTTCTGCAATTCTTTTATTGTTGGAGCGGATTTATCTTGTCTGTATTCCTTACAAAGATTAAGGTATTCTGACCACTGATTATCAGTATATGCCACTTCGCTTGTCTCATTATCTACACCATATTTTCTCTTTGAAAGTGAGATAATTTCTTCCGGTGTTGCAGGAGTCGCATTTCCATCTCCCTTTATAAAAACTGTTTCATTGTAATCTCCCTCTCTATATCTTATTACAGAGTCTGCTGGAGCAACTTTAACGGCTAGTACAAAATGTTCTGCATTAGAATCCACGCTCCGCATCATATATGAAATCTTAATATGTGGGAAAATATGTCTGTCATTAATCCCTGAAATTAGCAGTTTTGTTTTATCAACTTCTTCAAGGTCAATTCCAAAGGCTTCACCGTCGTTTGATACCCCTACAAATAAGGTTCCGCCCTTATCATTTGCATATCCAATAAGAGTTTTTGCCCATTTAATCGGACTATCCGGATTTAACACCGCTTTATATTCATAACTTGTATCTTCTGTAATAACATCTGGATATAGCTCTCTGATTTTCATGAATCTCCTCCATTAACAATGTTCTTAACATAACTATATCAAACATTACTAAACATTACAATAACATTACTAACACATTATATACGGAAATACACAGGCATTTCCATCTAATTAAAGTAAAATGAGGATTCGAAACATTATATGACATTACTCAGACATTACAACAACATTACTTATATCCATTTGCTACTTTGACCGCCTCTTTTTGTCCCAAATATTGTATATTATTCGTGGTATTTTTCAATAGACACTAAAAGATTCTACTATTCATGCTTACTGAACAAGTGTTGCTCACTTTTTAAAATATACTGATAAGCCAATAGATACTATATTTTTTTGCAGTTTTTTCCAAAAAGTGGTAAAAATTATTCCTCTTCAACAAGTTTCACAAAATCATCTGGCAGAATTATCTTTGTTCCACCTGCCTGATAATCTTTTATATTTCTTGTGACAATATAATCCATATCTTTTCTGGATGCCACCTTTTCAACAACTGCATCCTCATAGTCACTGATTGCAGATGCAAGTGCATCCATGCAGTCATCCGCAGTAACCTCTAATATTCCAGTCAATGAATAAAGCTTTCCCATTATCATCTTTGCTGCTTCTGTGTTATGCAAATGTTTCCTTATAAGATAATAGATGTCTGTTGCTGAACTTGCAGTAATGTACATTTCGATTGTATGATTTGCTGCCATAAGAAATATTTCTTCTGCACTTTTATTCCATGGCTCTCTTGAAGTCAGGGCATCTATTATCACATTTGTATCTGCAAGAATCCTCATCTATTTTGCACCAAGCCTTTCTTCTTTTGCTTCATTCAGGTCTGCATCCTTTGGTAAGATTCCAAACAGGGATTTTGCTACTTCTACTCTGTCCTGATGTGGATTTGTCAGTTTTGCCACTATTTTTCCATTCTTTGTAATAAAAATATCTTCTTTTGCAGATAATAATAAATATTTTCCAAGATTATTTTTCAATTCAGTTGCTGTAATTGACATATCACCACTTCCTTTCTTCGTACTATTATTATACTTATTTTGTACGATTTTATCAACATATTTAGCTAGAAAATATTATTCTTCGTCTACACTTACATTTTTTCGATTCATCCACAAATAGAAAATCACATTAAGCACAATTCCCTGAAGCATAACCCAGACCGTCTTATCATGACCGTTAAAGCATCTTCACCTTTTACAAGATTTTGTGTGATTATTTATTTTTGTTTTTCTAAAAAAATGCCATCTCACCACTTTTTTGTGATGAAATGGCATTTTTTAGTCCATTTATGCAGTTCGTCACAGTATTAGAGCTTTCTTTTATTGTTTATTTTCCTTTATGAATGGGCAGCCAGTGCTGCCAGCTTCTGCATAATTGCACTTACATCCTGCATTACATTCAAATTGTCTTCCTCTGCCTGCATCGTCTCGCCTGCGTGCGCCGATACCTGCTGGGAAATCGCTGAGATTGTCTGAATGGAATCTATAATTTCCTTATTTGCATTCTGCAACTCGGAAATGCTTCTTGAAAGAGTATCTGCATTTTTCTGAATTGCCCGCGTATTGTCCTCGATACTTTCAAAGCTTTCTTCTGCATTTGATGCACCAGTCTTCTCTACGTTAATTCCATTTATCATATTGGAGACAACACCGACCACCTCCATGATTGCATTGGACACGTTGCTGATCAACTCTGTAATATGTACGGTTGCTTCTTTGGTTCTCGTTGCCATACCGGAAATTTCTGTTGCAACGACAGAAAATCCTCTTCCTGCCTCTCCGGCACGGGCTGCTTCAATGCTCGCATTCAATGCAAGAAGACTTGTTTGGTTCGTAATTCCTCCAATCAGTTCTACAATGGAATTCATTTCATCTATATACTGGTTCAGATTTTCCAGTTTTTCTGTAACCTCGGTTCCATTATCAACAGAAGCTTCAACTTCCGATGCCAGGTGCTCGATATCCTGTTTGCCTTCCGCTAACGCTTTCAGAGTAAGCGTCATGCTGTTTCCGATTTCTTCCACAGCGGTTGCAACTTCATCCACCTTATCCTGAATTGCCTGTGTCTGTTCCAACTGATTCTGCACATGTTCAGCGGTATCAGTAGCACCTGCAGATACTTCCTGCATTGCCTCAGTCGTTGTCTTAGATGCCGCTGTCAGCCTTTCGAAACGTACATTGATATCTGCAATATTGCCGGAAAGCTGCTGATCAAGTTCCTCATTTCTTTCCAGAAGATTTTCAGCCTCTGCTTTTGCCTGCGCCACTTCTGTAAATCTCTTTCTTGTGTTTTCGCGAATCACTTTTGTAGTCAAAACAGAATTCGCCCCAACCATGATCATAACAACAATCTGTACAACTGCTGCTTCGATTCCATGATACCCAAAACCGCCTTTTGTCGCACCGATCACAACAACAATGATACTCTCTAATATGGTACCTGTATTAATCAGAATAAGATAACGTGTGTCACTGTAAATGGCGACAACAAAAATCATCGGAATTACAAATACATAAATCAGATTTGTCGGTGAGGTAAAAAGACATATTGTGTAAAACAATGCAAATCCATAGGAAACCAGATGTTTGATCATCGCATGTTCCGTATTAGCTTTCCAACAAATCACCTCTCCAATCAAAGGTATGACACCAACGACCGTAGCGATTGTCATATATACCGGAGACAGTTGTCCTCTTACGCTTTCCCATATCATAAAAAACACCATAACCATTACCGTACTGATATGTGACAGCATCGCAATGCGATTCGACCGTTCCAATTCCGAAATTTCTTTTGTTTCCACCATCATAATACCTCCTCTAGAAAAGTTTTTCCTACTTATATGACTATTCTTCTAATTTTTAAAATATCATAAATATCCACACGCTTCAAGAAAATCTTTTTATTTTTCCACAACCACCTGACCTCACCGAATCGACTTCGCCAACCAAATATTTTATCGCAGCTCTACAAGCAGTCTTTACATTGACATCAGCAACATATGCGTGGTATGGTACAAATAATAAGGTAGAGAGGCAACTATCACGAAGAGCAGTCCTTCATCTCTATTGATTCAAAGAACACAGGAAAAGGAAGAGTAATTTTAACTATGAAAAAGAGTCTGAGGATGACAGAGGGAAGTATCTCCCAAAAGATCATTTTTTTTGC
>ULUR01010986.1_pt1 | contig 13034 bp, 9 predicted proteins | sample 1958651 | NCBI WGS metagenome assembly ULUR01 (sample SAMEA4835764, study PRJEB28245) | human gut metagenome | biome: gut microbiome; material: fecal sample | place: Denmark | collected 2008 | reverse complement strand
AATGTTTGCTAGTTCAATTTTTATCTTTACTTTTGCAACCGAAAATAAATATCCGATGTACCCATACGCAGATGTGCAAATCTGCTATATAGCACAAAAGCACATAGTCAAACGGTATATTAGCAAATTGTCAAATTAGCACTTTATTTATATCAACCAATTAAAGAAAAAAAAGATTATGAATGCAGCAAAGGTATTAGACGATCTGAAAAGAAGATTCCCCAATGAACCGGAGTATCATCAAGCAGTAGAAGAAGTACTTTCTACTATTGAAGAAGAATACAACAAACACCCGGAGTTTGATAAAGTAAACTTGATCGAACGTTTGTGTATTCCTGATAGAGTATATCAGTTCCGTGTGACTTGGATGGACGATAAAGGTAATATTCAGACCAATATGGGTTACCGTGTTCAGCATAACAACGCAATCGGCCCTTACAAAGGCGGTATCCGTTTCCACGCATCTGTGAACCTTTCTATCTTGAAGTTCCTTGCCTTTGAACAAACATTCAAAAACTCACTGACTACTCTGCCAATGGGTGGTGGTAAAGGTGGTTCCGACTTCTCTCCTCGTGGAAAGTCAAATGCTGAAGTAATGCGCTTCGTACAGGCATTCATGCTGGAACTGTGGCGTCACATCGGTCCTGAAACTGACGTTCCTGCTGGTGACATCGGTGTTGGTGGCCGCGAAGTAGGTTTCATGTTCGGTATGTATAAAAAACTGGCTCATGAATTTACCGGAACATTTACAGGTAAAGGCCGCGAATTCGGTGGTTCACTGATTCGTCCGGAAGCTACAGGTTACGGTAACATCTACTTCCTGATGGAAATGTTGAAGAGAAAAGGAACTGACTTGAAAGGTAAAGTTTGTCTGGTTTCTGGTTCTGGTAACGTTGCTCAATATACAATCGAAAAAGTAATCGAACTGGGTGGTAAAGTAGTTACTTGCTCTGACTCTGACGGTTATATCTACGATCCGGACGGTATCGACCGCGAAAAACTGGATTATATCATGGAACTGAAGAATCTGTACCGTGGCCGTATCCGTGAATACGCAGAAAAATATGGTTGCAAATATGTAGAAGGAGCTAAACCTTGGGGTGAAAAATGTGATATCGCTCTTCCTTCTGCTACTCAAAATGAATTGAACGGTGACCACGCTCGTCAGTTGGTAGCAAACGGTTGTATCGCTGTATCTGAAGGAGCTAACATGCCTTCTACTCCAGAAGCTATCAAAGTATTCCAGGATGCAAAAATCCTTTATGCTCCGGGTAAAGCTGCTAACGCCGGTGGTGTATCAGTATCAGGTCTTGAAATGACTCAAAACTCTATCAAATTAAGCTGGAGCGCTGAAGAAGTAGACGAAAAGCTGAAGAGTATCATGAAGAATATCCACGAAGCTTGCGTTCAGTACGGTACAGAAGCTGACGGATACGTAAACTATGTGAAGGGTGCTAACGTAGCCGGATTCATGAAGGTTGCTAAAGCAATGATGGCACAAGGTATCGTATAATCAGCAAAAGATATATAAGCTATAGTTTATTTAAAAGCTCCCGTCTTCCGTGAAGGAAGTGCGGGAGTTTTTTTATGCAATAAAAAGATGTACGCCCCCCGGGTGTCAGCACAATAATCTTTGTAGAAAAATAAATAGCAGACAATACACACACAATTCATAGTTATTCTCTATCTTTAGATAGAAATTATCTGTTTGACAAGCGAGCAAAAGAAGCCTATCTTTGTTATATATTATAAACCCCGGATGAAAGAATAAAAGGAAACAGTCTGCTTATACTTGTATCCGACTAAAAAATCTATTTATGGAAAAGAAAAAACTTACTGCAGCGAACGGTCGTCCTATCGCTGACAATCAAAACTCGCAAACCGCAGGTCAACGCGGACCTGTAATGTTACAAGATCCCTGGCTTATAGAGAAACTTGCCCATTTTGATCGTGAAGTAATTCCTGAAAGACGTATGCACGCTAAAGGTTCGGGAGCTTACGGTACGTTTACTGTCACCCATGACATTACAAAGTACACCCGTGCTGCTATTTTCAGTAAAGTCGGAAAACAAACAGAATGTTTTGTCCGTTTCTCCACCGTAGCCGGAGAACGTGGAGCTGCTGATGCAGAACGTGACATCCGTGGTTTTGCTATGAAATTCTATACGGAAGAAGGTAACTGGGATTTGGTGGGTAACAACACTCCTGTATTCTTCTTACGTGATCCGCTTAAATTTCCGGATCTGAATCATGCCATCAAACGAGATCCGAAAACAAATATGCGTAGCCCGAACAGTAACTGGGACTTCTGGACGCTTTTACCGGAAGCATTACATCAAGTTACTATCACTATGAGTCCGCGTGGTATTCCTTATTCATATCGCCACATGCACGGATTCGGCAGTCATACTTATAGTTTTATCAATGCAGAAAATCAACGTATTTGGGTTAAATTCCATCTGCGTACCTTGCAGGGTATCAAGAATCTGACAGACCAGGAAGCAGAAGCAATAGTTGCTAAAGATCGCGAATCTCATCAACGTGATCTCTTCGAGAGCATCGAAAAGGGCGATTATCCGAAATGGTTATTCCAGATTCAGTTAATGACGGAGGAAGAAGCGGACAACTATCGTATCAACCCGTTTGACCTGACTAAAGTATGGCCGCACAAAGATTTCCCTCTACAAGATGTTGGTGTCCTTGAACTGAACCGCAACCCGGAAAATTATTTTGCTGAAGTGGAACAAGCTGCTTTCAACCCGATGAATATTGTAGACGGTATCGGTCTGTCTCCCGACAAAATGTTACAAGGTCGTTTATTCTCTTATGGCGACGCACAACGTTATCGTCTAGGGGTGAATGCAGAACAAATTCCGGTCAACAAACCTCGTTGTCCTTTCCACGCCTATCATCGTGACGGTGCTATGCGCGTAGACGGTAATTACGGTGCTACCAAAGGATATGAACCGAACAGTTACGGCGAATGGCAGGATTCTCCTACTATGAAAGAACCGCCTCTTAAAGTTACCGGTGAAGTTTACAACTACAATGAACGGGAATATGATGACGACTATTATAGCCAACCGGGTGACTTATTCCGACTGATGCCAGCTGAAGAACAACAATTATTGTTCGAAAATACAGCTCGCGCCATGGGAGACTCCGAATTGTTTATCAAACAACGTCATGTGCGCAACTGCTACAAAGCCGATCCTGCATATGGAACAGGAGTTGCCAAAGCGCTGGGTATTGACTTACAAGAGGCTTTGAAAGAATAATCTGCTATCACTTTCCTCTACAGGTACTCCTTCTTCCCAAAGAAAGAGTACCTGTTTTCTTATACCCCATAAGGTATAATTCATAAATCTACAACTAAATTTATACCCTAAAGGGTGTAAAATAGAAAATTTACATTATCTTTGTACCCAAAAGGGTATAATATGAATGATAAATCATTATCAGAATACGTCAAGCAAATGCGTAAAGAACATAACTTGACCCAAGTAGAGCTGTCCGAAAAATCAGGAGTCGGGTTACGTTTTGTACGCGAACTCGAACAGGGGAAACAGACTTTGCGTCTTGATAAAGTAAATCAAGTGCTTAGTCTCTTTGGAACGGAAGTGGGTGTTGTACCAATAAGTAAATTCAACAAGCTATGAGACAAGCACTCATATACAACCAAGACCAGTTGGCAGGATTGCTTACAGAAGATGAAAATGGCTATACCTTTCAATATGATACAGCCTACATTAAATCCAGCGATGCGGAATCTATCAGCCTCACACTGCCAATCTCGGAAAAGCCATATACAAGTCTAATATTATTCCCATTCTTTGACGGTCTTATTCCTGAAGGCTGGCTTTTAGATATTGCTGAAAAAAGTTGGAAGATAAATCGACGTGACCGTATGTCACTACTGCTTGCCTGTTGCAAAGATTGCATCGGTGCAGTTAGTGTGATTCCCATCTTAAATAAAGAATAATGATGAGCAGATGCCTATATTGTTATCAGGAACTTGGCGAGGGAGAAACTGATTTTCACCCTCAATGCGGAAAGAAAATATTTGGGAGCAAAACAGTTCCTCTCCTACCTTATACAAAAGCGGATATTAAGCAACTTGCCGAACAAGTCATACGCTCACAAACCACACTTACAGGAGTGCAAGCAAAATTGTCTCTCGATATATCATCGTCCCCCAACCAACCGCAACGCTTTACTATCGTTGGTTTATGGGGACGTTATATTCTCAAACCGCAAACGGAACAATTTAAATACATGCCTGAAGTTGAGGATTTAACGATGCATCTTGCCGAATTGGCTAAAGTGAACGTTGTCCCTCATTCATTGATTCGTTTTGCCGATGGCGAATTGGCCTATATCACTAAACGCATAGATAGAACCGCAAAGGGTGAAAAGTTGCCAATGGAGGATATGTGCCAGCTCTCGGAACGCCTCACAGAGTATAAATATAAGGGCTCTTATGAAAAGATAGCAAAGATAATTATGCAATATTCCTCTGTGCCAAAACTTGACGTAATAAATTTCTGGGAACAAGTCGTTTTCTCATGGCTGACCGGAAATGCGGATATGCATCTGAAAAACTTTTCACTTTATATGACTTGTGATGTTTGATCACCTGATTTAGCAATAGATATCACTTGAGAGACAGGATCAGCTGCACTTCCATCAATGGATACTACCAAATTACCTTTATAGTTACCACTAATATCAGTAACTTCTGTCTGATCATCACCATTCTTTCCATTATCATCATCGTCACTACAAGACGTAAACAATGTCGCAGTACACAATACTGCAAACAGATAATAAAATAATTTCTTTTTCATTTCTAAATTCTCTTTTTAATTAATAAAAGCAAATACGCGATATACCATCGCATAGAAGCCAAAATTTCACAGCTGCAAAGTAACTACTATTTCCACATCTCCGCAAGGTCTATTTTTCTTGTTTCTGTTCTATTTTTAAAGAAATATACTCAAACCCCCTTGTAATGTACCATTTTTCAAGTCAAAATTATAATATAAGAAAAAAAAGAGAATCTATTTCCCTAAATCTACATATCTTTGTAATAAAGTAAGAAGTACGATATATGGAAGAATTACCCAAAATAGACTTACCAGAAGAATGGCTTATAGGTACAGGAGTTAACAAAGAATTGCTCAATTTATATACAAACTTTCCCTGTCGGTTGAAATCGGAAATATTCGTATTATGTATGGATGGAGAAATTGAGGCTTCAGTCAATCTAAACCGTATCACGGTACGGGCTAACGATTTTGCTACTATCATGCCGGGAAGCATTCTTCAAATACACAGTGTAAGCGGAGAACCCATACTTTATTTCGGAGGATTCTCATCAAAATACATAGAACAAGCCAATTTAACCCCTTCATCTATCAATACTTTATTTATAACGATAGGAAGACCTGTCATTTCATTAAAACCGGAAGGAACCAAATTATTAGCGGAATACTTTCAATTCTTGATAAAATTATACGCCTTTTTCAATGAATCAACCCGTAAAAGCATTACTCCGCACCTGTACAACAATATACACGCAGGGATAGCTGCCATGTATAACACCCAACTACAAAACACCAAAGAATATTTATCTAAAGGTGAATTAATCTACAAAAATTTCACTCAACTAGTAATGCAGAATTACAATCATACTCGAAATGTAGCATGGTATGCCGAGAAGCTTAAGATCTCAAATATCCATCTGTGTACAACAGTTAAGAAAGTCACAGGAAATACATGTGCAGAAATCATTTCACACATGGTCATCATGGATGCCAAATCACAATTAAAGTCCACCCATCTTTCTATCCAAGAGATTTCTAATTCACTCAATTTTGCCAACACATCGTTCTTCGGCAAATACTTCAAACGATATGTCGGCATGAGCCCATTAGCCTATAGAAATAACGGGTAAATAAAATAAATCAAACACCACCTTAAGTCTCCGGCATCAAGACCACTCCCAACTTCTTTTTGCCGTCCATCTTGACTACCACAGGCTTTTCAAAGCGAACGTGACGGAGATAGTTCGTTTCCTGCACTGCCGGTTGCGCATTGAGGAAATCCTGATTATATACTCCATCATTCATAAAGGCGTTGATCGTGAAATACCCTACCCCGAAAGAAGTCAGATTCTGGAAAAAGTGTGTCCCCTGACTGGGATCTACCCGGTAATTAGTCAGACCGGCTTCCACAATCACACGGGCAGCTGAAATATGAGGCCACTTCACCGGAATACCAAGCCATGCATCACTGCTCCCCCAGCGTCCCGGACCAACCAATATATAGTTCTTTCCTTCGTTCAGGAACTGTTGATTGATCTTTTCTATCTCCCAAGCAATCGTCTGATTATTGGAGGCACTATAATTGTCCGTTTTTACATAAACCACATCATATACCTCATTCATAATGCCGTGTCCCAATGAATTATACGAACGGAGAATCACATTCTCATCAGGAATCTCGTTCAAATCCTCGTCCAGCATTTCTTTGCTGTCTACGATAGGACGGATCTGCAACAGATAGAAAGTTCCGGATTTATCATGTTCGCGACTTAACGTTGCTGCAAATTCAATTTCAACCGGACGGCGCATCTCCTGTTCACCATATTTCAATACTAACTGCAGAATACGAGCTAACGGGAAAACATCATGTTGCAGGATATTAGCAAAAGTAATCACCTTACGTCCTCCCGGATATAAACCATCACGAATGATCTGATCGTACGGATCGTAGGTAGAAGCAATATAACGCAGAGCACCGTCACTTTCTGCCTCTTTGACATGAAGTTTCAGCAAATTAAAACCATCGTCGATAGAAAAATCATGTCCAGCATTTTTCAAATCCAATGCATAGAAACGGGTTTGAGTCTCCTTGAGAGCAATTTCCATTTCGCTGGTCTGTAACACCTGATTAGGATGATAAGGAGAAAAACGAAGGGTCATACCACCGTCAACAATATATTTCCCTAATCCCAAAGCCAGATTCACCGTTCCCTCTTCTGCTTTTTCATCTCCTAACGGATAATAATTGAGCGAGCGTGCCACACCGGACATGGAAGGATAATAACGGTCACCATACTGATTGCCAACTACTTCCTGTAAGATAACAGCCATTTTCTCCTGATCGATTACATTCGACGTAGCTTGCATATACGCTTTGCTGTCACGGAAATAAACCGAAGCATACACCCCTTTGATGGCATCGGAAAGCATCCGCAACATTTCATAGCGGTCGTCCAGATAAGGAATCATATAGGTGTTGTAAATTCCTGCAAACGGCTGATAATGTGAGTCCTCCAACAAGGAAGAAGACCGAATGGCGATCGGAGACTTCACGACATCGAAGAAAGTGAAAAAGTCCTCTACCAACCGGTCCGGCAATTTAGCCTTCAGGAAGTATTTCAAAATCGTATCATCATCCGCATCCGACAACGCAATCTGATACAGATTGTTGGTGTCCATGAACTCATCAAAGACATCCGTGCAAAGCACCACTGTTTTCGGAATAGCAATACGCGCATTTTCAAACTCGTCAAACTCCGGATGACGCTTCACCATATTATCAATAAATGCCAGTCCACGCCCTTTTCCTCCGAGAGAGCCATCCCCGATACGGGCAAAGTTAGAATAACGGTCGAAGCGATCGCGCTTAAAGACCGCCACAACTCCCTGGTTCTTCATCTTACGATATTTCACAATCGCCTCAAAGATGATTTTACGATGCGCATCCACATCCTGAAGACTATTCCAGGTAATCGGTTTCAAGAACTCGGCTACCGGGAACATGGCACGTGAATAAAACCAACGCGACACGTGATTCCTGCTGATATGATATAAGAAAGATTCCGCAGGTACGGCAAAAAGAATGTTTTGCAGCTCCTTCAAATTCCGGACGCGGGCAATCTCCTCCCCGGTATCCGGATTGCGGAAAATAAAATCACCAAAACCAAAATTATCGGAGACGATACGGCGCAAATCAACGTCCATCTTCTTGGAGTTCTTGTCGATAAAGCTGGCACCATACTTGGCTGCATAAGACGAATTTTCAGATTCGGAAGACTGAATAATCAAAGGAACAAACGGATCATTCTTACGTATCTCCGCACACAGCTTGATACCTGCCAGACCGTCTTTCTCTCCCCGTTCCACTTTCGGGAAACGGACGTCAGTGATTACCCCCAATATATTATTCTGATACTTATGATAGATCTCCATCGCCTCCTGATACGTACGTGCCAACACTATTTTAGGACGTCCGCGCATACGGAGCGTACGCTGGTGTGCATTCAAGGCTTCGGTAGAGAATTCCTGACTCTGCTTCAACACGAACTTATACAGATTCGGCAAAATAGAAGAATAGAAACGAATACCATCCTCCACCAAAAGAATCAACTGCACACCGACCTCCTGTACATCGTGTTCCAGATTCATCTTGTCCTCTATCAATTTGATAATAGACACCAGCAGGTCGGTATTGCCTAACCAACAGAACACATATTCAAACGCACTCAAATCTTCATTGATAATCCGTTTGGTAATACCATGGCTAAAAGGAGTCAGTATGACGATAGGAATATGCTCGTATTTCTCTTTGATGTGACGGCCGATATCGAAACTGTCATTATCCCCCGTACTCGGCATACAAATCACCAGGTCGAACGACATATTTTCCAACTGTGACAGTGCTTCCTCCTCCGTAGATACCTGCGAGAAACGAGGTGGATAGCGCAGAGACAAAGAAGTGTATTCATTGAAAATCTTCTCATCAATGCGCCCGTCATCCTCCAACATGAAAGCATCGTAAGGATTAGCGATTAATAACACGTTAAAAATCCGCCTTGTCATCAAGTTAGCGAATTGTGTATCTTTGAAGTAAAGCTGGTTTAATTTATATTTACTAAGCATAAAGTCATTCTCCTTTCTTATTTCAAATCGTCTATCTGCAGAATCACATTTTGCAAAGTTAATTCTTTAAATCTCATTTTCCACCATCTTCTTTATAAAGTTTACTTGTTTATCTCTTATTATTTTGTAGATTTGTAACTTTAAGTTTATTCAAAAAGACTTTTTATTCACATGAAAAAAGTAACTTTATTAATGAGTGGAATCATGGTGATGTCATGCGCTCCCCAACAGAAAAAGCTAGTCTACCCCGAGACGGCGAAGGTAGACACCGTAGACGTGTACTTCGGTACACAAGTTCCCGACCCTTATAGATGGTTGGAAAATGACACCAGTGCAGCTACTACTGCCTGGGTAGAAGCACAAAACAAAGTAACGAATGAGTATCTAAGTCAGATTCCATTTCGGGAAAACTTGTTGAAACGATTGACCACACTGGCCGATTACGAGAAGATCAGTGCGCCAATCAAGAAACATGGCAAATATTACTTCAGTAAAAATGACGGCCTGCAAAACCAGAGTGTATTCTACGTACAGGATTCACTGGACGGCGAGCCTCGCGTTTTCCTCGACCCGAACAAGCTCTCGGACGATGGCACAGTAGCACTGACCGGTCTTTATTTCTCAAACGACGGCAAATATACCGCTTACAGTATCTCACGCAGCGGATCGGATTGGTCTGAAATATTTGTCATGGACACTGAAAGTGGCAAACTATTGGAAGACCATATCGAATGGGCCAAATTTACCGGTGCCGCCTGGCAGGGAGACGGATTCTACTACAGTGCCTACGATGCTCCCGCCAAAGGAAAAGAATTCTCCAACGTAAACGAAAAGCACAAAATCTATTATCACAAAATAGGTGAACCGCAATCGAAAGATAAACTGATTTATCAGAATCCGGCTTATCCGAAACGTTTCTATACAGCCAGCACCAGCGAAGACGAACGTATTCTCTTCCTCACAGAATCCGGTGCCGGAAGAGGCAACAACTTATTTATAAGGGACCTGAAAAAGCCGAATTCTCCTTTTATCCAACTGACTACCGACCTCGACTACCAATACTACCCGATTGAAGTGATCGGCGATCAGATGTATATTTATACTAACTATGGCGCACCGAAAAACCGGATCATGGTAGCCGACATCAACCGTCCGAAACTGGAGGACTGGAAAGAACTCGTTCCCGAATCGGAAGCCGTTCTTTCAAACGCAGAAGTGATCGGTGGCAAACTGTTCCTTACTTACGACAAAGATGCTTCGAACCATGCATACGTTTACGGCCTCGACGGCAAACAAATTCAGGAGATTCAACTGCCGTCACTCGGTTCCGTAGGCTTTAGCGGCAACAAAGATGATAAAGAATGTTTCTTCGGATTTACTTCATTCACCATTCCGGGTGCCACTTACAAATATGATATGGACCAGAACACCTACGAACTATACCGTGCACCGAAAGTACAGTTCAACTCGGATGATTTTGTGACGGAACAAGTATTCTTTGCCAGCAAAGACGGTGTAAAAGTCCCGATGTTCCTTACCTATAAAAAAGATCTGAAGAAAGACGGCAAAAATCCTGTATTCCTCTACGGATACGGTGGTTTCGGCATCAGCCTCAACCCGGGTTTCAGTGCAATGCGCATCCCATTCCTCGAAAATGGCGGTATCTACGCACAAGTCAACCTGCGTGGTGGCAGCGAATACGGTGAAGACTGGCACGTAGCCGGAACTAAGATGCAGAAGCAGAATGTATTCGACGACTTCATCTCTGCTGCCGAATATCTTATCAACGAAAAATATACGAATAAAGACAAAATCGCCATTGTAGGTGGCTCCAACGGTGGTCTGCTGGTAGGTGCCTGCATGACACAGCGTCCGGACCTGTTCCGTGTAGCAATTCCGCAGGTAGGCGTGATGGATATGCTTCGCTATCATAAATTTACTATCGGCTGGAACTGGGCAAGCGATTACGGAACAAGCGAAGACAGCAAAGAAATGTTTGAATACCTCAAAGGCTATTCTCCATTGCACAACCTGAAACCGGGCACGAAATATCCGGCAACACTAGTGACCACTGCCGACCATGACGACCGTGTGGTTCCCGCCCATTCATTCAAGTTTGCCGCTACGCTGCAAGCAGACAACGACGGTACAAACCCGACACTGATCCGCATCGACAGCAAAGCAGGTCACGGTGCAGGCAAACCGATGGCAAAAGTACTTGAAGAACAGGCAGACATTTACGGTTTCATCATGTACAATTTGGACATGAAGCCGGATTTTAAGAAGTAAAAGTACAAAGTATTAAATTCAGGTATCAAGTATTAAGTATTAGCACTGAATACTTGATACCTAATGCTTTTTCTACTATCATTTTATCATTATTTAATCAAAATAACGGCATAAAATCAATCACATCTGAAAAATTTTCCTATATTTGCAGTGAGTTAGTTGACATTTTATCAGAATTAACCTTTTAAAATATAGTATCATGAACATCCAGAAAATCATGTCCTCTTTGGAGGCTAAGCATCCCGGTGAATCTGAATATCTTCAGGCAGTGAAGGAAGTTCTTCTTTCTATCGAAGATATATACAATCAACATCCTGAATTTGAAAAAGCTAAAATCATAGAAAGATTGGTAGAACCTGATCGTATCTTCACTTTCCGTGTGACGTGGGTGGATGATAAAGGTGAGGTGCAGACCAACCTCGGTTATCGTGTACAATTCAATAATGCGATAGGCCCATATAAAGGTGGTATCCGTTTTCATGCATCCGTTAATCTTTCCATTTTGAAGTTCCTCGGTTTCGAACAAACATTCAAGAATGCACTGACTACCTTGCCTATGGGTGGCGGTAAAGGCGGTTCCGATTTCTCTCCACGCGGAAAGAGTGATGCTGAAATCATGCGTTTCTGCCAGGCATTTATGCTGGAGTTGTGGCGTCATCTCGGACCGGACATGGATGTGCCTGCCGGTGACATCGGCGTAGGAGGACGTGAAGTGGGCTATATGTTCGGCATGTACAAGAAACTGACTCGTGAATTTACCGGTACATTCACTGGTAAAGGATTAGAATTCGGCGGTTCATTGATTCGTCCGGAAGCTACTGGTTTTGGAGGACTGTATTTTGTCAATCAGATGCTTCAGGCAAAAGGGATTGATATAAAAGGTAAGACAGTAGCCATCTCCGGTTTCGGCAACGTTGCCTGGGGAGCAGCTACTAAAGCTACCGAACTGGGTGCAAAAGTGATTACGATTTCCGGTCCGGACGGATATATCTACGATCCGGATGGTATCAGCGGCGAGAAGATAGACTATATGCTCGAACTTCGTTCTTCGGGTAACGATATTGTGGCTCCTTATGCTGAACAGTATCCGAACGCAACCTTCGTAGAAGGAAAACGCCCGTGGGAAGTGAAAGCAGACATCGCACTTCCTTGCGCCACCCAGAACGAATTAAATGGAGAAGATGCTCAAAATCTCATAAAAAATGACGTACTTTGCGTCGGAGAAATTTCCAATATGGGATGTACCCCTGAAGCTATCGATCTTTTCATTGAACATAAGACGATGTACGCTCCGGGTAAAGCGGTCAACGCAGGTGGTGTAGCCACTTCCGGCTTGGAAATGTCTCAAAACGCAATGCACCTTAGCTGGAGTGCTGCCGAAGTGGACGAAAAACTCCATGCAATCATGCACGGCATCCATGCACAATGCGTGAAATACGGCACGGAACCCGACGGATACATTAATTATGTGAAGGGTGCCAACATTGCCGGATTTATGAAAGTAGCTCACGCAATGATGGGGCAAGGCGTTATTTAAAAAGACTTTGTTTAGTTGTATTTGTATTTGTGGTTTGCGCTGCTCGTCTCCTGTGACAGGACGCGGGTAGCGCTATTTTTTTGAGATTAACATTATTTTCGCTGGAATTAATTATCTTTGTAGCATGATAGGTTAAATAATAGTTTGTGAATTTGTTATATGCGATAAATAACTCACAACTAATAATTTACCATTATTGGTTTTGTAATTAATAATCAAGTAATAAATAAAAAATGCTACAACCCGAATTGAAATTTCGC
>ULUR01025016.1_pt1 | contig 13405 bp, 12 predicted proteins | sample 1958651 | NCBI WGS metagenome assembly ULUR01 (sample SAMEA4835764, study PRJEB28245) | human gut metagenome | biome: gut microbiome; material: fecal sample | place: Denmark | collected 2008 | reverse complement strand
AAAATGATTCATTTTCAGAATGCATTTAGCGGAAACTCAAAGGCGGTGGGGATTTTTTGGTTTTCCGTAAATCATCAAGAAAAGTTTGTGTTTCGTGGGTGCTCTCGCTACACAAACGCGTAAGGGTATCGGCATGCAAAATACGCATGCCTGATACCCACGTGTTTGTACCCACTCTCCACAAATCTTTTCTTGATGATTTACTGGAATCCAAAGAAATCAGCACCAATCTTTTGATACAAGGTAAGCCTTCAAATTGTGGTAAGGGACATATGCAACCTTATTCTTCAAAAAAAGCAAAAAGAGTTGCATGAATTTTAAGAAGTCACAGTCGAAAACAACTTAAACGCATCAAATTAACGAAAAACGTTGCAATTATCGTGTGATTTGTCCGAATAAAGCTGGATAATAAGGTGAAAATGCAACTCTCTAGGCAAAATCAAGCAAAAAGAGTTGTTCCAATAACTTATCACCCTCCAATTAATAAAAACCTAGTTTGCATGCCGATACCCCTGTGCGTTTATGAGCGGGAGCGGCGCATGACACACAAACTTTTCTTGCAACATGTATAACTCCCCAAAAATAAGTTTCTACTGAATCACTTTTGCCCGGCAGCCATGTTGCTCGCAGGTTGTGTCCGCTATTAAGCCCTGGCAGTCGACAAAGGATTTGTGCTCGTTTGCGTCTTTGTAAATAACCGAATAATGGGAACCGACACTTGGGTTACTGCTGGCTGAACCAACGGCAAGCCATTATAGAACGTAGGGTTAATATCCTTTTTGGTGCAGCCGGCTCCCGGATAGTGCGTTGTATTGTTAATGTAATTGGCAAGTGCGTATAGTTTTTGCAGATTCGTCATGTTATCCGTCCAAAGTCTTGCCTCTATTTTGTGCCGCATCAAAGTGTAAAGTTCATCGTCTAAGGAATTATCATCTTCATCATGAGGACTGGCTGCTAAATAACTAACATCATACAAAACGTCATCCACGTACGCTTTGACTTTACACACACGCACACCATTTCCTGCCGTGATAATAATTTTTCTTGAAGACAAAGCAACCTGGTCGAAATTTTTCGGCGCATTATTAAACACCGGTCCGACAACTGTTTTTTCTCCGTACCATCTATTATAACGAAATTGTTCCGTTGTATTTTCTACTTTCAGAGAAGGTGCCGTGCAGTCCAATCCGGCAAACTTAAACGCCCTTGTATATGCCGGCGGCGTTGCATCTTCCACCTCAAATCGAACATGTTTATCAATCCATGCATCGCTCGCCTCGCTGTAAAAAGATGTTTCCAAAGTTTCTGTATTGTTTTCAACCAGCGCATTTACTGCCGCCGTTTTGTCTGTCGTTTCATCACTGTAAGTACTCAAATCTAATCCACTCACCGGATTCTTGTCATTGCAGATGTGTAACGTTCCGATTTTGTACTCCATCGCAATATAATTCCGGCTTGCCGCGATGGACACTTTCACATCTACAACACCTGCTTTTTTCGGAATTAACTGTCCCTTGTCATTAACCTCAATAACATCCGATACTTCATCCCCACCGTCATAATCGTATGTCCGATACGTGCATACACCTTCCGGCACTTCATCATAAACAACGTCCACCGTATCACCGACAGCCACCTGTTTCCCCAAAAAATGTCCGTCATTTTTCGGCACATTTTTTTCAATTTCAAAAGTTCCTCTTATTTCGCCCACGTAATTTCCGATTCCCGTAATACAATACTCAGCCGTTCCCGCATTCACATTGTTTGTATACGCCACCTTATAATCGATGTTCTCCTTCAGGTAATAATAATCATCCGACATAATCAACATGCTGGGGCGCTGTTCTTTTCCATTGTAAAAAAGTGTGGTTTTATCTCTATCGACTGTGAAATTACTCAAATCAATCGGTTCCGGCACTGCAGTTGGCTCCGGTGTAGCTTTTGGCGTCGCATCCGGTGCAGTATCCGGCGTGTTTGTTGGTTCCTTTGTTGATGCACCTCCTGTATTTCCACCGTTACCGCCACCGCCAAAAATCAATTCCCAGAGCCAGTCATCATCGTAACGGTTTCCGGCAGGACTCTTCGTTGGTGCCGGTGTGGCAGTATTCTTTGTGTCGGTCACGGTTTTCTTTATTGCTTTCAATACGATTTTTTTCACCTTGCTAAACGCACTATATTTCTTTTTTGCACCCACTTTATACTGGCTGCGCACACGAACATAATACGTTCCTTTGGCAAGCCCTTTAAAGGTCACTTTTGTAACCTTGGCACCTGCCTGTTTCTTTTTTACCAGCTTTTGTTTTGCTTTTACAGGTACCGTCCCAAGCGAACACACCATACTTACCGCTAACACTCCCGCCATCCATTGTTTTCTATTTCTCTTTTGCATCTTGCCGGACCTCCTTGTCATTCTAGCAAGGGTTCACATGAACCATAATATGTTTTACCTTTGAAAACTCTGTTTCCACCGAGTCATGCACGGATTCTGCAATCGCATGTGCCTCCCACAAAGTCAGTTTGCCATCCACACGAATTTCAATATCAACATATATTTTATTACCAAATGTCCGCGTCCTGAGCAAATCCACACCACGAACACTTTCATTTTTCATAACACACTCATACATTTCGTGTTCCGTCTCGTCGTCACACGCTTTATCTACCATTTTATTTATCGCATCCTTGAAAATGTCAATTGCCGCTTTTTCGATAAAAATACAGATAACAAGGCTCGCAATTGCATCCAAAATCGGATAACCCATTCTGGCTCCTGCAATACCAACAAGTGCACCAATCGACGACAATGCATCTGAACGGTGGTGCCATGCATCCGCCATAAGTGCCCCGGAATCAATCTTTTTTGCCCCTGCTCTTGTGTACCAGAACATCGCCTCTTTTACGACAATCGAAACAACCGCCGCAACAAGGGCAAGTATACCGGGAACTGCAAGTGCAGAATCATCCTGTACCGTGATTTTTTCTACCGCTGACCAGCCGATAAAAAGACCGGTAGCTGCAAGAATCGTTGCCAAAAGAATCGCCGCCACGCACTCCATACGTTCATGTCCATATGGGTGCTCTTTGTCCGACTCTTTTCCTGATAGCCGAATTCCAATAATCACAACAATTGTACTAAACACATCCGATGCTGAATGAATCGCATCACTAATCATTGCACCTGAATTCGCCACAATTCCTGCAATCGCCTTAAACAGCGACAGTAAAATATTGCCTACAATACTAACCATTGATATTTTCATTGCTGTTTTTTGTTCCATTTCAAATCCCCCTACATAGAGAGCGTTTTCCACAACACCGCTCCATTTTTACCAATCTCAACTTTTACCTTTCCATTTTCAACACGGCACATTCTCGCTGCCATGTCAAAACCTTCTTCGCAGGTATACATCATGCACGCCATCCGGCTGCCATTCGCTACACCAAGACGCCATACATCTACTTCCACTTCGCGTTCTTCGCCTTCCACCTGAACAAGAACAAAAGCTTGTTCCTTTTCACTGAATCTTCCGTATCCAATGAGATTATTCTCTGCATGAAGATACAACAAACTTCCGGTAGAAAACACTTCGTAATCTTTATGAATTCGAATCATCTCCTTGTGAAAACGAATCAACTCATGATCTTCTTTACCCCACGGATAAGAACGTCTGTTATCCGGATCTGTCCATCCGCACACACCAGCCTCATCACCGTAATAAATCGTCGGAGCACCGACCCATGTCATCTGCATCAGTACCGCCTGGCGCATAACCGCCAGATTTACGCCGTAGTTCGCCGCCTGGGGACCGGTAAACGCGGTTCTTCCAACTACATGATTCGTACGGGTTAAAAAGCGGGAATGGTCGTGATTCGACAACTCATTCATCGCCACTAAAGCACTTGGCGTCGTAAATCTTGCCCCATAATCAGTCATCGAGCCAAAGAAAGCTGCCGCATTTCCACGCAAATCATTGCGACGCGCATCGCTGTGTTTCTCCATACCGGTCAAAAACCAACTGATTGGCTCCATAAAAGCATCGTAGTTCATCACCGTATCCCACTGGGTTCCATCTAACCACGCAGAAGGGTCTCCGTAATGCTCCGCGAGAATAATTGCCTCCGGATTTTCTCTCTTCACCGCCTCACGGAATCCTTTCCAGAATTTGTGATTGTACTCCGGTGTGTGTCCCAAATCAGCCGCCACATCCAGACGCCATCCATCAATGCAATACGGTGCAGCCACCCATTTTCTCGCAACCCCGTGAATGTATTGTTCTAAGCGCTCCGAACCCTCATAATTTAGTTTTGGCAGAGTATCATTGCCCCACCATGAATCATAATGCGTATTGTCCGGCCAGCTTCCATCCGGGTAAAAATGGAAAAAGTCGTGATAGGGACTGTCTTCCTGCAAAAAAGCACCTTTTTCATAGGACTCATCTTTATCGTAAATCTTCTCGCGGTCAAGCCACTTGTTAAAGGAACCGCAGTGGTTAAATACACCATCCAAAATCACTTTCATGCCACGACGGTGTACTTCTTCGACAAATTTTGCAAAGAATGCATTACTCGCCTCTAAGTTTTTCATATTAACAACGCGCTTAATGTATTTTGTAGCATGTGCATTTTCCTTGTCGTCTGCCGCCAACACGTCACCGCCATCCTCGACAATTACGCCGTAATGGGGATCAATATAATCATAGTCCTGCGTATCATATTTATGATTTGATGGCGATACAAAAATTGGATTCAAATACAAAACTTCCACGCCAAGATCCTGCAAATAGTCCAGTTTATCCATGACACCCTGCAAATCGCCGCCATAAAACTCACGCACGCCCATCGACGCCGGCATTTTATTCCAGTCACGCACCTGCGTCACATGCTCATCAATATATGTATATTCATCGTCAACAACGTCATTTGTCTTATCCCCATTATAAAAACGATCCACAAAAATCTGGTACATCACGGCACCTTTTGCCCAGTCCGGTGTATGAAATCCCGGAATCAGACAGAAATTAAAATATGGATTGACATCCGAAACCACTCCTTGACGGTTGCAAATCAACGTCTCTTTCGCCGTTTCTACCCTAAAGTAATAACTTACCGGATGATCTTCCAATGGAAATGATACGGCATAAATGTCAAAATACTCCGTTGACTTTTCTAAATGCATAATATAAGGCACTTCATCCACCATTGCCTTCACATATTCTGCCTCATCTTTCCCAACGCGGCATCGAATCGTAACGGTCTCATACGCACGCGGTTCACATGGCGAAACAAAATCAGCCGTACCATCACTAAATATTGCTTTCTTATTAAGGGTTCCGTCAGCCATTGCTTTGTCCTCCGAACATAATTATTTCTATTTGTAAAAATTCACGGCTAAAAAGCCGTGAATCCTTGTTTTAGATAAGTCAAAAGGACAGCTTACGATGCTGTCCTTTTGGGAGAAGGTATTTTTGTTACTTATGGGGTGTAGCAAAAACTATATAATGTATTGGGGTTTACGCGTATTAATATAACACGTTATCAAAAAACAGTGTGCACAAAGTTTACATTTTTTCCACCATTCTTTTGTTAGTTTTGCCCAATACTTTTCTCCCATTTGCACATTTGCACAAAGAATCTTTACATTTCTTCGATTGTCTCGTCATTCTGCTCAAAGAGAGCCTCGAACTCCTGCTGCCCGATTCGCTCTTTATCAATCAGAAGCTCTGCCAGTTTATCCAAAACCTTGCGGTTTTCTTTCAAAATCTTAGTAGCCTTCTCACGGCAGCTCTCGATAATTCGTTTTACTTCCTGGTCAATCACAGCAGCGGTTCCCTCACTGAAGTTCTTTGCGTGGCCAATTTCACGGCCGATAAAGACTTCATCATCTGACGTACTGTAGTTAATCATACCAAGTTCATCCGAGAAACCATACTTTGTAACCATATCGCGTGCGCGCTCCGTTGCCTGACGGATATCCTGCACAGCCCCCGTTGTCACATCATCAAAAACAAGACTCTCTGCGATACGCCCGCCAAGACATACAACAATATCCTGTAACATCTTGCCTTTGGTGAGATACATCTCATCCTTTTCCGGCAGCGGCATCGTATAACCACCGGCACCCTGCCCGGTTGGAATTACAGAAACCGTATAGACCGGTCCGACATCCGGCAAAACATGGAACAAAATTGCGTGTCCGGCTTCGTGATATGCCGTAACCCGTTTATCCTTTTCAGAAATAATACGGCTCTTTTTCTCTGCACCAATTCCCACTTTGATAAAGGACTTGCGAATATCTTCGTCCATCAAATACGGGCGGTTTTCTCTTGCGGCACAAATCGCAGCCTCGTTCAAAAGATTTTCCAAATCCGCACCGGCAAATCCTGCCGTTGTACGTGCAATTTCTTCCAAATTTACATCATCCGATAACGGTTTATTTTTCGCATGAACCTTCAAAATTTCCTCACGGCCTCTCACATCCGGAAGACCAACATGAATTCTGCGGTCAAAACGTCCCGGCCTGAGAATTGCCGGATCCAGAATATCTACACGGTTGGTTGCCGCCATCACGATAATTCCCTCATTAATTCCAAAGCCGTCCATTTCAACAAGCATCTGATTTAGCGTCTGCTCACGCTCATCATGTCCGCCGCCAAGACCGCTTCCTCGTCTTCTTGCCACGGCATCAATCTCATCAATAAAAACAATACACGGTGCATTTTTCTTTGCTTCCGCAAACAAGTCACGGACACGGGAAGCACCGACACCGACAAACATTTCCACAAAATCAGAACCGGAAATACTAAAGAACGGAACACCCGCTTCGCCGGCAACTGCTTTGGCAAGCAATGTCTTACCGGTTCCCGGAGGGCCCACCATAATCACACCTTTCGGGATTCTGGCACCTAAATTCGTATATTTCTGCGGTGCCTCTAAAAAGTCTACAATTTCTTCTAACTGTTCTTTTTCCTCGACCAGACCGGCGACATCCGCAAATGTCTTTGATTTTTCATCCGGTGCGGTCATTCTCGCACGGCTCTTTCCAAAATTCATCATTTTGGCATTTCCGCCGCCTCCGCCCTGCGCCTGGCTCGTCATCATTGTAAATAAAACAAAAATCAGGACGAATCCTATTGCATATGGCAAAATCTCCAAATACCACGGTGTTGTCTCAACGTCCGAGACAACTACATTTGTAAAATGTGCATCGTCTAATTTTTCAATAACTACATTCACATCCGGTGCATAGAAAGAATGTTTTTTACTGTCTTTCATTGTCACACGAATTTCACCGGTCGGAACCTGCTCATTTTGTCCCACCACAACGGACTGTATTTTACGATTCGACAAATCGTCCTTAAACTGTGTATAAGTATAATTCTCCTCTGTCCATCCGGACATAAAATCGCTCGAAATCATGGCAATCAAAATTATTGCCGCCATCGCGACAAAAAAGCCATAACCTTTCCATTTTCTCATCGGATTAATCCTCCTTTATTTTCAGCTCTCCGATATAAGGCAAATTGCGGTATTTCTGGGCATAATCAAGTCCAAATCCAACCACAAATAAATCATCAATTTCAAAACCGGTATACGCCACATCCACTTCTGATACGCGACATGCCGGTTTATCTAAAAGCGTACAAATGCGCAAACTTTTCGGTCCACGTTTTTCTAACATATGGGCAAGATACGAAAGTGTGCGTCCGCTGTCCACAATATCTTCAATAATCAGCACTTCACGGTTTTCCAAACTCATAATCAAATCCTGACTAATCGTAATACTTCCGCTGCTGGTCATACCATTTCCATAACTTGATACACTCATAAAATCAATCGTAACCGGCACTGTAATATATTTTGCCAGTTCGCAGGTAAAAAATACACTTCCTTTCAAAATGCAAATCAAATGAAGTGTTTTTCCTTCGTAATCACGGTTAATCTGCTCAGCAAGTTCCTTCACTCTTGCTACAATTTCATCTTCTTTAATCAAGACGTTGATTTCTTCTTTCATGACGTATCCTTTCTTTGGTCACAACCAAAACATATTTTGTATTTTGATTTATTTTACAGGCTGCACTGATTCGATTTGGAATCGCCCATATCACATGGGCGCCATCCGCCAGCACAAGCTGCCTGTTCCGACGCTCTTTCGCAATCTTTTCGTCCATATAGTAGCGGGATAATTTCTTTTTATGCCCCTTGTCATCAAGCACAAAAAAATCTCCCGGTCTCGGATTGCGAATCGTCAGTTTACTATTTATCTTATCATAATCAAACCATTTCGTATAGTCTTTTTGTGGAATTTCTGAATCCAGTTTTTCACGTGCCACCACCTCAAAACGAAAGCGGTAATACACACCATCCATTTCCACTATATTCCCGGATGCCATGTCGCATTCCACACAAACGTTTTCCTGCTTTTTTTGCTTATTTTTCGTAAGCCTCAGATACTCATAATCACAGACAACAAAATAGCCGTCTGGCAGAGAAAACGTACCGTTTCCTTTGTGCGCTATTCTTTCATATAATGCCTCATAATGCGCTCTCGTGACATCTTTTACGCCAGAGATTCCCTGCTCTAAAAAGAGCGACAAAATCTCCTTTTGCAAAACCTCCGGAAGTCCCCGGCACACATCCCGCCTTAACAGAACTTCTTCTCCCTCATGGAAAATTACATGTTCCGCCTCGCACTCTGCCTGCTCGCGGATATACTTACGCCACTTGCCAATGTCATCCGCCGCATCCGCAATATGCCTTACCGCACCCGGATTTAAGTTCTCTTTTAACAGTGGCAGTAACTCCTTCCGAATCCAGTTTCTCTGATACGCTGTATCCTGATTCGTAATATCCTCCCGCCACGGTATCTTTTTCTCCTCTAAAAACGCAAGAATGTCTCCCTTTTCGGCAAACAGAAGCGGTCGTATAATAAAATCTCTTTTCGGTAACATCGCTGCCAAGCCTCTGGCAGAACTCCCACGTATCAGCCGAAACAAAAATGTCTCTGCCTGATCCTCTTTGTGGTGCGCCACTGCAATACAGTCCGCATTTTTTTCCCTGCGCAATTTTTCAAACTGCTCATAGCGGCATGCACGTCCAGCCTCCTCCTCACTCATCCCCCACTTTTTTGCATACGCCGGTACATCTTCGAAAACTTCAAAACACGGAAGTTCCCACTTGTCTGAAAGCTCTCTCACAAATTGTGCGTCCCGGTCGGCATCGTCTCCCCGGATGCCATGTTTGACATGCAGAACGAATAGAGACAAATTCATTTCTTTCCGTAAACTATTTAATAAATACAAAAGGCATACCGAATCAGCGCCACCCGACACCCCCACAATAATCTTGTCGCCCGGTGAAAACAAGTGGTGCGTTTCGCTATATCGAATCATTTCTTCTCTCACGGCTTCATCCTCCGCATTTATTGTAACGGTTTTCGTTTTTTTCGTCAAACTTTATTCCAAATTCCGGCCACCAAAACGCTCATGTCGTCAGACGCCTCTTTTGTACTGTGTGCCAGTGTGTTCATCAAAATCTGGTTTGCCATGTCATTCGCATTTTTGCAGTACAGTCTGTCAATGAGTGTCGCCATCTCCTCCTGACTGTCGCTCTCTATATTTCTCTCATAAAAACTGTCAAGCACACCGTCCGAAACCATAATAACCATATCACCTTCCTGCAATTGTACGATGGCGACATCCGGCTCCGCCTGCAAATCCACGCCGACCGGAAGCGCACTGGAAGCAATCATTTCAACTCCGTCTTCCCGCTTTACAAAAGTAGTTGCCGCTCCATTTTTCATAATTTCACAAATGCCGGTATGAAGGTTAATCGCCGCCATATCAAGTGTTGCAAATGATTTTCCCTCATAATTTGCAACAAACAGCGTATTCAAAAGCCTGAGTGCCGATTTTTTTTCAAACCCCGCCTCCATCAGATATTCCAGTGCCTCAATCAGATTGCTGCTGTCGCGGTCCGCCATTTCACCACTTCCCATGCCGTCCGTTAAAACCATGAGAAGCTCACCGGTTCCCGAAAGTTCCAAAAACGAATAATTGTCACCAGACACACTCTCACCGCTTTTGGCAACTCTGGCAAGCCCCGTAAGCGCCTTATATACCGTGTCCTGTCTGAAAAACATCGTATCCGTTGTGGAAGAAAGCACATTTCTTGTCTCTCTTGCCGGACACATCATAATGCCTGTCGCACGGTACAGCGCCTGAGCAACATCGGTCTTTGTCAAACAATGATTGCCATGGCAGGCACCGGTAAACATTACTTCCAGATATCCGCCCCTTTTTTTCACCGATAAACGTGCTACCTTGATACCCTCTTTTTTTAATTCTTCTAAAATTCTTCGTTTTCGCTCTTTGGGAAGTTCCTCTGTCTCGCCCAAATTGATGGTAAACGATTTTAACGCCACTGCAATTTCTTTCATCTGCTCTGCCATCACGCGGCGGTTTTCTGACATCCGGTTATGCCAGCCAAGTCTCACATTTTCCCCGGCAATCCTCTCCTCGACCTGATGCACATACTCATCTAGATGCATACAGCGTCTTTGAAAATCCGGACTAATCTGTGACATCGTTACACTTCCGTCCTGCCCCACCTGCCACAAAATCTGTCGCAGACTTTCATTGGTCTCCTCATAATGGCGGTTCCAGCAATATTTACAATTGATACATTCGTTGCACGTATCACGAGATAACTGTGCAAAAATATCCTCTAGCCGTTCTTCCGACAACCCTTTTTCTTCCATCTCATTTTCAAAACTCTTGGACAGCCGGCGAAAGGCATCTGAAAAGTCTTCCAGCTGATGGTTGGCAAGTGCGCGTACATCCTCTTTGGCAAAAGAATCCTCTTCCCGTTCGGGTATGTCTTCTTCCACGCAGTGAATGACCCGCCTTGGAATGGCAAAGAACAAAATAACCGCCGACAGCATTGCCCGCAGTTCAATAATGCCATACAAGTCCTTTAATGAATACACAGCAAGCAGCACACCGACAAGAAGATACAGCCCGCCACTTACAAAACGTCCCATTTTACGCAGCGTCCCCGCGCACACACCGAGCAGACAGCATATGCCGACAACCACCATATTTTCCCCGGTAAGTGCCAGTAAAATTCCTCCCGCCGCCCCGGCAATGGCGCCGGTCGACGCCCCATACCGGTATCCCATAAATAAAATCATGAAATACGAAAGTGTTCCGGAAATGGAAAAAATCATATCCGCCTGCCTCGGCAGCCCATACAGTGCTGTCACCGCAAGGATAAGAAGGCTAATCAATTCCTCATTGTTAAATAATTGATTCCATTCCTCATACAAAATAAAATGCACACCCCATTGATACACATTGGCAAGCGCAAATACCATGACACTCTCAAGGATACTGAGCCAGAATACTTCCCATGTATTTACGGCAAGAATACTGTTTAAAATACCTGCCGCCATATTTAAACCGCCTGTAAGAAGTGCTAAATACACCGCCTGTCCGGTATGGCTTGTCCACTTTTCCTGTATTTTTTCGAGTGACAGAACAAGCAGAAAGAGCGTGAGATACTTAATAAGCGAAAGTCCTTCTGTGCTGCTAAACATGCCTGCCAAAACAAAAAGAGCCAAAAGTTTCCTGCCTTTTCGCTCCGCTGCCACCGCAGCAAACAATGCCACACCAAAAGGATTAATTCCATACAGCCACACGCGCCCGGTCAAAAATCCTGCCACTAACAATAACAAATATCGCTTGTCAAAACATATTTTTTGTTTCTTGTCTTTCAAAATCCGTGCCCCCTTGTCTTTCTCTAAACACTCTCAGTATAAAGAGAGCATACAGAGAAAAATGTCAAAATCGGAAGGGCATTTCCAAAAAATTTTCGACAAAAAAAGACCACCGCCTAAGCAATGGTCTTCGTTCTTATTCTGCCTTAAACACAATTTCATTATCATATACCAGTCCAAATTTTTCACGCGCTACATCTTCCACATACTGGTCTGTTTTACGATACTCTTTTTGTTCTTTAATCTGTTCCTGTTCTTTTTTCAAACTCTTTTTCTTATCTTTTAAGTTCTGCTGCTCTGTCGCAAGTTTCTGACAGTTTGCACGCAGTGAATAACCATGAACCGCTAATGTGCCAACAAACAAGGCTGCCACCAGCATAACCAGATAAATCCCGGTGCGGTTTCTTCTTTTTCTTCTTCTCACGGCTCCATCCCCTCGACATTATTCTACAATTGTATTTTCTATACTTGTAGTACTAATAAATCCATTATAGACGCTGACTTTCACGATTTCAAGTGTTTTTTCTGTATTCCTTTTATTTTTTTAAAAATCCAAACATATGGTCGAAAAATAAGTCTAAAAAATTCATAAATTACTCTTTGTACATGCGTTTTTACCAAGGTTCGGTATAAAAAAACACCCAAAGTCAAAGCAATTACAAAAAAACTGCGGATCAAACCGTGATTGAGCGTAAAAATCATGGGGAATACAAAGAAAGCTGCCAATAACCAGAACAGCCAGTCTTCAATCAGAATCCACACTCTGCCATGTTTCACTTTCATGCGGAACGCTCGTATAAAATCATACAAAAACATTAAGAAAACACCCTCCACAAAGGAGGCGGCAACATACATAAGCTGCCCCTGTATCATTTCCATCAGCCAAACAAACGGCTAAGAACACCCCCTGCCGTCTTTTCCTTTCTCGACTCATGATAGATAATCTCACAAATCCTTCCTTCCAATTCCACCTCGCCCTTTTCGAGTGTAAGACGCTTTACATGCAAATCCTCACCCGCAAAGCGCACGGCACCTTCTATGGTCTCAAGTTCAATTTCTTTATTGTCAAAAGAAACCACTTCCGTAATTCCGGTCAAATCCACGTGGTTACGATTCTGCATCTCCAATTTATGTGCCGTCACCGGCCGGGAAGATTCCTGCAACATAATAAAAGCCCCCTGGCATCATATCTATCTCACTATATGCTGTCACAGGGGGTTTTATTACACGTATCGGTAAAGTTCTTTGGCTTCATCCTTTTTGTATGTTTCGTTTATGCTCAATACTTCTACTTTTGTATTCCGGTTTCCGAACTGAATCTCGATGATGTCACCGGGCTTAACATTTAAAGATGCTTTTGCCACCTTATCATTCACTAAAATTCGTCCGGCGTCGCACGCCTCATTCGCCACCGTACGGCGCTTAATCAGGCGGGATACCTTTAAGTACTTATCCAGTCTCATAAAAAAATCTCCCTTCTTCTGTCAAGTCCTGCCTCACACGGTTTCATCCGTCATTAGGCAAAGCATAACAAAGAGCACTCTGCTATATGCGATAGCAAAGTGCTCCAAAAATCCATAATAACAATCGCAAGATTATGCGTTCACAGCGTCCTTCAAACCTCTGCCGGCT
>ULUR01035945.1_pt1 | contig 13407 bp, 10 predicted proteins | sample 1958651 | NCBI WGS metagenome assembly ULUR01 (sample SAMEA4835764, study PRJEB28245) | human gut metagenome | biome: gut microbiome; material: fecal sample | place: Denmark | collected 2008 | reverse complement strand
AACCACTTTCTGTGGCTGTGTTCAAAATGAACACGACCACAACTTGTAGATGGTTTCAAACCAATCTACAAAATCAGTGGGATTTACAGGAAAAATACCACCGTGTGTGGAATTCGTCAAGAGGGTTTTGGGAAATTTATGGCAATAAAGTGGAAAGAGTAGGACTATTTGATGGAAACCTAGAATGCTATGAGATGAAAACTTGGGAGAAGTAAGCATTTTTTGTTTACTTGTAAAAATAGAGGTGATATAATAATCATAAGATTTAAGTTGGAAAACTCTCTGTTGACAAGAGGATGAAAAGATGGCGATATCCTATAATAAATTGTTCAAACTTCTGATTGATAAGAAAATGAAAAAGAAAGAATTGTGCGAACTTGCCGGTGTTAGTCCAAGTACAATAAGCAAGATGGGACGCAATGAAATTGTATCGATGGAAGTTGTTGCTAAAATTTGCTTGAAATTGAATTGCACGGTAGATGATATTCTGGAAATAGTGCCGGATGATTCGGGAAATTAAATGGCTTGAATGACGAAATCAAAATTTGCCGATAACCGTAAAGGCAGGGGTGAATAGGTTGAAGATTCTCGATAATATTTCCAGTACTGTTCGTGATGATCTGCAATCAGAAATCAAGCGAAGAAGCAAGGTTTCCATTGCAGCTGCGTGTTTTTCCATGTACGCTTACAAGGAATTGAAAAAACAACTGGATTCCATCGATGAACTCCGGTTTATTTTTACATCGCCTACATTTGTAGCTGAAAAGGCTTCAAAACAAAAGCGCGAGTTCTATATTCCGCGTTTGGCCAGAGAAAAAAGTCTGTATGGCACAGAATTTGAAATCAAGCTCCGCAACGAAATGACACAGCGTGCTATTGCAAAAGAGTGTGCAGATTGGATTCGCAGAAAGGTGACTTTCAAATCCAATACGACCGGCGAAAACATGGGAGGCTTCATGACCGTGGATTCCGGGGCATCCCAAATAGCATATATGCCAATCAATGGATTTACAACGGTCGATATTGGCTGCGAACGTGGTAATAATCGCTACAACATGGTCAATTGCTTCGATGCTCCCTTCGCACAGCAATATATGCAACTTTTTGATCAGCTGTGGAATGACCGTGAGAAACTGGAAGATGTTACGGATGTTGTAATTGAGAATATCAGCACTGCCTATGCAGAAAATTCGCCGGAATTCATTTATTTTCTGACGTTATACCATGTGTTCAGTGAATTTCTGGACGATATTTCAGAGGATGAACTTCCTAACGAGGCTACCGGATTCAAGCAGAGCAAAATCTGGAGCCTGCTGTACGATTTCCAAAAAGACGCAGCACTGGCCATTATCAACAAGCTGGAAAAATACAACGGCTGCATTCTTGCAGACAGTGTTGGTCTGGGCAAAACTTTTACTGCATTGGCGGTTATCAAGTATTATGAGAACCGGAATAAGTCTGTGCTGGTTCTCTGCCCCAAAAAGCTGGCAGAAAACTGGAATACTTATAAGGACAATTATGTCAACAACCCGATTGCATCAGACCGCCTAAATTACACCGTTCTGTTTCATACGGATCTATCAAAAACTGGTGGACAATCAAACGGCATTGATCTTGACCGACTAAACTGGGGCAATTATGACCTTGTTGTGATCGATGAATCGCACAATTTCCGAAACGGTATCGGAACTCACAGTAAGACGCAGGAAAACCGTTATCAGAAACTGATGGATAAGGTTATTCGTGCCGGTGTTAAAACGAAGGTGTTGATGCTTTCTGCAACACCGGTCAACAATCGATTTGTCGATTTGAAAAACCAGCTTGCCCTTGCCTATGAGGGTGATTCCGAGTATCTTGACGAACAGCTGAACACTTCAAAGAGCATTGACGACATTTTCAAACAGGCACAGAAGTCGTTTAATGCGTGGAGTAAGCTTCCACAGGCGGAGCGGACAACAGATGCCTTGCTTCGCACCTTGGACTTTGACTTCTTTGAGCTGCTGGACAGCGTTACCATCGCTCGCTCTCGCAGGCACATTGAAAAGTACTATAATACGAATGATATCGGAAAGTTCCCGGAGCGATTGAAGCCTATCTCTGTTCGTCCATGCCTGACGGACCTGAACAACGCAATCAACTATAACGAAATTTACGATCAGTTGATGCTACTTACTCTGTGTGTCTATACTCCCTCCAATTATATTTTTCCAAGCAAACTGCAAAAGTATCGGGAGCTTACCCACAACAAGGGAGAAAATCTGACCCAAAGCGGACGTGAACGTGGCGTTCAACGATTGATGAGCATCAATCTTCTGAAACGGCTGGAAAGCTCTGTCCATTCTTTTCAACTGACGCTGACACGTATCAAAGAGCTTATTAACGGAACGATTCAGTCCATCAATCAGTTTGAGCAGTATGGACAGACCAATCTGGCCATGTACGATCTCAGTAATGCTGATTTTGATTTGGATGATGAAAACAGTGACTTCCTCACTGTTGGCAAAAAAGTGAAAATTGACCTTGCCGATATGGATTGGAAGAGCTGGCGCACAGAACTCCAAAAAGATGCGGATACGCTGGAACTGCTGACCCTGATGGTTGGTGATATTACTCCTGAACATGACATCAAATTACAGGAGCTTTTCAAGCTGATCTCTCAGAAAATTGAGCATCCTATCAATGGGGACAATAAAAAGATTCTCGTTTTCTCGGCTTTCTCGGATACAGCAGAATACCTGTACGATAATGTCAGCACCTTTATATCGAAAAAATATGGCTTGAATACCGCAGTTATCACTGGTTCTATTGACGGCCGGACAACAATCAAAGGCTTCCCGGCAACGCTCAACAATGTTCTGACCTGCTTCTCTCCGATTTCCAAAGGAAGAGATGTTTTGATGCCGGGCAGTACAACGGATATTGATATTCTGATTGCAACCGACTGTATTTCTGAAGGTCAGAACTTGCAGGACTGCGACTATCTGGTGAATTATGATATTCATTGGAATCCAGTACGCATTATCCAGCGGTTTGGTCGTATCGACCGTATCGGAAGCCGAAATCAGTGCATCCAGCTGGTAAATTTCTGGCCGGATCTGACACTGGATGATTACATCAACCTGAAATCCCGCGTCGAAACACGCATGAAAATCACCGTTATGACTTCTACTGGTGACGATGATCTCATCAACCCGGAAGAACAGGGCGATTTGGAATACCGGAAAGCACAGTTGAAACGGCTTCAGGAAGAAGTTGTAGATATCGAAGATATGTCGGACGGTATCTCTATTATGGATCTTGGTCTGAACGAATTCCGGTTGGATCTTCTGGACTACATCAAGCACCATGGCGAACCGGATAAAAAGCCGCTTGGCCTGCATGCAGTGGTTCCGGCAACAGACGAGCTTCCAGAGGGTGCGATTTTTGTCCTGAAGAATATCAACAACAGCGTCAATGCGGATAACCGTAACCGAATCCATCCGTTCTATATGGTTTATGTTGGAAAGGATGGAGAAATCATTTGTGACTATCTGAACCCCAAAAAGCTTTTGGATGATATACGATTGCTGTGCAGAGGTAAAGCGCAGCCCATCAAAGAAGTCTATGAACGGTTTAATCGGGAAACAGACGATGGAAAAAACATGTCCGAAATGTCTGAATTGCTGAGTGAAGCTATCGATTCCATTATCGATGTCAAAGAAGAAAGTGACATTGATAGCCTGTTCTCGGCTGGCGGAACCTCTGCGCTTATGGGACAGGTTTCTGGGGTGGATGATTTTGAACTGATTTGCTTCCTTGTGGTAAAATAAGCTAGAACTGCTATGGGAGGGCTGTTTATGAAATCCGGTGACCAGAAAACGAGCTATTGGTGGATAGTTATTTGGGCTACTGCAAGTATAGTGTTTGCATTTGTGTTGCACTGCCTCTTCAGCATTGACGCTAAAGAGCCATTTTGGCAGGCAAAGTGGGGCGCTGGAGATATTTTGACTTATACGTCATCCATCATTCTCGGATTACTTGCCCTCTGGCAGAACCAGCGTTTCAAAACGGAAAACGATGAAGCACAGACTAGACTGGAAAAGTTGAGCGTCCGTGCAAACGAACTGCAAATCACATCGAAAATGATTGAACATGAAAACGAAAGAATTTCTATGCTAAGGGAGGCATTTCAAAATTTTTATGATGCATGTTCGTGTAGTTCTATAGTTTCCGATTTTGGGCCTTTGTCTAAACCTGACGAAACATACTCTACTAATTCGGCACTGAAAGCAAATCACATTCGAACATCCTTTCAGGTGCTTTTTCAGCAATTAAATCTAGATACAGATAACGGTTCTTTAGCAAATGAAGTTGTAAAAAACGCAAAATTACTTCTTGTGTCAGCAACCAAATTGATTCTATCTTTTACAATTGATAAAGGAAGAACGCTAGATGAAAAGCAGAAAGAAGAATATAGACAAACGGTAAAAATGCAACTTCAGCTAGAAGAAACATTATGCAAACAGTTTTATACTTACCTGACAGAACTTGAAAAAGAGCGGAATTCTCTAATTTTTGAAAACTATACACTTGACGAATTGCAAGCCATCTATCGCCAAAAAGAGTTGTATCAGGAAAAAACGCAAAAATGAGGCTGTTATATGTTGAATCTTCCAAACTCTACAGAATTTAACAAGCGTATCCCGAAACAGAAGTTCTATGACAATCTTTCGGTAACGCCAGCCTTAAAGAAAGCGTTTACAGATCAGATCAAAGTAATCTATTGGCGCAATAAAATTGCTCCCACTACTGTAAATCTTGCGGCCAGTGATTCCGTGACGGAAATCGAAGTATTTGAGATTCGGCTCAACACACCAGATCTGGATGAGAGTATCCTGCGCCAGATTGACCGGGAGATTCCCTATCATATTTTGTTTTTGCTGGAATATAGCGGTCAGTATCGTGCGGTGATTGGTTACAAAGAAGCCTCGACTTCCAGCAAAACTGCATTCAAGGTTGATCGTTACTACTCGACCGACTGGATGGATGAAGATTCTCTGCCGGTGCATCTGGAAGGCCTTTCTATGGATGCCGTTTATGAAAATTTTGTCCGTCAGATTGCAGGCGAGACTCTGGCTGAAGAAAATGGCAATACGCTGAAAGAAAGCGTTGAACAGCAAAAGCAGCGGGAACAAATCGAAAAGCAGATTGCTGCATTGGAAGCCAAAATTAGGAAAGAAAAACAGCCGAAAAAGAAATTTGAACTATATCAAGCGGTAGAAATTCTAAAAGAGAGGTTAAAAAATGTCTAATTCTACAATTGCCAAACATAGCAAGGCGGCATTTGATGAATCAAAAAGCATTCGGATTTTAAGCGGTCTCTTAGAGTCTACAGGAGAAATCAAAACCTTTTTTGGCGAAAATGATAAAACGCCTAATTATGATGGTTCATTCGAACTGGTCAATGATGAACAAGAGCCCGTCAAACAATTTATTGTACAGATAAAAAAGGTTGATAGGTTGGTTTTGAATTCGAAAGGAAAATATGATTATCGACTTAAAACTAATTTTTTGCAGTATGTTAAAGATAAGGTGACCGAAAATCCAGCCATTTATTTTGTCGTCGATCTTGCTACTGAAAAAGTATACTGGATTTACTTATCTGACGAGACACTTATCAGATTGAACTTTGAAGGAAAAAAGACTGTTACATATCACTTTCGAGAGGAAGATTCCATTTCTAATGTTGAAGCGTTTGTTTTAACAATGCAAAAAATTGCACGTGAACGCAATAATTTCTTCGTTTATAAAACGCCTCAACAAATTGCGGAAATACAAGATGCAGTAGACTATCTCAACCAGCATCTCAACGGAGATTTAAAAAACATAAAAGAGAGAATTTTTCCGGATCTATGGCGTGTTGGTATCAAATATAGTGTGGATCATACAGTTTTGTTCAACGATGTGCCTGTTCCTATTACAGGGTGCGTTGCACTTTATCCTCAAATGCGTGGAAGACTTGACACTGGAGTACGTGAATACGATTGGAATTTGTCGGAAAATATGTTCACGCATTTTTCTTTAGGGTCGGAAACCGACATAAAGAAATATAGTGAGGAGACGCTACATAAAATTGTTCAAAACTTTTTTAAACTTGGCATTCCCTATAAATTTTTACCAGCAGTGGTATTGATGGAACAGATTGATCCATTTGTTAAAGAAAGCCAGAGGTTCTTTGATACACCAACTTCTCAAAAGTTATCAATCAAAGAGGTGAGGCGGAGATTTATTCTATTGCACAACTATATGTGCTTTCTTTTTACAGGTCATGGAGTTTCAGAAAATGAAAAAGCTTGCGTAGAAAGAGCACAGAGTATCATTGATCATAGAAAAATGAACTTTTATAGCATTTTTGAATGCGCACGGTCATGTAGGGAAGAATTTAAAAAATATTGTAGTTCTGAGAGCGAAGAAAATATTTCTCTTCGCGGGAAGATGTTTGGCTTTTTGCAGCAAGAGAGTATACGGTGTTTTTTGGCTATTATGGAACTGCAATGCCGTAAGATAGAGGAATTCACTCCTGTTTGGAATTATAATTGGTACGATTGGGTTTATCTTGATAAAAAATCTTATTTAGAGAACTGTAAAAAAATATGTGATCGATGGCTTTCAAACCTCCCAGACTTATATATAGAAACTTACAATAATATTTTTGAAACAACAAAATTTTTGGTTCGTGATAGATTTGTTTATAATCTTGAATGTACTAACTTTGAAAATACGAATTTTTTGTCTATTGAATCACAGCATTATCAGGGTGAAAAGTTCAGTTTACAAATGGATTCTTCTTGTACTTCAGAACTTTCTTATCCCAATATTCCAGAAGGGCTTCTGTCAACTTGTAGTAGCGCATCAATTCAAAGGTTTATACAAAATCGCCGTTTATACTATGACTCGATTTGTTGCCTTCTTTATCGCGGTATTTGCAAAGGGCTAGGCTTTAAAGAAGGTGATTTACCCTTATATGAACACGAAAACGTTAAGTTCTTTTTATAATTTTGAAATTGGAAACCGAAATCTGAAGGATAAAGTAACCGGAGAAAAGTTTGAAGTTGTAGTAAGAATAACTGAAATGGGAAAACATTTGGAGTAATTCATATGAATGGGATAGACATTCTTCAAATTGCAACAGCAACAATCATAAGTGCCGGTGGTATTGGTGCAATCATTATAGCGGCGGTACAGTTCACATCAAATATAATTGCGGACAAAATTTCAAAGAAGTATGAGCTCAAATTAAATGAGTCATTAGAATCTTATAAATCTAACCTTGATAAAGGAAACCATATCTCGCGTGCAATGTTCGACAAAGAGTTTGAATACTATCAACTTCTATCTAGGAAATACACTATTGCATTCAACAGTTTTAATTTATATTATGGAATCAAGTACTCAAAATTAGACGTGATTCCTATCGAAGAAATCCATATTTATAACCCAAAACTGGAAGAACTTGCAAAAGATATAAGAGACGGAAAAAGGGTGACTGAAGTCCAAATGGATACACTGAAAAGCAATATAGCCGAACAATTTTTAGAGTTTAAGAAGGTTTTGGACGAGAGTGAATCCTTTATTAACGGCGAAATTTATAGTAAATACGCGAAATTATATGATCTTATTCGTAGCTACTATCTAAATGAAGATTCAATGCTGCTAGATGAAATCCAATCGCTAAGACTTCAACTACCAAAAACTATTAGAAACTACCTTATTGGACTGACTGTTATAAATTAGGGGGAACTTATACATGGACAACCTTAAAATGCACAGCCTTGACGGCATACAGCGCAACATAGATTTAATTGGCAAGCTATTCCCCAACGCCATTACCGAGGTAAAACGCAACGGCAAAGTAGAACACGCAATTGACTTTGACGTTCTGCGGCAGGAGCTTTCCGACTCCATTGTAGAGGGCAGGGAGGAACGTTATCAGTTCACATGGCCGGACAAGAAAAAGGCGATGCTGGCGGCCAATGCGCCCATCACGGCAACCCTGCGTCCCGTTGTGGCGGATAGCGTTGGCAAAGATGGCACTCCCGGTGGCTTTGACAGCGAGAACCTCTACATCGAGGGCGATAATCTGGAAGTGCTGAAGCTCTTGCAGGAAACCTATCTGGGCAAGGTCAAGATGATCTACATTGATCCGCCGTACAATACGGGCAAAGATTTTATCTATACTGATAATTTTGAGCAAAACGCAAGAGATTACATGGAAAATAGCGGCCAATACGATGAAGAAGGTAATCGTATGGTACAGAACACTGAAAGCAATGGCCGCTTTCACACCGATTGGCTTAACAAAATTTATCCTCGCTTAAGAATAGCTAAGGACTTATTAGCGTCGGATGGAGTTATAGTTATCAGCATTAGTTATCGTGAAGTCCACCACTTAGTAGCTATGTGTGAGAGTTTGTTTGGTGGGCATCAAGTGGTTACTGTAACAGTTCAAACTTCTGGAGGTAAACCTTCAGGTGGATTTAATTATTTGCATGAGTATCTGGTCTGGATTGTTCCAAAAGATTTTATTGCTAATCCTGTAGAAGCTTGGGGAGGAAAAGACCGCACGCCATTTGAAGGACTAACTTTAAGTACATTCGATAAAGAGCAGCGTCCTAATCAAGCATATCCTATTTTTATTGATGAAAAAACAGGTCTGTTAACCGGTGTTGGAGCGTCATTGCAAGAACTTATTGGTTCCGGAAAGTACACAGGCGACAAGCTGAACTATGTATATGATTATTCGTGTGCACCCATTGGATCGGTTGCAATTTGGCCTGTAACAGCAAAAGGTAAAGACTGTGTTTGGCGACAGATTCCAGAGCGCATATTATCTGATTGGAAAAAAGGTTATATTAAAGTTACTCGAAACTCAAATTCTAAAAATCAAAACCAATACAGTATTCAAACTTTCCAAGCGGTGTAATTGAAAAAATTGAAAATGGAGAGCTTGAAGTAATAGGACATGAAAGCAATGCGCCAACATTGATTTTCGGTGCAAACAGGACAGTTGGTGGTCAGATTCCAACTATTTGGCTGGACAAAGATAATTTCACAGTTAACGGAACGCAAGGATTCAAAGACCTTTTTCCGGAGAATGATAAATTGTTCGATTATTCTAAACCCATTGCACTGATGAAAACCATTTTACAAGCAACCTCTAATTCAGACGATTTCATTCTTGACTTTTTCTCCGGCTCTGCTACTACCGCCCATGCTGTGATGCAATTAAACGCTGAAGATGGCGGACATCGTAAGTTCATTATGGTGCAGCTGCCCGAAAAGACTGATGAAAAGAAAGAAGCTTATAAGGCAGGCTACAAGAACATCTGCGAAATTGGCAAAGAGCGTATCCGCCGTGCGGGTCGAAAAATTAAGGAAGATGCTGGGCTAACCGCTCCGGCTGATTTGGATATTGGTTTCCGCTGCCTGCGTCTAGATGAAAGCAACATGAAGCCGGTTTACTACACGCCGGAGGAGACCCAGCAGCAGGATCTGTTCTCTCTGGTGGACAACGTTAAATCTGACCGCACCCCGGAAGATCTGCTGTTTCAGGTCATGCTGGATTTGGGTGTGCTGCTTTCCAGCCCCATTGAGGCAACGGAAATTGCAGGCAAAAAGGTGTTCAACGTGGCAAATGGCTTCCTGCTGGCCTGTTTCGACCATGATGTGACGGATGAGACTGTCAAGGCCATTGCGCAGATGAAGCCGTACTATGCTGTTTTCCGTGACAGTTCCATGGCAAATGACAGCGTTGCAACAAATTTTGACCAGATTTTTGAAACTTATAACCCCGATACGGTAAGAAAAGTATTGTGATTCGATGAAAATTGAATTGACTTGTTATTTTCAACTGTCAAGAAATGATTGACAGTTGGTGTCGGAGGTAAGTTACAACAATGAAGTTTAGTTTTAAGATTCAGCAATACCAGACGGATGCTGTGGATGCCGTGGCACGGGTCTTTCAAGGTCAGCCGTACAATGCAGGTGTATCCTATCTGCGAGATATCGGCAATTTGCCCAGCACACCGCAGCAGATCAGTGTGACGCAGTCTTACGAAGATGGCACGCAGGTCGAATTTCAGGATGCTCTGGATGATTCTGGCTTCAAGAATGAAGCCTTGCAGCTGACCGATGAGCAGATTCTGCACAATATCCAGAGCATTCAAAATGAGAGCAATATCCACCAGTCCACTCAGCTTGTGGCTCCGCTGGGAAGATGTTCGCTGGATATCGAGATGGAAACCGGCACGGGCAAGACCTATGTTTACATCAAAACCATGTTCGAGTTGAACAAACGTTACGGTTGGAGCAAGTTTATTGTGGTCGTGCCCAGCATCGCTATCCGTGAAGGTGTGAAAAAATCCTTTGAAATTACCGCAGATCACTTTATGGAGTGCTATGGTAAAAAGGCACGGTTCTTCATCTATAACAGCAGCAACCTGAATCAGCTGGATGCCTTTTCCAGTAATTCGGGCATCAATGTTATGATCATCAATACACAGGCTTTTGCAGCTTCCATGAACGAGGACAAAAACGTGGAAGGCCGCAAGGGCGATGCTGCTGCGCGTATTATCTACACAAAGCGGGATGAGTTTGGTTCCCGCCGCCCCATTGATGTGATTGCCGCCAACCGTCCGATTCTGATTCTGGACGAGCCGCAGAAGATGGGCAAAGAGGATTCTGCTACCCAGAAAGCTCTGAAAAAATTCAATCCTCTGTTTACACTGAACTATTCGGCCACCCATGCAAAGCAGCACAATCTGGTGTATGTGCTGGATGCGCTAGACGCTTATAATAAGCGTTTGGTCAAAAAAATCGAGGTCAAGGGCTTTGAGGTCAAGAACCTGCGTGGCACCAACAAATATCTGTATCTGGAAGATATTCTTGTCACTCCTCAAAAGGCCCCACAGGCTAAAATCGAATTGGAAGTCGCTCACAACGGTGGTACCAAGCGCGAATTTCATAAGCTGAATGTGGGGGATAATCTGTATTATCTCTCCAACGAGATGGAACAGTACAAAGGTTTTGTCGTTTCTGAAATTGATCCCTTTACCGGCATTTTGACTTTTACGAATGGGGAAACTTTGCATGTTCACGATGTGACAGGTGACGTGTCCGAAGATGATATGCGCAGGGTGCAGATCCGTGAAACCATCGAATCGCACTTTGAAAAAGAGCAAGAACGTTTCAAAATGGGCATCAAGACGCTTTCTCTGTTCTTCATTGATGAGGTGGCAAAATATCGCCAGTATGATGAAGAGGGCCATGAGCTTCTGGGCGAGTACGGAAAAGTTTTTGAGCAGGAGTATCTATCCGTTCTGAACGAGCACCGCACGATGTTCGACACGGACTATCTGGCCTATCTGGATTCTGTCGATGTACACAATGTGCACAAAGGCTATTTCAGTATCGATAAAAAGGGGCATAGCGTAAACAGTTCTGTCAAGCGCGGCACGGATCTGTCCGATGATATTTCCGCCTATGACTTGATCCTGAAAAATAAGGAACGGCTGCTGTCCTTTGAGGAGCCTACCCGGTTTATCTTCTCCCACTCTGCCCTGCGTGAAGGTTGGGATAACCCGAATGTGTTCCAAATCTGCACCCTGAAGCACAGCGACAGCACCACACAGAAGCGTCAGGAAGTTGGCCGCGGCTTGCGCCTGTGCGTGAACCAGTCCGGCAGCCGCATGGATGCCGATGCTTTAGGCGATAAAGTGCAGGATATCAATGTCCTGACGGTTATTGCCAGCGAAAGCTATGCCGCTTTTGTGGACAGCCTGCAGAAGCAGACCGAGGCTGTGCTGTACGACCGTCCTCGGAAAGCGACCATTGAATATTTTGCCGGAAAGTCGATCAAATTGGATGGGCGAACCGTCAAGGTGGACGACCATCAGGCACGAGCCATTTATCAGTATCTGATTCGCAACAACTATGTGGACGAGGAAGATAACGTGACGAAGGAATACCGGGAGGATGCACAGGCAAAATCGCTTGCTCCTGTTCCGGATTCTCTGAAACCGATAGAAGAGGGCATCCACACCTTGGTGCAGGCGATTTATGACGCAAGCGTTCTCCAGAAGATGTTTGCGGATGCTAACAAGCCAAAGGTTCTGGAAAATCCGCTGAACGGACGGTTTGAAAAAGCAGAGTTCCAGAAACTCTGGAATACCATCAACCACAAGTACGCCTATACTGTTGATTTCAATTCCGATGAACTGATTTCCAAAGTAATCACGCATATTGACAGTGAACTCTATGTCAGCCAGCTGCAATACGCCGTCAGTCATGCTGCACAGCGGGATACTCTGGATGCAGACATGGTGCGTAGTGGTGACAGCTTCAATGCTGCACAGACTCGCACTAAAACACTGAAACACGCAGTACATGGGCGGGTTCCTTATGATCTGCTTGGAAAAATTGCGGAGGGAACCGTCTTGACCCGCCGCACCGTTGCGGCGATTTTGAAGGGAATCAAGCCGTCTACGTTTGCAATGTATCAGAGCAACCCGGAAGAGTTCATCACGAAGGTCACTCGCCTGATCAAAGAGCAGAAAGCTACCATGATCGTAGAGCATATCACCTACGATACAATTGAGGGCAGCTATGACAGCAGTATCTTTACTGCTGAAAAGCACGGCCTGACAATGGATAAAGCCTATCCTGCAAAGAAAGCCATTCAGGACTATGTCTTTACCGACGGCTCTGCCGAAAAGAGTGTGGAACGCAAATTTGCCGAAAGTCTTGATGGTGCAGACGAAGTGTTCATCTATGCAAAGCTGCCTAGAGGTTTCTTTATCCCTACGCCAGTCGGGCACTATTCGCCGGACTGGGCAATCGTATTCCATGAAGGCGCAGTGAAGCATATTTACTTCGTTGCCGAAACAAAGGGTACAATGGAAAGTCTGAATCTGCGCCCCATCGAAAAATCCAAAATCGATTGTGCTAAAAAGCTGTTTGCGAAGTTGTCCGATGGACTTGTGACCTATGACCATGTAAGCAACTATCAGGAATTGCTGAATAAGGTGTTAAAATAAAGGGGTGAACGATGCCCATCTGGGCAAGTACCAAAAATTTTCGGCAAATTCTGTGCAACCTGCAGAAACTAATGGGTACTGTTGCAAGATAACGTAAAATGCGTTACAATAAAGTTGAGGTGATAACCATGGAAAAAACGATGACGCTCAATCTTCGTGTCAACCCTACCGTCAAGCAGCAGGCCGAAGATGTGCTGAAGCAGCTTGGCATCCCGATGGCGACCGCCATTGATATGTATCTGCGCCAGATTACCATGACTGGCGGCATTCCTTTCTCGCTATCCCTTCCGAAGGCTCCTGCGGCTCTGAACGCTGACACCATGACCGATGACCA
>ULUR01048309.1_pt1 | contig 13670 bp, 7 predicted proteins | sample 1958651 | NCBI WGS metagenome assembly ULUR01 (sample SAMEA4835764, study PRJEB28245) | human gut metagenome | biome: gut microbiome; material: fecal sample | place: Denmark | collected 2008 | reverse complement strand
AATAAAGAGGCGAAAAATGCGAATTTTTTTAATTTTTCTTTTGTTTTATTAAATGAAAACGTTTTCGAATGAACTTTTGATGGTACATATAAGTATTTGATAAGCAAAATATACAATTATGTGGAACAATATTGGAAGCAAAATTAATTAGTTTAATAATTAAAACATGAAGTAAAAAATGAAAAAACACCTGAAAACACTTTCATTAAAAAATCTATTTACTTTTATGCTCAAGATGAGTATAATACATACTTGCTCGATGGAGCAGAAGGTGGTGGATTTATGGTACGTAGTAACAAGAAGTCACTTGTTAGAAGATTTTTTGATAAACTTGTTGCATTCTTAGTATATGGTGAAAACTATAACTCAACAATGTTTTAATTAAGCCCTAAAACAATTAACCAGTGACTATAAATATGATATCTTTCTTGGGAGATATTATATGTGTAATACCAAGATGAATTATTAAAATAAGTACAATTAAAACAATATAAAATGAAAAGCTATGGTATGAAAATCTATAGCTTTTTTCATACTTTTTAAAATGTAAGCGCTTAAAATATTTCATATTTGTTAAATAAGTATGTTAAATTATGTAAAGTTCAAAAAAGTAATTTAAATTCTATAAAAATTTGGTATAATTGTTAAGAAATGAAAGAAGGTAGTAGTATGCTTAAACTAAAAAATATTAGGAAAACCTATGAAGTAGCGGGAGCTAAATTTGAAGCACTTAAGGGTTTAAATATTTGTTTTAGAAAAAATGAATTTGTATCGATATTGGGTCCCTCTGGTTGTGGAAAAACAACAACCTTAAATATAATTGGGGGCCTTGATAAATATACATCTGGAGATTTAATTATCGCTGGTAAATCAACTAAGGAATTTAAGGATCGTGATTGGGATGTTTATCGTAATCACCGTGTTGGTTTTATTTTTCAAAGCTATAATTTGATTCCTCATCAAACAATTGAGGAAAATGTTGAACTTGCACTTACAATTGCTGGTGTTACGAAGGAAGAAAGAAAAAAACGTGCTCGTGAAGCACTTGACCGAGTTGGGTTAAAAGGCTCTTATAATAAAAAGCCTAATCAGCTATCTGGTGGTCAATGCCAAAGAGTTGCGATAGCTCGTGCTTTAATTAATAATCCAGAAATTTTACTAGCTGATGAGCCTACAGGAGCGCTTGATACTAAAACATCAATTCAAATAATGGAGCTTATTAAAGAAATTAGCAAGGATACCTTAGTTATTATGGTAACTCATAATCCTGAACTTGCTCATAAGTATTCAACTCGTATTGTATCATTACTTGATGGTGAAATTGTTGAGGATTCTAATCCTTATAGTGAAGAGGATGAAGCTAAAGAGGCAACTTCAGAAAATACTGATTTTGCACTTGAAAAGGCTAAAATGAGCTTTAGAACCGCGTTTAAACTATCATTTAAGAATTTACTTTCTAAAAAGAAAAGAACGATTTTAACAATTATAGCAGGTTCAATTGGTATTATTGGTATATCAGCAGTTCTTGCGGTGTCTAATGGTGTTAAAACTTATATTAAAGATATGCAAAATGACATGCTATCAGGTAATCCTATTAAGGTTTCTCAAAATAGTTTGGATTATTCCTCTTTAATGAGTATGATGACAAATGATGAGAAGAAACAGTTTATTGATGAAAATGGTTATGTTAATGTAAATTCAATGGTTGAATATATGGCTAAAAAATATGCTCAAATGAGTGAAGCGGAAATTAAAAATGATATAACTGAGGATTATATTAATTATTTAAAGGCTATGCCATCTGATTATGCAGCGGATATTAATTTCAATTATGGAATAGATATTACAAATAATATTTATACAACTCATAATGTTCATAGTAAAAATGAAAGTGATAATCTAAGATCAGTTACTGCTATAACAGCTACCTATACAGAGCTTTTAAGCAAAACATCACTTAAGGATTTTGTAAGTGTTATTTCTTCAATGTCATCACCTGTAGGACAATCATTATCTAATACGGATTATATTAGGGGTCAATATGATATTCATGGTAGTATTGCTACATCATATGATGAGGTTATGCTTGTCCTTGATAATGATAAAACTTTAACAGATATTTTACTTGCAGAACTTGGTTATTATACACAAGATGAATTTTTAAATATTGCATACAAGGCTACAAATGATGAAAATTATAATAGTAATCTTGATAAAGATAAGTTCTCTTATGATGAACTATTAAATCATGAATTTTATTACATTGATAATGATCACGCATATATTCAAACATCATATAAGGAAGGTATTTTCCAATATAATTATAATGCTAAGGATGTAGCAGGAAGCGATATGCATAAGCTTAAGGTTGTTGGTATTTTAACACCAAAGGATGATGTATCATATGGTTGCTTAAAAACAGGCTTTTATTATACAAAAGCATTTACAGAGCGTATGTTATCAGATTCTAAAAACAGTAAAATTGTAAACTATATGAAGAATCATAATAATGAAATTTCCGTTCCAATTAAATATATACAGGAGCCAAGCTTACTTCCATCTTTAGAAGAAGGAGTATTCTATAATTTAGGTTATGAATATGATGGCGAGGCTCAATCTAGCTTTAAAATTCTTGGTACAACAGGTGGTTCAAGTTTGTCATCAATGATGAGTGGTAATGCAGTTGATGTGTCAAAGCTTGCCTTTACCTTGGGAATTAATAACGTAGGTGGCTCTTCACTTGCAACGGATATTTCTATTTATCCAACTGATTTTAAAGCTAAGGATAAAGTACTTGAGTATTTAGATGCTTGGAATGGCTTGAATGATATAACTGTTGGTGATAAGGTTTTAACATATAAAGATCGTAAAGAGGTTAAATATACGGATAATTTATCTTTGATTATCTCTATGATTGATTCTATGCTTAATATGGTTACGATTGCTTTAATTGCCTTTACATGCTTATCTTTAGTTGTTTCTTGTGTAATGATTGCAATAATTACTTATGTATCTGTTGTTGAAAGAGTTAAGGAAATTGGTGTTATTAGATCTCTTGGTGGACGTAAGAAGGATGTAAATAATCTATTTAATGCTGAAACAATTATGACAGGCTTATCTTGTGGTGTATTTGGTGTTGCCGTTACATATTTACTACAGGGTATTATGAATTTAATTGTAGAAACATTATCAGGTATTCCTAATATAATGCTTTTAAGCCCTACAACAGCAATTACTATGATTGCTTTATCGGTTCTTTTAACCGTTCTTTCTGGTGTACTTCCTGCATCAAAGGCTTCTCATCAGGACCCTGTTGAGGCTTTAAGAAGTGAATAGTTATATTTCTATTAAATTTTCATAGAATTTAATGGAGAGTATTAATAATGAAGTGGTATTTAAGGTACTGCTTCATTTTTTTTGTTTGAAAAAATATTAAAATACTATTGAAAACGCTCTCATAATGTTTTATAATGAAAGTGTTTACTAGGCAAAGAATGCCAAAGAGAAAAGAGAGGAAATTTAAATGAGAAGAAATAAATTGAAGGTTTTAAGCAGTTTAGCCATTTTAGGAATAGCCGGCTTAGGCTTAGCCGCATGTAATAATAATACGGGAAGTGGAACTACTCCAAGTCCTACTCCAACACCAACAGAGAATGGTGGAGCAACCACTACTCCTACTCCAACACCTGCTCCAACTACTCCGAGTCAAACAACTACAACGACTCCAAATCAGTCATCAACAGCAAATACTCCTGCTCAAAAGGTTGTAAAGAGTATTAGTATTTCAGGTGGAAAGACTCTGTATTTAGTAGGAGAGGAATTTTCATTTGATGGAGTAGTAGTAACTAAAACATATAATGATGAAACTCAAGAAACAGCAACTGCTGATGAAGTCACTTATAAAATTTATAGTGATGAAGATGGTACTAAAGAGGCTACAAGTATTGCAACAGCAGGTACATATTATGTATATGTAACTTGTGGTGGTAAGGATAATTATTATGCAATTACTGTACAAGAGAAGCAATATAAGCTAGTTACAATGTTTGATCCTGCTAATAATACAGCTGGTAACATTACTGAAAATAAGGAATTATATAATGCAAACGGAAACAAGGTTTCAGTTCTAGCTTCTTCTTCTGGAAAAGTGACAATTGAAGCAAATAAATATAATAAGATTGAAGGATATAATTTTACTACTAGATTAAAATTGAATGGTAGTGCTCTAGGTAGTGGCGCAACTGGTCTTGATTTTGATAGTAATGGCAATGTTACTAATGTAATAGTCGTTGTTTTAGAATTGGAAAAAGATGCAGATGTAAATATTTTTGCAAGGTCTGGTTCTTCATCAGAAACTAGAACATTGGCTATAACAGATGGTGGAACTTATACTAAAAAATTATCTTGTGCTGATGCTATGGAAAAACAAACGGTATCACTAAAAGCAGGGAAATATTATGTATATAGTGAAAGTAAGGGAATTAATATTTACGGTATTGAATTTGAAACAGAGGTTCCTGCATCATCAGTAACGTATTCTGAGATTAAGGTTGATACATCTAATGCAAAAACTGATTTTAATAAAGGTGATGAATTTGCAACAACTGGTCTTGTAGTAAAAGGTCTTAATAATTACGGTGTATGGGATATACTTGATTCATCTGATTATACAATAACTAATGAAGATGGTTCTGCAGTTGACATTACAACTGTTGGAAGAAAAACTCTTAAAGTAACTGCTAAAGGCCATAGTGATACTTATGTTATTCAAGTAATTAATCCAAATGCAACTCTTGATAAGATTGAAGTTAAAGATCATGCAAAAGAAGTATACAAAAAGGGCGAAGAAATTTCACTTTCAGGTTTAACTATTACTACAACAGATAGTGATACATTAACTCAAGATATTGCTTATGATGCAGAAAAGATTACTTATAAAGTATTAGATGGCGAAACTGATGTAACATCATCATTTACAACCTTAACAAAGGGAACATATAAAGTTGAGTTAACTTATGCGTCTAAGACAACAACTTATGATATTACAATACTTGAGGTAAAAGAAAAAGTATTTACACCTGCTACATTAACAAACGTATCTGCTGGAACTGCAAGTTTTAATACAACAGGTGTGAAATATACAATAACATATACTGATGGAACTGATAAGGCATATGATTCTCAAACTGAAACAATAACTGATTTGGTAGTATCATGGTACGCTGATGCAACTACAGAGACTAAATCTGATTTTGCTACTCTTGTCGCTTCAGCTGGCACTATTTATTATACTTTAGGCTATGGTGATGATGTATCAGCTAGATATGCAGTTACCGTTGATGAAGCAGGCAATACTTATACAAATGAGTTCGATGCAGTACAATATTATAAAGATCAAAATTATATTGTATCTCAGACAATAAAGTCAGCTACAGTTGTAGGTAATATATTTACTTTACATAGTGATATGAGAATCAAGAGTGATGGTTTGTCTGCTAATAAGGTTAAATCAGCTTTTGGTGATAAGAAGAATAATTGTATTGAGTTTGATGTTAGAAATAATTTTACAGGTAAACTAAGCATTACGCTTGCACGTGATGATAGATATGTGTACTTGTATAAAGTAGATAACGGAACTTTAACTGAAGTTGGTAAACTTTGCACAACAGGAGATATTGAAAATTTGGAAGCTGGAAAGTATGTTATCTTCTTTAATGAAAAAGATCAAACAGAGAACATTGTGGAACCAAAAATTACTAAGTTAACTCTTGTAGAAACAAAAAATGCTGAATAATAAAAATTGAATATATTGGGTATGGCTTATTTAAGCCTTACCCTTTATTCTTAAATAAGGATGGAAATAAATATGAAAAAAAGAAGGTTACTTGCACTTCCTCTAATAGGACTTGCAATGCTTGGTGTTGTATCATGTGGTGATAGTTCTGAATCAAGTGGAATTGTTGAACCAAATAGCGATTCACTTGCAAGTATTACGCTAGATTCAAATAAAATGAAAACTACTTATTATGAAGGTCAAAAACTTGATTTAACAGGATTAGTAGTTAAAGCAAATTATGAAAATGGTAATAGTAAGGAAGTTACTAATTATACTTGGGATGAATCAACTTTTGATGCTAATAAGCGTGGAGACCAGTATGTTAAAATTATCTATACAGAGGCTGGTATTACTAAAACAAGAAGCATTCACGTTTTAGTTAAAACTATACTAGAATCAGTAAATAATGTAATTGGTATTACTGCTACAACATCTAAAACACAATATAAATATAATGAAGAATTAGATTTATCAGATTTAGTTGTGACTGCATTCTATGAAAATGGTACTTCAAGAGTATTAACTGATAAAGAGTATAAACTAAATAAAGATAGCTTTAATTCACAAAAGCGTGGCGATTATGAAATTGGTGTATCATTTAAAGAGGATTATACTGTTGATGGTATTACAAGAAGCTGTGAGGTAGAAACGTGTTTCTTTGCTAGCGTTATTTTAAATATGGAATCAATAAAAATAACAAAAGGTACCTCAACATTCTTGCAATATTCAGATATTGATATATCAAACTGGGAAGTAGAGGTAAGCTATAAAGAGGGTGTAACTGAAATTATTAAGGAAGGCTATACAACTGACCTTAAAGAAAAATTCCCTGATTCATCTGAAGCTAAGACAGATATTATTACCGCTTCATTTACTTATAACGGTGTAACTAAAACAGCTACTAGAACAGTAGAAGTTGTTAAGGCATCAAAGGTATTTAATGCTGGAGTCCTTGCAATTAGTGAAACTCCTGTTGCAGAGAATGCTATCTTAGATAACTTTACAGTTAAAAAGGGTTATAAGGTAGCGGCTGATAGTCAATCATGTGGATGTCAAGCATTTGCCCGTTCTTTAATCTTAGATGGAGCAGGTACACGTGATGAGTATTCAGTTGCATTTGATGTTGTAAGAGATAAGAAGATTACTGTTGTTGCTGCTAGTCAGGAAGGCTCTGAAATTGGTTTATACGATGCTGATGGAAATGTTATTAGCACATATAAAGTTGGTACAAATCTTCAAAGATTTAGCTTTGAGGTAGAAAATTCTGGTACATATTATATATGGTCAACTGGTGGAGTAAGTCTTTACTTTATTGGTACCTATAGGTAGGAGGAATAAATAATGAAAAATAAATTAATATTAGCCTTACTATTAGCAGGTATTGCATTAGTTTTAGCCTCTTGTGGAGATAAGACTACAAGTGAGACAACAACTACAGGAAGTAATAACAATAATACCATTGTTTATTCAAATGAAACCTATTATGCTTCACCTAATGGTGTAGCAAGTGCAAATGGAACTAAAGGATCCCCTGTTGATATTAGAACAGGTTTTAATAAGCTTAAAGCTGGAGATACTTTAATACTACTTGATGGAACATATAATCTTCCAGAACGTATTTTAATTGATAAAACCCAAAATGGTGCTTCAGGACATATGATTACGGTTAAGGCAGATGACAATGCTAATGTAACTCTTGATTTTTCACAGCAGAATATTGCTGGTACATCACGTGGAGTTCAAATCAATGCTGATTACTGGCACTTATATGGTTTTGATGTTAAAGGTGCTGGTGATAATGGTGTTTATATAGCTGGTTCTTATAATATTGTTGAAAATTGTTCATTCCACGAAAATCAGGATACAGGCTTACAGATTGGTCGTGCTTCATCTGATTTAACAAATATTAAGGATTGGCCTCATAATAATTTAATTAAAAATTGTACATCATATAATAATTATGATTATCAATCATATGGTGAAAATGCCGATGGCTTTGCCGCTAAGTTAACTACTGGTGAGGGTAATGTGTTTGATGGCTGTATTGCATACCGTAATTCCGATGATGGATGGGATTTATATGCTAAATCAGATTCTGGTCAGGTAGGTACAACAATTATAAAAAATTGTGTGTCATTTGAAAATGGATGGTTACTTGATAAAACGGCAACTCCTGATGATAGTGATTTAAATGAAAATGGAGTTACAACAATTACAACTACTGCTAAAATGCTAGCTAAAGAAACTAATGCATCATATGCCACTCGTGATGGTGATGGAATTGGCTTTAAGCTAGGTGGATCTGTAATGGAGGGTAATGTTATTGTTGAAAACTGTATGGCATTTAATAACCGATTACATGGCTTTAGTGATAACTCAAATCCAGGTGTATTATCATTAAGAAATTGTACAGCTTATAATAACTCTGTATCATTTAATCCTGAAACAGGTGAGGTTACTCCTAATAGTAATACTTCAAATAATTTTGATTTAGCCCGTGATGAAAAATCATATAATAATTATTATGGATTATTATCATATATGACAAACCAAACTGATAAAACAATTACTTATAGTAATAAGGATGCCTATCGTGGTTCTATTGGTGCTTCAATCTTTAATGTTGGAAAGAACAAGTATTCAACATTTACAACTTATCAGGATGGTTCAAGCTATGTAGCATCTAAGGCTGGACGTGCTTATAATAATATGTCTGATGATATTTTTGAATCTGTAACATTTGGTTATAATCCAAATGAAAATAGACAGTTACATAAGTTATTGAGAAATGCTGATAATTCTTTAAATATGAAGGATATGCTTAATGTTAAGAATTCTGATTTACTTACATATTGTGATGGTAAGCAAATTGGTGCTAAGTTAAATGAAACATCTTGGGATGCTTATGATCATTATGGATTAAATGATCAAGAAGGAAAACTTGACGATATAGATATAGTCCTTGCAGGTGCTAAGGATGTACTTGAAATAATGTGTAATGAAAATGCTGTATATCAAAATGTAAACCTAATTACGAAGGTTAATAATTGCGATGTAACATGGTCATCATCTAATGAATTAGTTATTCAATGTGGTAAGCCTAAAGCTAATAATCCAAATGAATATGAGACAAATACATCAGTTTCTGGTGTAACCTTCATTGAAGGAATTGTAAATCGTGATCGTCAAGCGGATGTTAAGGTTACTCTTACAGCTACAATCTCTTATGGTGGTAAATCAGTTCAAAAGAATTTTGATTTAAATGTAAAACGTAGTATTCCAACGATTGGTTCTCTACAAGGATTTGATAATCGTTATATCTTAACACAATTTGGTGAATATACATTACCAGAGGTTTCAGTATTAAATGCTTCGTCATATTCTGGTGAAACATTAATTAAGGATGTTGATTATGTTGTAGAAAACAAAATTTTGTTTGCAAATTCATCAAAGGATTTCCAAGAAGGAAATTATTATGAAATTTCTAAGGTTTATACATCTTTACCAGGTGTATATAAGATCGTTTATACAGTTCAATCATTAATTAGTGATGAAACTTTAGAAACATCATTCTATGTTTATGTAGTTTCTGAGGAAGCTGAAATTGATATTGCAACTGATATAGAAGGCAAACCTAATATGGATGTTAACGTATCTCGTGATGGTGTTCAGGTTTCTGCTTCATTTACTAACATTTTAGGTACAATGTATGTTTATACATCTAAAAATGAACAAGAAACAGCCGCTACAGTTGTAGCTAATGGTAAGGCTTTTGATATTACAGATGAAACATTATCTTCAATCCATGAGATGCCAAATAATGATGGATATTTTGTTCATGTGTGTGTTAATAATAAGAAAAATACAATTGAATCACCAACTGTATATTCAAAGGAGATTACAACTCAAAATATTAATACAAAGGATGAGTTCTTTGATTTAGTTAATTCAAAGGCTAGTTCAACTGTTATTTATCTATTAACTGCTGATTTAGACTTTACAGGATATAATTGGTCTGCATCTAATACAGAACCATTTGGTGGTTTATTTAATGGTAATGGTCATACAATTAAGAATATCAAGATTGCTTCAAAGGAAAAGAAGGGTAATGCAGTATTCTATAAGCTTAAGAATGGTACAATTGAAAATGTAACATTTGAAAATATTACTCTTGAAGGATCATCTACAGCGTCTTTGGCTGGTATTGTAGGACAAATGGCCGGTGGATATATTCATAATGTTTCACTTAAGAATATTGCATCTCGTGCATCAACTGGAGCTTCAGCTTTAGTTGGTCAAGTTGCTGGTGGATTAAATTATATAACTCAGGTTTCTCTTGTTAATGATGAGTCTGTTATTATCAAGGTAGACAATAAATACTGTGGTGGCCTTGTTGGTAATATGCAAAAGGATACGGATCAATCATTAGTAGAGCTTTATGTTTCTGATTGTTATGTTAAAGCTACTATTGGTGATGGTAAAGATGCCGGTGGATATATTGGTGGAATTATCGGGCGTAATAAGAATGAATTTGCATCTTACAATCTTGATATTAAACACTGTGTATTTGAAGGTCAGGTTAAGACTGGTAAGGATTACTCAGGCGGTATTTTATCTGGCTGTGATAATGGTGCAGGAAATGTTAGAATTATGAATTGTGTTTCTAATTGTACAATTCTTTTAAAGGGTGTGTTATTAGATGGTATTTCAGCTATGGCTGGAAAGAACGATAGCCCAATATTTGGTCGTGTAACTAAGGGTGCGGGTTCATATTTCGTTTCATTTAACTATGCAAGCTTTGATGATTCTCAGTTCTCTAACGAGTATGAGGATTTTGCGGAAAATATCAAGAAAGAAGTTTTCTTTAAAAATGTAGTTGGTCTAGATCTTGAATCTGTTTGGATTTTTGATAGTGAAACATTAACAATTTCTTTAAGAGACCCAGCTTCAATTTTAGCAAAATAAAATATTAAATAAGGTTCTAAAGCAGTGCTTTAGAGCTTTATTTTTTTGCTTTTTCTATTTATCGACTAATTATTATATTTTAATAGCGTATAATTAATGTTACTTTTAAATTGAAAAAGCGCATTGAAATTAAAAAAAGATATTTTTTATTTCTTTTTTTAATTTCGTCGTTGATAATATTGGGATTAATGGTATAATATATAATATAGAATGGAGATACTATTATGGAAAAATATACTGTTAGAGTAGATGAAATTGTTATTAAAAATTTTAAGAATGTTGAATATGGAATGATTGATTTTAAAAATAGTAATTCAAAAATAAAGGCTTCAGTTCTTGGAATTTATGGCCAAAATGGAAGTGGTAAGACCACAGTAATCGATTCTCTTAAACTATTAAAACTTATACTTATGGGCTCATCGATTCCTTTATCATTTGCCGATTGTATTAACGTTGATTGTGATTCTTCAACGTTTATGTTTAAGTTTAGAATAGAAAAAACAAATTCAAATGAAATAACATATTGTATATATTCTTTTTCATTAAAGAAAATCAAATATACTAATTTAAATTCACAAATCAGTGATCAAAATCAAACAAATGAAAAAGTGATTATATTTGATGAAAAATTAAGTTATTCACTTACTAAGGATGATAATATAATTGAAAAAATGCAAGTCTTAATTGATTCTGATGAAAAGAATATGACATTTGAACCTAGGACAAAATTAAAAGAATTAGTTGGAAATAGTGTTGATGATAATACTAATGTTATCGTTGCTAAAAAGATTGCCTCATCTACATCTAAATCATTTATTTTTTCAAGGGAAATGTTGACTATATTTAGAGAAAAATGTAAAAATAAGTTATATCTTTCAATATTTGAATCATTAGTAAATTATGGACATTTAAACTTATTTATTTTTGATAATACTTCAAATGCAATTATATCTTTAGATACATTACCATTGTCATTAAGGTTGCATAATGATAAGGAAGAATCTAGTGGAATTATTCCGTTACCAATAAATGGAAATGGTTTAATTAATAAAGATTTATTAAAATTTGTTAAATTAGGAATTGATAATATTAATATTGTTCTTTGTGAGCTTGTTCCGGGCTTAAAAATTGATTTAAGGGTTACAGGTGAGCAATTAGAAAGTGATGGCAGTGTTAATTCAATTATTCATTTAGTATCTAATAAGAATGATAAGGCCATTCCCCTACGATATGAGTCAGAGGGTATAAAGAAAATAATAGCAATTTTGAATTTATTAATAAATGTATATAATAATTCGTCTATTACAGTATGTATTGATGAGTTAGATAGTGGTATTTTTGAATACCTTTTAGGAGAAATATTAAGTATAATTTGTCAAAAAGGAAAAGGACAATTAATTTTTACATCTCATAATTTGAGACCTCTTGAAACATTGGATAAAAGTTGTATTGTTTTCACAACAACTAATCCTAAAAATAGGTATGTTAGATTCACTAATGTTAAACGTACTAATAATTTACGTGATTTATATTATAGAAATATTATTCTTGGTGAGAATGGTGAATATTTATATGAGAAAACAAATAATCATCAAATTGCTTATGCATTAAGGGAAGCAGGAGAAAATAATGGCTAAAAGAAAAATTGTTTTTATAATTGTAGAAGGTCCATCGGACGATGATTCTTTAGGCTTATTTTTTGATGAGTTTTATGATGAATTTAATGTGGAAGTTAAAGTGATGCATTATGATGTTACTACTACAAATGGTGTAAACCAAACCAACATTCTTTCAACTATAGCTGATATCATAAAAGGCTTTGCGGCAAATAATCATTTAAATTCTTCCCATTTTTCGGAAATTATACATATAGTTGATACTGATGGTGTATTTATTCCAAATGACAAAATAGAGGAAGAAACAGTGGGTTCAACAATTTATCATGAGAATCGAATTGTTTGTAAAAATAAGGATAATATTATAAAGAGAAATGCTCAAAAAAGGAAAAATATTGATAAGTTAATTAACTGCGGTACAATATGGCGAAATATACCATATAAAATTTATTATATGTCTACAAATCTTGAACATGTATTGCACAATATTCAAAATGCTACCGATGATGAAAAGGAAAAACTTGCTCATAGTTTTTCCAAGAGATATAAAAATAATTTAAACGGATTTATTTCTTTTATTTGTGAGTCAACATTTTCTGTTTGTAACGAATATAATGATTCGTGGGATTTTATAAAAAAGGATTTAAATTCTTTGAAAAGGTATACCAATATAGGATTATGTTTTAAAAAATAATTTTTTAATAAATACAGTGAGGGATTATTTTCTTGAAAAAAGTGATTACAGTTTTTACAAGTAAATCGTTTACGATACCAAATTAATGTGATGTTATTTTCAGCTGTATTAGCAAATTCTAATGTTCGCTTTATAGAACCTCTTGAAATAACATTGTTAGAACCACAATTTGGACAACAAGTATTTTCATCTTTTTTTTAAATAAATATTTATGATATGATTATTGTTGGTTTCTTTATATGATTCATATGATTTTTCACAATCTATGTTCATATAAGCTAAACCTAATCTTTTTAGGACTTCAAAGTCCATAATAAAACTCCTTTCGTATAATAATGTCTCTAATCAATTCTATTATACATAAAGGAGTTCTTTTTTAATTTTAAAAAGAGAAGATAGGGGGACACATTCCCCCTAATTCCCTTTGAAATATCTACACTTATTAATTTAAAGATTAACCTACAACTTCATAGTTTATAGTCTATCCCCACACACCTTAAAATTTAGTATAGCTAGAGTGTTTGCTTTAGAGCTTTATTTTTTTGTTTTTTCTATTTAT
>ULUR01022101.1_pt1 | contig 13720 bp, 9 predicted proteins | sample 1958651 | NCBI WGS metagenome assembly ULUR01 (sample SAMEA4835764, study PRJEB28245) | human gut metagenome | biome: gut microbiome; material: fecal sample | place: Denmark | collected 2008 | reverse complement strand
TAAAGAAGAAATTGAAAATTCTATTGATGAATTAAATGATTATTTTGATTATGATTTGAAGGAGGAAAATCCTCTTATTTTAAATCAAAGATTAAATATGGCTTATATTTATTTTGATAGAATATATGAATATATTGACTTTATTAATTCATATCAACGGTTGGATAAAAGAATTAGCTCCTTTAAAAAGGAATGCTTAAAGCTTAATATTAAGCCGGATGATTATAAAAATGCCTTTTTAAAACATTATTATGAGCTTTGCTTAAATGAATATTTAGGCAATAACTCTCGTCTTGATATTTATTCTGGTGCATATTTGAATAATATTATTGCTAAATATCAAGAAATTGATGGCAAAATGAAGGAAATTTCAAAGATAAAGATTAAAGAGCAGGTTACTAAATCATGGCCAGAGCTTAATTCGGTTATGGCTTCAAATCTTGAGGTTAAGACATTATTATCAGAGGCTAATAAGAAAAGAAAGCTTAAAACCTTAAGAATTTTATTTAAACAAATTCCAACTATATTAATGAATTTAAAACCTATTTTTATGATGTCACCTTTAAGCGTTGCGACCTACCTTGACAGTGATACTTTCCATTTTGATTGTGTTATTTTTGATGAGGCGTCACAAATCACAAGTGAAAATGCCGTTGGTGCTATGTATAGGGCAAATCAAATTATTATTGTTGGTGATAATGAGCAGCTACCTCCAACATCATTCTTTGATATGTCATTTGATGATGAAGATGATGAAGAGGCAGAATATGAGGTTTATGAATCAATTCTTGATGAAGCCTTGACAAGTCTTCCTAAAATTATGCTTAAATGGCATTATAGATCGAAGGATGAATCACTTATTACATTTTCTAATAAAGAAATATATCATGATCTTACAACTTTTCCAAGCTGTATTAAAAACGATCATCTTGGCCTTCATTATGAGTTTGTACCAAACGGATTATATATTCATGGTAAGAGAATAAACGAGGCTGAAGGTAGAAGAGTTGTTGATCTTGTAATGGAAATTGCTAAAAATAATCCTGCAAAATCATTAGGTGTCGTTACATTCAATATGGCACAACAGTCATACATTGAAAGATTAATTCATCGTGAAAGATTAAAAAATCAAGATTGTGAGGAATTTTTCAGTGAAGAGAGGGAAGAACCATTTTTTGTTAAAAACCTTGAGTCTGTTCAGGGTGATGAAAGAGATATAATTATTATTTCTTCAACCTTTGGTCCTGATTCAACTGGTAAGCTTAGTCTTAACTTTGGTCCGATTAATAAAGATGGAGGCTACAGACGTTTAAATGTTGCAATAACTCGTGCTAAGGAAAGAGTAATTCTTGCAACATCACTTTCCCCAGATATGTTTAATTTGTCTAAAACAACCAATAAGGGAGTTATAATGCTTCATGATTATATTGCTTTTGCAAGTAATATTAAATCTTCAGAATTTAAAGAAAATCAAACTGATAATGGTATGATTTCCTCAATTGCTAGATTTTTAGAAGAGCATGAATATAAAACGGTTAGAAACATTGGATATTCAGGCTATAAAATTGATTTAGCGGTCCTAGATCCTAATGATCCTAAGCATGTTATTTTAGGAATTTTAACGGATGGTGAAAATTATCAGCATCTTAAAACAGTTAAGGACAGGAATTCTTTAATTGATAACGCTTTAAGCTTAAGAGGCTGGTCTTTATATCATGTTTGGAGTCTTTCTTATTATAAAAATCCAGAACTATATCATAATGAAATCATAAATATTTTAGCTCATGGTGAAGAAAATCATGAAGAGTGCTATAATGATGTGGATTATGAATGTGAAGATAGTAGTAATTCCATTACGATTGATTCTTTATTTATGTCATATCCTGATGCTTTAAAAATTATTACTGATGCAATTCATAATGAGCATAGTAAGGAAGACGCTATTTTAAAGATTATTTACGAGCTTGCACCCATTCGAATTTTAGATTTGAAAAAACTGATTTTACCAATGTATGGGAAAAGTAGGCTGACTTTAAATCTTGAACATGAAATGGAAGTAGAACTTGACAAGATTATCAGCGAAAATGGGCTTCATAAGGTAATTGGCTTTGTCTTAAAGCCTAGTGATTTATATGGCGTTGATTTTAGAATGTATAAATCGGATTTATACTACCCTAAAATTGATGGAATTTATGTTGAAGAGCTTGAAGATGGGTTCAAAAGGGTTATAAAGCATGTAAAAACAACTAGTAAAAGAATTTTATATAGTGAGTTTAATACTTTAGTTGGTTATCCTAAGGGTTCAAGTCAAACGAAGGTTTATTTTGACCGTGTTATTGATATTTTAAGTGATAAGGGAATTATTGAGGTTAATAAGGACATTATTGATTATAAAGAGGTATAGTATGAAAGAAATAAAGCAATTTGATGTTATTGTACTTGGAGGAGGTCTTGCCGGAATCTACACAGCTTTAAATATTAGGTCAGATTTAAAAATCGGTTTATTCATTAAGGATAAGATTGATGTAGGTTCATCTAATTTAGCTCAAGGTGGAATTGCGGCTGAAACCATTTTTTCGCCTAAGCAAATGGAAGAGCATTTTGAAGATACTTTAAGGGCAGGTGGATATCATAATGATAAAGAGGCTACGCGAATTTTAGTTGATGAAGCACCCCAAAATATAGAAAATCTTTTAAATCTAGGCGTTAATTTTGATAAAAATGAAAATGGTGAGCTTGTTCGTACTCTTGAAGGTGGCCATCGATCACGTCGTATTTTACATGCTGGTGGTGACGATACTGGTGCTCATGTTATGAGGGATTTACGCAAAACTTTAGAGGGAAGAACAAATATTAGTGTTTTTGAGGATGAAATGGCAATTGAAATTCTTGAAAATACTAATAAGGCCCTAGGTGTAATTGTTATTAATAAAAACAATGAAGAGGTATATGTTTTAGCTAATAAGATTGTTATAGCAACTGGTGGAATTGGTGGTATTTATAAAAATACAACCAATGATAAGATTGCTTGTGGTGATGGTATTGCTTTGTGTAAGCGTGCTAATGTTAAAATTGAAGATATGGAATTTGTTCAGTTCCATCCAACCGGCTTTTATGAAGAGGATAAAACGGGACAAGCCTTTTTAATTTCAGAAGCTGTACGTGGTGAAGGGGCTATTTTAAGAAATATTAAGGGCGAACGCTTTATGGCTAAGTATGATAAGGAAAGAATGGAGCTTGCCCCAAGAGATGTAGTTTCGCAAGCTATTTATAGAGAAATGTTTGATACGTGGTCTGATCATGTATATCTTGATATTACTCATAAAAGCAAAGAATTTTTAATGAAAAGATTTCCAACTATTTATAAGCATTGTCTAGAACATGGTATAGATATGTCTGTTGATTATATTCCTGTTTGCCCTGTTGAGCATTTCTTATGTGGTGGAATTAAAACGGATATCAATGGAAAAACTTCTATGGAAAATTTATACGCTGTTGGTGAATGTGCTCGTACAGGTGTACATGGGGCCAATCGTTTAGCTTCAAATTCTTTACTAGAATGTGTTGTTTTTGGATCAAGAGTTGCTAAGGATATTAATGAATCAAATGATTTTAGCAAGATTGATATAGTTTTACCGGATTTAGAATTTACTCATGAGCCTTATAATTTTAAGGATATTAGAGTTGATATAAGAGATACAATGTCAAAGTATGTTTTTATTGTACGTAAAGAAGAAGGCTTATTATTAGCTAAAAAAATTATTTCTAATCACTTAAATAATCTAAAGAAAATTAAGGTATTTTCAAGATATTATTATGAAACATTAAATATGGCAACAGTTGCAATGCTAATTATTGATGCTGCCATTGAAAGAAAGGAGTCTCTAGGCTGTCATTTCCGTCTAGACTAAATATTATGCAGGAAGAAATTATTGATATTATAAAAAGTGCTCTTAAGGAGGATATGCCAAAGGGTGATGTTACAACTGATAGTTTAATTGAGGATGGGCAACAGTCTCATGCTAAGTTTATTGCTAAAGAAAGTGGAATTATTTCAGGACTTGAGGTTGCAAAAGAAGTTTTTAAGCAAGTAGGCGGAAGCTATAAGCTTGAGTTTAATTTTAAAGATGGCGATTATATTAATAAAGGTGATATTATTGGTGTAGTTGATGGTGATACTAAAACAATTCTTAAAGCTGAAAGATTAAGCCTAAATATTATGCAAAGAATGTCAGGTATCGCAACTAATACTCATAATTTTGTAAGTGAAATTGAAACAGAAACAAAAATTCTAGATACAAGAAAAACAACTCCAAATCTTAGGATTCTTGAACGTCAAGCGGTAAGAGATGGTGGTGGCTTTAATCATCGTTATTCTTTATCAGATATGGTTTTAATAAAGGATAATCATATTGATGCAGTTGGTTCAATTACTAAGGCGGTTAGTCTTGCTAAAGCAAAAACTAATTTAACCGTTGAAGTCGAAGTAGAAACACTTGAACAATTTAAGGAAGCTTTAGCTACAGGAACAGATATTATTATGCTTGATAATATGTCAAATGAACTAATGGCTTTATGTATTAAATTAAATAATAAGCAAAAAAGACTTGAAGCCTCAGGAAATATGAGTCTTGAGCGTGTTAAGAGCGTTGCAGCTTTAGGGGTTGATTTTATTTCGGTAGGGTCCCTAACCTATGCATCAAAGGCTCTTGATATTTCACTTAAGTTTCATTAATTAAAAAGACTTAAAAAATATTTTATAATTTTAATGTTTACTTTGAAATATGTTTATGCTATTATTGTGCTAGTTATATAGAATACCCCAAAAAAGTATTATTAAAAACCAAAAAAATATTATATTATTAGGAGAAAGAAATGGCCCGTACTTTAGTTGAACTTAAGGGAATCAGAAAGGCATACGGAGATAACGTAATACTTGAAGATTTCGATATGTCGATTAACGAAAATGAATTCGTTACATTACTTGGTCCATCTGGATGTGGAAAGACAACATCTTTACGTATCATTGGTGGATTTGAAACAATGCAGGAAGGTCAGCTGTTACTTGATGGAGAAGAAATTGGTATGCTACCAAGTCATAAAAGACCCATTAATACAGTTTTCCAACGCTATGCTTTGTTTCCTCATTTAAACATTTATGATAATGTTGCGTTTGGTTTAAGAAACAATGTCTATTCAAATGTTTATGACCTTGGCGTTATGGAAATGATGGAGGAATATGGCTTTGATGAGGAAGAGGTTGATAATGTTATCAAATATCTTACTAAATTTGATAAGCCACGTGACGTCCGTAAAGCTGCAATTGAATATTTTAAGGATTTATCTGTAACAGAAAGTATTAAAGAAGAATTAAAGGAAATTACAAAGGAGCAAGCTAAGGCTCATAATTATAAAGAGCTTCTTGAAGAAATTCTTGTTCGTCATGATGTTGCAGTAAAGCTTAAGGGTGATTCTTATAAGGATACAGTTAAAATGATGCTAGAGGATACTGCAGAGCTTGATGTCTATCAAAAAATGTTAAATCGTATTTCAAAGCGTCAGTTTAAAGAAGAAGTAATTAAAAATGAAGTCACAAAGGCTTTAAAGCTTGTTAATCTTGAAGGCTATGAAAAGCGTCAAATTAATCAATTATCTGGTGGACAGATGCAAAGAATTGCGATTGCAAGAGCAATTGTTAATAAGCCTCGTATTCTTCTTTTAGATGAACCACTTTCAGCACTAGATTTAAAGCTTCGTAAGAAGATGCGTCTTGAGCTTAAGGAGCTTCAACAAAAACTAGGTATTACCTTTATTTTTGTTACTCATGATCAAGAAGAAGCTATGGTTATGTCTGATACAATTATTGTAATGAATGGTGGTAAAATTCAGCAGATTGGCCGTCCTGAAGATATTTATAATACACCAACTAATCGCTTTGTTGCATCATTTATTGGTGAGGCTAATATTATTCCTGGTGTATATTCTGATAAAAGAAGACTTACAATGCTTAATAAAACATTTAAGGTTTCTTCTTTAGACCTTGAAGTTGGAGATAAAGTTTATATAATTGTTGAAAAGGAAGATTTTGACGTTGCTCCACTTGAGTCTGCTAAATTAATTGGTCATGTAAGGTCAGTCAAATTCCAGGTTAATTCCTATATTATGGATGTTGAAGTCAATGGTACAGTTATTCATGTTTCATCAGAGGATAAGTTTTCTGTAGGTGATGAAATTGGCTTTACAATCTCACCAAATAATATTTACGTTGAGTCTATTACGGAAAAGAAGGAAAAAATTCTTGCTAACTATGATGGAGCTAATATTCTTGAAGGTAGCTTTATTGGCGAGAATGTCTTTAATTTTCTTGGCGCAGATTTTGATACTTATATTACAACATTTGAACCAGGTGAGCATGTTAATGCAGTTATAAGACCTGAAGATTTTGATTTAGTTTTAGATGACCCTGATAGTGCTATTTTACAGGGTGTAGTAACAAAATCAGTATTTACAGGTATTCATTTTGAAATGCATGTTTTGTGTGAAGGAATGGATTTGCTTGTTGAAGATTACCAAAACGTTGAGGTCGGACAACGAATTGGCTTAAAGATTGATTCTTATGAAATTCATATGATGAAGTCTGAGGATTAATATGAAAAGATTTAAGTGTTTTTCAATCCCTTATTTCGTTTGGCTAATAATACTTGTGGTTTTACCGCTTGTATTAATGTTTGCATTAACTTTTTTACAATCCGACGGAATGAGCTTGAATGGTGCTACACTAACAATGAAGAATTATAAGGAGCTTACCGATTTTGCCTATTGGGAGGCTTTATGGAATTCCTTAGTAATCGCCTTTTGGACAACTATTATTTGTTTACTAATTGGTTATCCGGTAGCCTATTTTATCTCATTTTCTAATTTAAAGCATAAGGTTTTAATCCTTTTGTGTATGATTTTACCAATGTGGTGTAATTCCATGCTAAGAATACTATCATGGTATAAGTTATTTTCATCTGATTTATTATCAGGTCTTAGTCTAATTGGTAGTAAGGGTGCCGTTATTTTTGTAACAGTTACAACCTATTTACCGTTTATGATTTTTCCAATTTATACAATTTTAGAAAAGCTTGATCGTTCTTTGATTGAAGCCTCAAAGGATTTAGGCGTTCCTGCTTGGAAGACATTCTTTAAGGTTACTCTTCCTTTATCACTTGATGGTGCGATTTCTGGTATGATTATGGTATTCCTTCCTGCTGCTACAGGCTTTGCAATATCAGCTATTATTGGTGATGGTAAGGTTAATATGATTGGTAATATTATTGAAAATATGTTTAAGACAGCTAATAATTATAATTTAGGATCATTATTATCTATTTTTGTTTCTGTTATTATTATTTTCGTTCTTATTGTCCTTGGTAAAACAAAGAAGGAGGATGGTATACTATGATAGAAGCTACAGGTATTAGAAAATATCTTCCTCTAATTTTTAAAACAGTATTTGTCGTTATTGCCCTCATGTTAATGTATATTCCAGTATTTGTAATTATTTATCAGTCATTTAACTCTGATGCAAATGCAATGCAAGCCCTTCATTTTGGCAAATTTACCTTTAAAAATTATAAGGAAATTTTTACAAATGCTAAATTGTATCGTAATATTTTAGATTCTCTTTTAGTTTCATTTTGGGCAACAGCAATAGCGACAACATTAGGCTTGTTTTCATCTATTGGTATTAATGCTTTAACAGGTAAAGCTAAAAAGGCCATGAATTTCTTAAATGAAATGCCTATGATGCAATCGGAGATTGTAACAGGTGTATCAATAATGATAATATTCTCATTATTATTGCCTATTATTCCTCATGTATTTGGTTTTCCAACAATGCTAATTGCACATGTCTTTTTTACAACCCCATATGTTATTATGATGGTTCTTCCTAAGCTTCAACAAACTGATGAATCTTTATTTGAGGCAGCTCAGGATTTAGGATGCTCACCGATAAAGAGCCTATTTAAGGTTATTATACCTTCTCTTCAAACTGCTATTATGACAGGAGCACTTTTAGCCTTTACTTTATCAATTGATGATTTCGTAATTTCTTACTTTACGCAAGGCAATGGCTTCTATAATTTTTCTAATTATGTTTATAATTCATATACTAAGAAAAATTTCTCGGCTGGTTCTTATGCGTATAATGCCCTACTTACAATGATAACACTTGCGATTGTTTTATTTATTTCTATTAAAACAAGTAAAAAAGGAAAGAAGAAGGTGGCTAAATAATGAAAAAAATATCAATTATTGGCTCAATTATAATTCTTTTTACCATTTTTGCGTGTATTGCTTTAAGTAGTGGTGGTAATGCTAATACCCTATATTTACTAAATTGGGGTGAATATATTAATCAAGAGCTTATTACTAAATTTGAACAGGAGTATAATGCTATTGTTATTGAAGAAACGGTAACTTCCTCAGAGACAATGTATCAAAAAATAATGGCCGGTACTACATCTTATGATGTAGCAATACCTGGTGATTATATGGTTACAAAGCTTTATAAGGAAGGACTTCTTAAGGAAATTGATGTTAATAATCAAGAGCTTAAAAATCTTAATAATTATAAAACAATGTTTAATGATGACCTTACCAAGCTAAGAGAAGCTAGTATGAAGGAAACCATTACCTATTCAATGCCTTATTTCTGGGGGGCTTATTCAATGATTTATTCAACTAAGAATAGCGAGGTTGAAGAAATTGTAAAACAAAATGATTTTAAAGCCTTATTTGATAAATCATTATATGACTTTGATGTTAAAACGGGAATGTATTCAACGGCTCGTTGGGCTGTTGCAAGTTATCTAATGAGTAATAATTTTAATCCTAATGAGGAAAGCTTTAATGATAATGATGTTGTATCCGGAATAAAAGGAGCTAGCTTTGATGTTTGGGGAGATGACCAGCTAAAGCGTAAGGTCGCAACGGGTGATCTTGATTTGGTATTTACTCAGCTTGGTGATTTCTTTGATGCTCTATATTTAGCCTTAGATGAAGGACTTGATAAAAATAATTCGGGTGATGGACTTGAGGGCTTAGACTTTAATGTCTATGTTCCTAAAACAACTGCAGCCTTCTTTGATTCAATGGTAATTCCTACTACAACTAAAAATGAAGAGCTTGCTAATTTATTTATTAATTTTATGCTTGATCCTCAAAATGCATTCGAAAATGCGCTTGCAGTAGGCTATAGCCCAACTTTAAAATCGGTCGCTAATTTATATATTGAAAACAAGGATGAGCTTTATTATGAGGATAGTGAAAACCCTTCTCGTAATGTTACTTTAGGCAATCTTACAGCTAAGTATCCTTTTTATCTAAATCCATTATATAATTCATCTAATGTTTATTTGTTTGAGCCTAAAGATTCAAATTATATGACAAAGTGTGAAACGATTGTAAATCAGGCCAAATCAGCATTAGAAAGTAATAACAATTTAGGTCTTGTATGTTGTATAGCATTTGGTAGTGTTGTTATTGTTGGTGCAACGTCATATATAACTTATAGGATAGTTAAGAAGAAGCATGGATCAAGAAAAATATCTAAATGATAAGCTTTTGTGGGCCTCACATTTTCTTAAGGAGAATGTAGGCCTTAAGCTTTCTTATAATCAAAATGATGTTTTTAAGGTTTTAACTAAATTTGGTTATGTTGAAAATATTACTCTTGATGATGCACCTGATTACCTACCAAGTAAGGGATATAATTTTGATTCGATTGAAGAATTTAGTCAGGGCTTTATTACAAGTAAATTTTACCGAATGTATGCTATAAGAATGGGGCGTCATTTTAATTTATTTGTGTATCTTTTAATAAACAAAAAGAACCTGATTCATATTATAGTGTTACAATTAGTGATGAAACATTAGATATATGCTATATATTAGAATTAATGACTAAACAGCATTAGTTCTTTTTTGACTTATATTATAATAAAATGGCTATTGACAAAGCTATAAAATAAAAGTAAAATTATAACAAAGCTTTGAAAAGAAGGATTTATATACTTCCGTTTTAGAGAAACTATGGTTGGTGGAAATAGTTAAGGGTTTATAAATTGTAGTCTTGGAGCTGGGATTGTGAGTTTAGTAGCTATCCTCGATTTATCCTCGTTAAGGATCTTAAGAGCTAGAATTTATTCTAGAATAAAGGTGGTACCGCGTTTATGACGTCCTTTTTTAGGATGTCTTTTTTTATTTTTAGGTGGTGATGTAATGCATCTTGAAACAAAAAGATTAATTATTAGAGATTTTAATATTAATGATTTAGATGCTTATTATAGGCTTAAAGCAAATCATGAGCTTGCATATTATGCTGGCTATAAACCTTATCCTGACCTAAAAAGTGCGAAGTATCGTCTTCAAAATATTTTAATGCTACATGATTATTATGCAATAACATTGAAAAATACAGGTGAGCTTATTGGTGATTTAAATTTCTATACTGACCCAATAAGAAGATCTACGGATTCATTTCAGCTAGGCTTTACCCTAGATATTCCCTTTTGGCATAAAGGGTTTATGAGTGAGGCTTTAAGGACATTTATTCCATATTTATTTAATCATTATAATATTGATATATTAACCTGTGTTACAATGATAGAAAATGTTTCTTCAAAGCATGTAATTGAAGCATTAAATTTCCATTATGATGGTATTATTAGACATTATAAGCGTCTATATAATGGTGATATGGTTGATTGTATGATTTATACTTTAACTAATGATGAATTTGAAAGGAATGATAAAAATGAAAAATTTAAGTCCTAAATACGACCATAAGGCTGTAGAAGAGGGAAAATATGATTTCTGGCTTAAAGGTGGTTTCTTTGAAGCTGGAGATACCTCTAAACAACCATTTACAATTGTTATTCCACCACCAAATGTAACCGGAAAGCTACATTTAGGTCATGCCTGGGATACATCTATTCAAGATATGATAATAAGAAGAAAGCGTATGCAAGGCTATGATGCCTTATGGATTCCTGGTATGGATCATGCTGGTATTGCAACGCAAGCAAAGGTTGATAAAAGATTAAAGGATCAAGGAATTTCTCGTTATGACATTGGTCGTGAAAAGTTCTTAGATCAGGCTTGGGCTTGGAAGGAAGAATATGCATCTATTATTCGTAAGCAATGGGCAGCACTTGGTCTTTCTCTTGATTATACAAAGGAAAGATTTACTCTTGATGAGGGTTTAAATAAGGCCGTTAATTATGTTTTCATTTCCTTATATAATAAAGGCTATATTTATCAAGGTGAAAGAATTATTAACTGGGATTGTCAAGCTAAAACAGCTTTATCTAACATTGAAGTAATTCATCAAGATGACGAGGGTGCCTTCTATTATTTTAAATATCCTTTTGTTGACGCTTCTGGTTATGTAATGATCGCAACCACTCGTCCTGAAACTATGTTTGCGGACCAAGCAGTTATGGTTAATCCTAAGGATGAAAGATTTAAAGATATCGTTGGTAAAGAGGTTTATATTCCTGGTACCGAAATTAAAATTCCTGTTATTACAGATGAATATGTAGATATGGAATTTGGTACTGGCTGTGTTAAATGTACTCCTGCTCATGATCCTAATGACTATGAGGTTGGTCGTCGCCATAATTTAGCAATGCCTCTTTGTATGAATGATGATGGTACAATGAATGAAATGGCTGGAAAATACCAAGGAATGGATCGTTTTGCTTGTCGTGAGGCTTTAATTAATGATTTAAAGGAAAGTGGACTTTTTGATCATCTTGAAAAGATTGTTCACTCTGTTGGACACTCAGAACGTACAGGTGTTGTAGTAGAGCCTCGTCTTTCTAAGCAATGGTTTGTTAAGATGGATGTTCTTGCTCGTCAGGTTCTTGAAAATAAAGAATATGAATTTGTACCTGAAAGATTTAATGGAACCTTAAAAAATTGGTTAACTAATATTCAGGATTGGTGTATTTCTCGTCAATTATGGTGGGGTCATCGTATTCCAGCATGGTATAAGAATGGTGAAACTAAGGTTTGTGAAAAATGCCCAGGTGAAGGCTGGACTCAGGATGAGGATGTTCTTGATACATGGTTCTCATCAGCCTTATGGCCATTTTCAACAATGGGCTGGCCTGAAAATACAGAAATGCTAAAGAGATATTATCCAACTGATGTTCTTGTTACAGGCTATGATATTATTTTCTTCTGGGTTTCAAGAATGCTATTTGAAGGTATTGAATTTACTGGTCATGCACCATTTAAGCAGATTTTAATTCACGGATTAATTCGTGACCCTCAGGGTAGAAAAATGTCAAAATCATTAGGAAATGGTGTTGATCCATTTGATGTCGTTGAAAAATATGGTTGTGACTCTTTACGTTATTTCTTAAATACTAATTCATCTCCAGGTCTAGATCTTCGTTATGATGAAACAAAGATTGAATCATCTTGGAATTATTTAAACAAGGTTTGGAATATTTCGCGTTATGTAATGATGAATATTGAGGGTTATCAAGAGGTTGATTTAAAGCAGGCTAAGCTTAATTTAGCATCTCGTTGGATTTTAGCTCGTCTAAATCAGGTTATTAAAGAGGTTGATTATAACTTTGATAAATATGAATTTGGTGAAGGAAATAAAGCTTTATATAATTTCGTTTGGAATGATTTTGCATCATGGTATGTTGAAATTTCTAAGGTTGATTTACAATCAGATGACGCTGAAAATAAAAACATTACGCAAAATGTACTAGTTTATGTTTTAATGCAAATTATTAAGATGCTTCATCCAATTGTTCCATTTATCACAGAAGAGATTTATCAAACGCTTCCACATAAGGAAGAATCAATTACGATTTCTTCTTGGCCAACTGTAGAAGAGGCCTTTAATGATGAAGAGGCAATTAATTCCTTAAATATTGTTATGGAAATTATTTCAGCTGTAAGAAATGAGCGTGCAAAAGCATCAAAGGCTCCATCAGCTAAAATTAATATTCGTCTTGAGGCTAAATCACAAGAGGTATGTGATATTTTAAATTCTGCTAAGCCTTATTTGTTAAAGTTCACTAATCCTAATGAGCTTGTAATTACAACAGATAAAGCGAATCTTGAAAATCAAGTTGTTGTAGTCTTAAATGATTTAACAATTTATATTCCAACAAATGATTTAGTTGATATTGAAGAAGTTATTAAAAAGCTTGAGGGTGAGCTTAAGAAGCTTGAGGGTGAGCTTTTAAGAAGTAATAATATGCTTAATAATCCTAACTTTGTTAATAAAGCACCAGAGGCAAAGATTCAAGCTGAACGAGATAAGAAAGCAATGTACGAAGAAAAATATAATGAGGTAAAGGCTCATTTAGCTTCAATTAAAAAATAATAAAATTATGAAAGATCTATTGAAAAATAGGTCTTTTTTGCATCTTAGGCCAAAAAAACGACATGTTAGGCAATTTTATTGACTTTTTGAATGATAATATATATACTGAAATTAGAAAAGAGATAAAATATTTTTTATCATTAGATTACAGTTGAAAAAGAAAAAAATATGAAAGAGGAGATTGCAATGAGGAAAAAAATAATAGTATGTAGTAGTATAATTTGTTTAGTAGTTTTATTAGTGGTTATATCAAGTATTTGGCAATATAACGATAAAAAGCCAAAATATAAGTATTATATTAATGATGAAAAATATACA
>ULUR01047231.1_pt1 | contig 13924 bp, 14 predicted proteins | sample 1958651 | NCBI WGS metagenome assembly ULUR01 (sample SAMEA4835764, study PRJEB28245) | human gut metagenome | biome: gut microbiome; material: fecal sample | place: Denmark | collected 2008 | reverse complement strand
GAGGTCCTTGGTGATCGCCACGGCCACCCGCCCCGCCTCGATTTCAGCTAGCATGGCCTGAAAGCCGGGACGGTCGTAGGTCACACCGCTTACACCGTCATCCACGAAAAAGGTTGGGTTGGGGAAGTGATGTTCTCTGGCATACTGCAAAAGCATGGCTTTCTGATTTTCAATGGACAGGGATTCGCCAGCCCGGTCATCCTCCTGAGACAGTCGGCAATAAAGGGCGGTCATTTTGTCTGTTGCTCCGTACATTTCTGTATCCTCCTTTGGTGGAGCAACTGTCAGTACAGGATTGGTTGGTTCTATTGTACCAAGATTCTGGGTGTTTGTCATTCTGAATCCTCCATCTTTTCCGCAAACTTTCTGGAAGTGATGCGTTCCAGCTTGCGGACGAAGTTTTCGATCCCCTCATAGCTGCCTGTGACAACGTAGGTGGTGCCGTGGATGACCTCGGTAACGGTCAGTTCGGGAATCCAGAAAGCGGAGAGGTTCTTCACATGGATGTGACCGGCCTCACCCCAAAAGAATCTGCGCTCGGCTCTTTCAGACAGCAGAGACTCCGAATTGGAGAAATAATATCCCTCCGGGTCGAGTTGGCGTTCAAATTTCGTTTTCTGTTTCATAAATACCTCCTGATTTTGTGTAAGAATTAGTGTTCGATTTCCTGCTTTTTCTGCCGTGGAACGGCGTTCTGTCGCTCCTGCTCATGCTGTACCTCATAGATGTTGTAATGGATGGCCCAGAGCTTTTTTGTGTCGGCATACAGGGGCGTAAGCTCCGTCTGCAAATCCCTGTACTCCGTTTCCAGACGGGTCTTTTCCGCACGCCATTCAGCAACGGGAAGCTTGCCGTCCACCACTTGTCCTTTCAGCTTGCGCTCGGCCATATAGAATAGGCGAAGCGTATCGTCATGTTCAGCCTTGTACTTCTGGCAGGATTTCTCAAAGCGGATGGTTTTCAGCTTGTCGGAAACGGGCTTTCCGGCTTTGTAGTAATCCGCCATGCGAAGCAGTTCATCCAGTTCCTTGATACGGGCCTGCTTCCCGGAAGCGGACTTTTTCATCGCATCGATTTTGCCTTGCATGGTATGCAACGCTGCGTCCAGATCGTCAGCGGTGCAGAGGTGTTTGGCTTCCAGATAGCTGACTGCCTCGGACAGCTTTTTCAGATTGGCGATCCTGGCCTTGCTGCTGTATGCGCCCTTGTTGCGGTTGTCATAGTAGGCGGACAGAAGCTCCACCAGCGTAGGCGGCTGGGGTCTGGACAGCTCAACTTTCACTTCTTTGAGCCAGTCGATCAGGGCGGCGATTTTCTGTTTTGCCTCCCGGAACATGGCGTTGGTTTTCCTGATCCAGCGGTTGAGATCGCCCTTGTCGGTACGTATGCCCTTGGCCTCCATCGCCCGGACGGTGGGCCCCTCATGCTGGGTGGGTATTTGCTCCACACCCTGACGCTCAAAGCTGCGGTGGTCGATGCGGCAATCCAAACCTTTCTCGGCAAACTTGGCGTTGCAAAGTTCAGCCCATGCCTGTCGCCACGCTTCCAGCGTCTCCGGGCTGCCCCAGTCGGTAGTGGGGACAGCGTTGAACACATAGTTCCCGGCTTCGTCCCGGATGCGATTTCCGCCCTCGTCCAGCACATATTCCCGCCGCTGCTTGTTGCCCCATTTTCCGTCAGGCTCGATAGGGCGGATGGGACACATAACATGGAAATGGGGATTGGAAATGCCGCCGTCCTCCTTGTCGGGCTGATGAATGGCAAAGTCCACGACCATCCCCCGGCCCACAAACTGCTCCAACAAAAATTGCCTTGCAAGGTCGATGTTCTCCTGCATAGAAAACTCGTTCTGCAAGGCAATGTCAAAACTATATGCAAGCTGGGCTTTCTTTCCGCGCTCGACTTTCTCCACAGTGTTCCAAAGGGTTTCCCGGTCTGCGTACTCTGGTGGAGCATGGGACGGCAAAAGGATTTCCGAACAGATCACGCCGCCCTTGCGGGTGTAGTCGCTGTCCTCGCCGTAATACTCGCTGTGCAGCTTTTCGCCGGAGCGATAGGCGGCAGCAGCCACGGCAGACTGCCCGGCACTGCGCTTGATCTGGGTCACATGAAAATGATACAGTGCGATAGTCAATCACCCCAAAACTCAGCCCTGTTGTGTTCGTTGACCGCTTCCATGAGCAGGCCCTTGGCCTCCGGCAAGGCGAGGGCTTTTTCCACGAAAGCATAGAACTCGGTTTCACTAAAAACCTTTGCCAGCGGGGCCACGCTCTCCACAGCGGCTCCACGAGTGATCAGCCTGTGCGCCCGTTTCCGGCGGTCGCCTTTTTCGTAGTAGGCGGCACGGTTTTCAAGCTGCTGTTGTTTGTGCCGGTACTGGGCAAGCTGGCGTTCATTGTCAGCGATCTCGGCTTTCAGTTCCGGGATGGTTTTCTGTTTGGACATCGTACATGACCTCCTTTTTAATGGGATGGATGGGATAAAAAAAGACCGCCTACATTTTCAGTAGACGGTCTGGATAACGGTATGGGATTTTCAGACTTTGCGGCAGGGACGGTCTGCGTCAGCAGATTGTTCCCGCTGCAAAGTGCGCTGGGATAGATGCCGCAGGCATCGCAAGGGGTGCAGCCCCTTGTACGGAACGCAGTGACGCAAAACAGCCCGGACGATTGAAGTCCGGGCTGTTCGCTCCGCAGGACGCACGATACAGGGTCTACCCTGTATAGAAGTGCGCCCTTTGTTCCAAAAGGGTTTTATACGTTACTCAACTCTGCTGCGTACAGTTTGTCGAACTGCCCAGGGCAGCGGACATCGTAGCGGTTCATCAGGGCATCAAAGGTGCACTTTGTCAGCGCATAGAGCTCCTGAAGCTCAGTATCAAACAGCAGGTTCTCGGTCGATTCCGGGTCGGCCAGCGACGGAATGTTCCGTGCCCTGCGTTGCATCAGATAGCCGAACGGGATATTCGCCAGCTTGTCGATTGCAAGATACGGCCGGTCAAGTGCCTTGCCGCAGCGAAGGAACGCTGCGTTCAAAAAACCTGTCGTATAGTCCTCGTCAGTAAAGACAAACGGAATGCTCTTGCACGGGAGAGCGTCCAGCTCCTTGATGGCTTCCTCCAAAGAAACACCATGCTCCAGCATATCATCCGTGATTCCGGTCAGCTTGGTAATATTCTCCGGCAGCGACTCCGGCTGACGAATATAAATCGTGCTTTCGCCATGCACCTCGAAATTTGCCATTTTTGAAAAACGGATTGCAATAATCCGGTCTTTCCAGACATCCAGCCCGGTCGTTTCAATGTCAATCAGATACCATGCATCGTTGAACATATTATTGCGCATAGTCTTTCTATTCTGCCAGCATGGCAGCGATGACTCCTGCAGCAGCTTGATCGCAAGCTTCCGGTTGCGGTCTATCCGCTTGTGCAGGTCGATCACCAGAATCGGGAACTCCGGCATCGGAATCGCACGATTCTGCTCACGGGTCATGGGTTCTGAAAACAGGAGAATCGGTACAGGGTGATAGTGCGTGCGAAGGTAATCCTGATCGTACAAAAACCACGTAAGTTGCTCCTCGGAGAGCCGTTTCGGATTTAGGACAATGCAGCGGGCCTGATTTGTAATGTGCTCAATCACGGCATTCTCCAACGTATCAGGGTCAACAATCACGATTGGAAATGTGATCGGTAGCAGAACCTTCAGCGTTTGCAGCTCATTCCGCGTCAGCCCGACACAGAAAACATCGTTTGTCATAGCGTAAGCTCCTCCCCATCTTTCAACAGGACAACTTTCCGTTTGGGGCATAAGGCCTGCATCTTCTGCGGCGCGTCGGTGTGCATGGGAATAACAATTTCCGGATCTGCTTTTTCTATGACATGGCGTAAATCCTCCGGTGAGGCATGGCCGCTGGTGTGCAGCGGCTCCCAGGTACCGGTCAGCGCCAGAAAGTCCGGAATGGTGCTGCCAGGTTTCGTGCGGTAGCCGTCCCACATGGAATAGAGGATAATACTCTGCGCCGGGTCAAACTGACGGATCATGGCTTCAAACTGCCGGTTGGCGCGGACAAACATCAGACCTCCCAGACGCTCAAAAGTCTTGGATGGTGCTTGCTTGAAATAGTTGAGCTTGGGCATTTCGTAAAAGGTGGAAATGCCGCTCCAATGCTCGGAGACAGTGTTAACAAGGCTGTATTGATACTCGTCACAAAGGCTGCATTTCCCGTAGGGAACGGCTCGCGCCAATGCAAAAATCCGGTCAAGGTTGGTGGTCGCGCACAGCACGAACACATATTTATATTGCAGTAAATACGTTTTCACGCGCTTCTGCAAATCCCATTCTGTCACCACTGCGCCATCCGAGCGGGACGCCGTCGTTCCCTCGGTGATGACGGCATCAACCTTGCCGATTCGTCTATCCAGAATCTTGTCCATCGTTCCGCCGCGCACGCCGTGCAGCCGGAAGTCTCCAGTATACAGCACGCGCTTGCCGTCGGCTTCGATGAGGAACAGATAACTGTCCGCAGCGGAGTGGTCAATACAAAAGGGTGTGATTTGGATGTCGCCAATGAGAAACGGTTCGCCAGGAGAGAAGGTTTGAATGGTCTGCATCCGAGCGGAGAGTGCGTCATCTTTATGCCCGCCATGTTCTGCTGACTGGAGCATAATGTCCTTCGCCAGTGCCCCGGCATAGAGCGGAATCTCCGGGCGGATACGCAGCATCTGACCGGTGTGGTCGCCATGATAGTGGGTAAACAGCACCGCGTCACAGTGCCCGTTGGCATCAGTCACACCCGAAATATTCAGCGGAGCGGAGACAAAGTTGGAGTCAAGGGATAGCTCATCACCCATGTCGATGAGGATTCGTGTCGTTGCCGTGGAGATTTCTGCGGCAATGCCGCCGATCTGATGCGTCCCACGATGAATGCAGAGTTTCAATCCCATTCCTCCTTCCAGACCTCGCCATAGAGCATCGAAATTCCATGAAACAGCTTCCAGCCTCGAAGTGACCGGTCATATTCGATCCATTCTCCGGTGGCTTGCAGAGCGGCAATATACCGCTGCACACTGCGCAGCGGCAGCTCGGTCAGTTCAGCCAGCTTCTGCGTAGAAATACCGGGATTGCTTCGAATCAATGCGAGAATTTTCAGACCGTTTACCAACTTTTCACTGTATTCGTGCGCCTTTTTACTTTTGCTGTGTGCCGTGAGCAGCAGATATTTGAGCTTGTCCGCGATAGCTTCAAAAGAATCGTAGCATTTGAAAAACTTTTGCAGTTCTTTTGGAGGTTTGGGCTCTCCAAGCCAGATAACGGTTTCGTCGGTGCAGCCATCAATTTGTGTGTACAGGTCGAAAATCATATCGGCGGAATCCTGCTCCATCACAGAGGCGTTTACGATCATCGCTTCGCAGTTGATGGCAATCAGGTCCGTAGGGTCATCGGCGATATAGAGTTCACAATCATGCGAAGGAAGGTTTGCTTTCACAAGCGCATTTTGCTTCTCTGTCAGGCCGGAGGTATTTATGCGATAGTCCCGACTCATTTGCTGCTGCCCCCTTTCGCGAGTTCACTTCTTGCCACATCAAAATTTGTTCCGCAGGTGATGCACCGCATCCGGATATACTGCTTTGCCAGCTTGTTTTGTTTTAGCCGGATCACCAATGCAATGCTCCAGAAAACAATACCCACTATCGTGACAAGCACTGAGAGCATATAACCGCCAAAAGCAACGAACAGCCACAGAAAAAACCAGATGCCGAACTCGACTTTTGGATACGGAATGCAGTACACATTGTGGCCGCCGCAGTTCGGACAGGTAATGTCATCGCCGGATTGCACGAAGTTTCCCTGCGCCATTTTTTCTTCTGCCATAAAACCATCCTCCTGTTGTCTCTTTTGCGGACAGTATAGCAAACCGCCGCGACAACAGGGTGGTTGTTTGATTTTGAAAATTAAAAAACTTCGTATCCGCCCGAAACTTCACGGATAAAGAACGGTTCGCTGTCCAGCAGTTCCATCAGTTTTTTTAAGTTCGGACGTTCATCCAGATATTCTTGATGGGGCAAGCTGTTTTCAAACACAAACGGGCTTGCCTTTACGGGGGTATCTGCCAGAATATCGAAATCCGCAGTCAATTTCACCGTGTCTACTGTGCGCAAATAGGTATAACCCTCCAAAACGCAGCGGAGCATCGTTTCCTGCGTGTCCGGCTTCTTCAATTCAAGAACGCGCAGGATGCTGCCGTCGTAGGCAAGAAGATCGATCTTTCCAGCCTGATCGCTCTGCTTGTTTTTCAGTGGAACTTGGTAATCAAGAATTTTTCCAACCTTCGCATATCGCTCACCCATTTGGCAAAGGTTAAACATCTTCATTGCCGTGAGTTCCTCAATACGATTAGAGTTCGGATCGAACTCTCCCTTGTGTGTAGATGTGCGATAGGAAGCGCTTCGCCGGATTTTCGGAATCCCATCCGTAAATTCCGCAAGATGCTCGATCAAATACTTCGCGATGATCTCTGTGTAGGGAACCTGCGCGTCCGGACAGATGCCCTGATAATTGACAAGATTCTGCGCATAGAACAAAGCTGGATTTTTCATCGCTTCATCGCACATTTCAAGAACCGTATTTTTATCGTATTGTATGGGCATTGCTGTATCCTCCTTTTATATTTCTGGTTTCTTCTATTATACGATTCAGCTGCAAAAATCTCAACGTAAATCTCGCCTTTTCTGCCATACAAGGTCATAGCCCAGCACATCGGCCAACTCCACCGCCTCAGTGTACCGCAGGGAGCCGCGCCGCAGCTTGCCGGACAGATTGGGGACGCTGCTGCTCCAGCCGTGTTCGTCGGCCAGCAGCTCCACCACCTCCGTCATGGTCATGCCCTCCCGGGTGATGTAGGATTTTACTTCGTTGCGGCAGTTTTCTGCCTTGTTTCTGCTCATATTTACAATTCCTTTCTTTTGTATTCGCTCTATGGTATAATGAGTTTACCGGAAAGCAAGCCCAGATTCCCGCAGAGCGTTGTTTTATCATGGACGGCCATCCGCTGGAATTGCCGCCCGTGTATTCCTGTTCACAAGGGACACCTATCGTTTTTACTGTTCCGCGTGACTTTTCCTGATTCAGTGAAAACACACACGAAACGGCGCACTGTGTTCGCTGTCCGGTGCATCGCTGAATGATATGGACAGCGGCACAATAACAGTGGTTTCTTCGCTGTTCTCACATGGTTTGAAAATAACTGTGGTTTTTTGCCGCTTTTCCCGAACTCGTTCCTGCCCGGGAATCTCACCCCGGCGTTTCGTCCCCGTTGGTGCGCGGATGCGTCACTTCGCCGGGGGACATATCCCATTCGGACGGTCATTCGATTTTCAAGGTTCAGGTGTTGTTACAGGTACAGTTTAACGAAAAAATGCGCTCTTTCCCGTATATCCAAGAGGTCGGAAAAGAGCGCAAAACAGGGTAGATTTCCACGCTTAGAGACAGAAAGAAGGAGTGATGTGCCATGCAGGTAAAGCTCACCATACAGGAGCGGCTGAAGGATTTGCGTGTGGAACGAGGCCTGACGCTGGAACAGCTTGCGGAGCAGACCGGGCTTTCCAAGTCCGCCCTCGGCAAATATGAGGCAGACGATTTCAAGGACATCAGCCCATTCAGCATTGTCACGCTGGCGAAGTTCTACGGCGTGTCCACGGACTATCTGCTGGGCATGACAGAAACAAAAAATCACCCAGACACAGAGCTGGACGCTCTGCATTTGGGTGATGATGCAATCGAAGTATTGAGAACAGGCAAGTTCAATCACCGGCTGCTGTCTGAAATGCTGTGCCACAAAGCTTTCCAGCGTATGATGCTAGACGCTGAGATTTATGTGGATAGGATCGCAGATATGCGGATCAACGATATGAACGCCATGCTGGAAGCGGTGCGGAAGATGGCCCTGATGAAGCAGGACGGACAGGACGATCTTGCCACCCGGACATTGGAGCTGGCCCAGGTGCGGGAGGATGACTATTTCGGTCATGTGCTTGCCGATGATCTGAAAGCGATCCTCCGTGACATTCGGGAGGAACACAGCAACGATACCACAACGGCAGACACGCCCTCCATCGCAGAGGAAGTGCAGGCCCAATTGAAGGATGCCATGAACTTTGAGGGCAGCGACGCCGAGAAACAGGCAAGGATCTACCTTGCGACATTCGGCATTGACTACGACGCCATCACCAAGGAGCAGTTTGTCAATATCATTGATGTTTTGAAGCTATCCAAATATATGAAAAGCTCAACCAACCAACGCGGCAAGGCGAGGCCATACCAGCCGCATGGAAAAGGGAAACGGAAACGCAAATAGGCAGAAAAACACGCCATACTCAGCCTTTGAAGCTGAATATGGCGTGTTTTTTCGTTGACCAATCCCGTCTGACAGATGCTCATTTCGTGTTATTGGGCTAACACTGTTTTACGAACACCTGCCATTCCGCCTCCGTCCGCTTTTTGTATGCATGAAGAAATTAACGATTGAATATGGTTTTGCCGCAATGCGGCAATGCTGTCGCTCCGTTATCAGCCTGTTATGCGATACTTGCGGGTGTACATGTCAAACTCGTCCTCGAATGCGGGATTATCCTTCTTCATTTCGGACAGAGATTCATGCATGTTCATATTGTGTTTGCCCGCATCAATAACGCATAGAGCAATGTTGGAACAGTGATCCGATGCACGTTCAAGATTCGTCAGTATGTCAGACCAAATGAATCCCGCTTCAACCGTGCATTCGCCGTTCTTGAGCCGTGCAATGTGCCTGTCGCGCAGCTGAACCTTCAAATCATCAATAACCTGCTCCAAAGGTTCGATTTTCATCGCTTTTTCGGGATCACTGTCCCTAAATGCGGCACATGCAGCCGTCAGAATTTCGGAAACGGCACTGCAAAGCACACCGAGTTCCGCCTTTGCCCGCCCGGTAAACTCGATTTTTTTGCTGCGGAGTTCCTCCGCCGATTCAAGAATATTGACGCTGTGATCCGAAATTCGTTCAAAATCGCCTATCGCTTTGAGCAGCTTGGAAACCTCCGCACTGTCGTCCTCCGTCAACTGATTCCTGCTGAGTTTGGTGAGATACGTCCCGATGATGTCCTCCAGATGATCGCTGTTATCCTCGGCTTTACGTATTTTTCCCGCCGAATCCGCATCATAATTCGTGAGCATATCCATGCTCAGTTTGAAAGCCTCCGCCGTCTCCTCCGCCATGGTTTCAACCATGCGCTCGCATTGTTCCAGCGCGATTGCGGGTGTTGCAAGCAGGCGGTCGTCCAGTTCGGAGATCGTGTCCTTCTTGTTTCCGTCCGGAACAAGCCGAACCGCAATTTTTTCAAGCAGGGGCGCAGCCGGAAACAGCAGCGCGGTGCAAAGGATATTGAAAAGCGAATGCGCGACAGCAATGCCGAAATAACTTGCCGCCGTATCAAACAACAGTGGTTTGAAAACATAGGAAACGATCGTGAACACCATCAGCCAAACCACCGTGCCGATAACGTTGAACGAAAGATGCACGATTGCGGCGCGCTTTGCGTTCTTGTTGGCTCCGAAAGAGGATATGATCGCCGTTATGCAGGTTCCGATGTTTTGTCCCATGATGATCGGAATCGCCGCACCGTAAGATACCTGTCCCGTGACGGTCAACGCCTGCAAAATGCCGACGGAGGCCGATGAGCTTTGGATTATCGCCGTCAGCACCGCACCCGCAAGCATTCCGAAAAGCGGATTTTTGAACATTATGAACATGTTGCGGAAGGCGGGAACATCCGCAAGCCCGGCAACAGCACCGGACATTGTATCCATTCCGAACATCAGCGTTGCAAAACCGAGCAGAATTGTGCCTGTATCCTTCTTTTTGTCCGTTTTTCCCGTCATCAAAAGAATCATTCCGATCAATGCAAGCACGGGTGTGAACGATGTGGGTTTCAAAAGCTGAACGAAGACATTGCTGCTTGAAATTCCGCCAAGACTCAGAATCCACGCCGTTACCGTTGTGCCGATGTTCGCCCCCATGATAACGCCGATGGACTGTTTAAGCGTCATGAGTCCCGAGTTAACAAACCCAACGACCATAACCGTTGTTGCTGATGAGCTTTGAATCACCGCCGTCACTCCGAGACCCGTCAGGAAGCCCTTCATGCGGTTGTTTGTCAGCTTGCCGAGCAAAAGCTTCAGCCCTCCGCCCGCTCTGCGCTCCAGTCCGTCACCCATTACGTTCATGCCGAACAAAAACAGGCAAAGACCGCCGATAAGCGTTAAAATGTCAAAAATATCCATTAACCTTCCTCCCGATTTTTCCGATGCACCGTTTCGGCCGCATACGCATTGATTTCGTATGTTTTTATTCTGTGCCTGTCGGTTTGACGGCGCAGCAAAGCCTCTCGGTTGCTGTTTTTTTAATTTTATCATGTACACGGATAAGATACGGCTAAGAAATTGCCGCATCGCCGTTTGCTTTTCGTATACAGGTAAATATATATCGTGTTTTCCTTGACATATCGGCAAAAATCTGTCACAATAAGCATGAACGGAAGCAATGGGTTTTGTTTCGTTCAAAAAAATTTTACCTATTCAGGAGGTTTCACCCGTGCTGTTTAAAACAATTGAGCAGGCAAAGGAATTCATCCTTGACAATGAAATTGAAATGGTCGATTTCAAAATGACCGATATCGATGGTCGTTGGCGTCATATCACCATCCCCGCCGCCCGTTTTAATGAAAACACGATGAAATACGGCATCGGCTTTGATGGTTCCAACTACGGCTACGCACCCGTTGAAAACAGCGATATGGTCTTCATTCCCGACCTTTCCACCGCTGCTGTCGATCCCTTTGCGGAGGTTCCGACCCTCACCATGAGCGGCGATGCAATGATTATCGACCGCCCCGAGAACCGCCCGTTCGATCAGTATCCCCGCAACGTTATCAAGCGCGCTGTTGAATACATGCGTGAATCCGGCATTGCCGACGAAATGATCATCGGACCGGAATTCGAATTCCATGTGTTTGACAATGTTCAGTTCGAGACTCGTCCCGAATGCGTTCGCTGTGAAATTGACACCGAAGAAGCCGATTGGAACACCGGCAGCAGTGAAGACGGTTTCCAGATTCCGCACAAGGGCGGCTATCACATCGGTGCTCCGCAGGACAGGTATTACAATCTCCGCAGCGAAATGTGCATGCTTATGGAAGATTGGGGCGTTAAAGTCAAGTATCATCACCACGAAGTCGGCGGCCCCGGTCAGCTTGAAATCGAGGTTGAGCTTGATGATGTTGTCAAAATGGCCGACAACACCATGGTAACAAAATACATCATCCGCAACGCTGCCGTTGAAGAAGGCTGCACCGCAACCTTCATGCCCAAGCCCATCTATGCGGAAGCCGGCAACGGTATGCACGTTCACATGCTGCTCACCAAGGACGGCAAGCCCCTTTTCTATGATGAAAACGGCTATGCTCAGCTCTCCAAGCTTGCACACAACTTCATGGGCGGTCTGCTTAAACATGCAAAGAGTCTTTGCGCAATCACAAACCCGTCCACCAACAGTTTCAAACGCCTTGTTCCCGGCTTTGAAGCTCCCGTTACCATCGGCTATGCAACAGCGAACCGCTCTGCGGTAATTCGCATCCCCGCTTACGCAAAATCGCCCATGGCTAAGCGTTTCGAGCTGCGCAACCCCGACGGAACCTGCAACCCCTACTATGCTTATGCGGCAATCCTTATGGCAGGTCTCGACGGCATTATCAACGAAATCGATCCTTCCGTCTGCGGCTGGGGTCCCTATGATTTCAACCTGTTTGACCTTCCCGAAGAGGAAAAAGCAAAGATCGACAGCCTTCCCAAGAGCCTTGACGAGGCACTTGATGCCCTTGAAGCAGACCATGACTATCTGACCCGCGGCGGTGTATTCCCCGAGAGGCTCCTCAATATCTGGATCGATCGCAAGCGCAAAGAGGCTGCACGCATCAATCAGATTCCGCATCCCGCCGAATTTGAAAGGTATTATGATCTTTAATCCTTTATCGGATGATTATTAAATAAGAATGCTTAAGCATTCTTCGTAATTCTGAGCTTTCTTTGAGCAAAGAAAACCGCCGCAGGCAAAGTTCCTGCGGCGGTTATTTGTTTCGGAAGCATTTACGGCAGATTCGGTTCCGTCACGTTCGTTTCAAATGTCATTCGTCTCTTTCGGCGTCATACGGGCGCAGAATCAGCACCCTGTCCTCACCGAGGCTCATCTTTGTAATTGTTGCTTCACAATCGTTAAGGTTGTGAATTCGGCAGTCCTTTGCCGCATCAATGAAGGGTGCCAGCGGGCAAAGCTCAAGTTTAAGCTTCGGGGTTTTATAGTGCATGGGTATAACGACTTTGGGCTTCAGAATATTTGCAAGTTCACGCGCCTCAAGGTCATCTATTGTGTAAATCGCACCGATCGGAACCAGCATGATGTCAATATGGCCGACTTTTGCAATTGTTTCTTCGTCGGGAATCATGCCGAGATCGCCGCAATGAAGTATGCGCATATCATCCATGTCGTAAATAAACATGGTGTTTTTGCCGCGAAGCGCACCGCCGCTGCGATCATGTAAAGTTTCAACACCCGTGATATGAATGCCCTTGACATTGTATTCGCCCGGGCTGCGGATAATCTCGGTATTGCCGCGCAAAATGCTGATGTTGTTGTGATCGTTGTGTTCGTGGCTTATTGTCACGATATCTGCATGCATGGGCGGTATTTCATAACCGTAGGACGGATCGCACGGATCGGTCAGAACGGTGCTGCCGTTGCTGTCCGTCAAAAGAAAGCAGGAATGTCCATACCATTTAATTTTCATAAGTCAGTCAATTCTCCTTCAAACTATTGCACTAAAGTCATTTTTGCACTGCTCAGCAGTATCGCCGCAGCAGAAGCCTGCACTCCGCCGAATTTCCCCCCGTCCGAATTTCCGAAAGCAGCAAGCACGGCACGTTCCGCCGAATGAACAGCGCGTTCATAAAGCCTTTTTGTTTCAAACCCGCCCGCAAGCGCAAAGGAGCGAAACAATGCTGTTCTGACGCTGTCCGTCATGATGCAGCGGCAGCCGGAGCAATAATAAGTCAAAAGCCGTGCGCAGGCATATTCCGTGCTGCACGGAAAAACAATTTTTTGCGGCATTTCCGGCATTGGAAGCAGCTCCGTGCATCGAACGCAAAAGCTGTTTAGGAACTCAATCGTCGGGTTAAAGCACAGATATCCGTTTTTTGCGGAAACTTGTTCAAAAATATTTATGCCTCGATATTTCCGCATATTCGAATACGGCAAGCCGCATTCTGTTTTTTCGCATTCATTCAGCAGGCTCTCCGGCGAAATTCCGAATCGCGGCAGCAGCGGGACGGCAGCAGCACACACGGATGAATTCATTGAAATATCCTGTCTTTGAATCATTATTCCGGTATGCTGAAGCAAAAAGCCGATTATGCTTTCGGCAATGATCGAATGCATATCCAATTCATCCGCCCGAATGCCGTACATATCCTTCATTTCACCTCATGAATGACTTTTGCATAAATCTATATCCTATTTTAACTTATTGAGACGAAAATTTCAACCCCAATCTTATAGAAAATGCACTTTCTTGATATTTTTTCATATAGGATATGGTCTCTGATTCTTTTGCGTTCGCATTTTCATACGACACAAGCCCCGCAGGGATTTGCATCCTGCGGGGCTTGCAGCCCCGACCGAATCGGAAATCCGATTCGGTCGGGATTATGCTTTTGTTCATGCACAGTATCGGTTTCAGTCACTCGTTACGCTGATTTTCATCACTCGCAGCGTTGACTTCCGCCGTGTACCGAGCAGGATTCAGGCTCAGTCTTCTTCCTTCTTGCGGAAGATAACAACGCCT
>ULUR01040460.1_pt1 | contig 14229 bp, 9 predicted proteins | sample 1958651 | NCBI WGS metagenome assembly ULUR01 (sample SAMEA4835764, study PRJEB28245) | human gut metagenome | biome: gut microbiome; material: fecal sample | place: Denmark | collected 2008 | reverse complement strand
GACGTTCCGGGAGCCGGGGAGGACGAGGTGGATTCTCGTTATCTAATTTATCATCCTCAAACAAGGAAATACCGGATAGCTTGCTGCAAACAGATAGCGCGGCGCTGAAATCAAAACGAATCATCGGTTATCGGCTCACGCCTCTTTTGGGAGAACGTTATATCGCTCCTATGGATACCAATCGATTAAATTTCGGGAATAGTACGTTGGTGGAAGCGAACTCATTGGCCGTAGGTTATCTGGCGAATGTGGGATCGCCGGCGCAAACCCGTATTTTTAACGAACGTAAGGAGGAACGTGATTTCATCTTCGCCGATGCCTATGATTATTATATCACGACCCCGACAAACGCTTATTTCTATGATACCAAAGTACCCTATACCCAAGTGACTTATACGACAGGAGGAGCTAGCCAGAATAAGATGGACCGACTGAAAGGGGTACTGACCATGAACTTTGGCAAGAAGATCAATGTCGGTGGCGAGATGGATTATATCTATAGCCGCGGATATTATAACTCCAACGGTAATAAATTATTAAGTTATCGTTTTTTCGGAAGTTATATCACCGACCGTTACGAGTTAAACGCTTATTTAAGTAATTTCAATTTCGTAAACTACGAGAACGGTGGACTTACAAATGACCAGTATATCACGAATCCCGATGACTTGGCCGAGAATCAAAGAAATATCGATAGTAAATCATACCCTGTCCGTTACACGGACACATGGAACCGTGTCCGTGGAAAACAATATTTCCTGACACAGAGATACAATCTCGGTTTTACCAAAGAATTGGAAGAAACCGATGAGGAAGGGAACGTAAAAGAGGTATTCATTCCGGTTTCCAGTATCATCCATACCATCGATTACGAAGATAACCGCAGACGCTTTATCTCTAATGATGCCGGGATCGATACCTGCTACACTCATCTTTATGGTATGGACGCATCTTTGAATGACCAGACTTCCTCCTGGAATTTAAAGAATACTTTTGCGTTGGCCTTGCGGGAAGGTTTCCAAGATTGGGCTAAGTTTGGGCTGACCGCCTTCGTTACTTTCGAGAAACGCCGGTTTAGATTGGCATCCCAAGTTCCCGGACTGGATTACGGTCCGGATGGTCGTGGAAGCTCTGAGCCGAGTACATTAAATTTCCCTACTTCCGAGGTATATGATGAGTTTACGACCTACATCGGAGGCGAATTATCCAAACGCCGTGGTAGCCTTCTTACCTACAATGTCCGTGGAGAATTAGGACTTGCGGGAAGTGACGCCGGAGAGGTTCGAGTGAGCGGAGACTTACAGACCAAATTCAAGCTTTTCAAGAAAGACGCTACCATCAAGGCGGAAGGATATATCAAGAATATCACCCCGGCGTTTTACCAACGTCACCATCATGGGCGTTACTATTGGTGGGATCTATCATTGAAAAATGTGCAAAGGATTTACGCCGGAGCGAAAATCAACTTGGAATCCACCCGTACCCAGTTATCCGGAGGAGTGGAAAGTATCCAGAATTATGTATTCTTCAACGGCAAAGGTTTGCCGGAGCAAAGCAGTAAGAACATCCAAGTTGTCTCAGCCCGTATCAAGCAAGATATCATGTACCGTGCGTTCGGATGGGAAAATGAGGTAGCCTACCAGCTTTCTAGCGAGAAGTCTCAACTTCCGTTGCCGGATATCAGCGTATACTCGAATATATATCTAGCGTTTAAGTTGGCGAAAGTATTAACCGTACAGATTGGTGCGAACGTATACTACAACACCGCTTATTACGCTCCTTATTACGAGCCGGCTACCCAGCAATTCCAAGTACAGGAAGGCGATACGAAGGTGAAGGTTGGCAATTATCCGTTAATCAACGCTTATGCGAATTTCCATTTGAAGCAAGCTCGCTTCTTCATCATGGCATACAATCTAGGCTCTAAGTTCGTTGACCCGAATTACTTCTCTCTTGCGCATTATCCGTTGGACCCGATGGTCTTGAAAATGGGTATCTCCGTGACTTTCAATAATTAATCGATTGCCATGAGATCTAAGAAGTTGCTTATCCTATACGCTTTTCTACTGATTGTCGCTGTAGTGACAATGGTACAGCTTTGGAGACTTAACCAACGTCCCCAAGAGATCGGACCTCGTGATTATCCGGAAATCAAGGAAGAAGGAATTCTCCGGATGATAACCGAATACAATCAATCCGGGTATTTCGTATCAGGCGATACAGTGCAAGGTTTTCAATACGAGCTTAGCCAAGCGATCGCTAAATTATCCGGATTGGAGGTTCAGACGCATTTGGAAATGAGTTTAGCGAAAAGTTTCGAGGAATTATCGGACAACAAATGCGACGTAATCGCAAGAAACATACCCATCACCTCCGAGATGCGGGAAAACTACCTGTTCACCGAACCGATCGTTCTCAACAAGCAAGTCTTGGTACAACGTACGGCAGAGGCGAACAACGGACAAGCCCCTATCCGTAACCAATTGGATTTAGCCCAAAAGACTTTATACATACCGAAAGATTCCCCGGCCTTATTGCGTCTGCAAAATCTGGGACACGAGATAGGCGATACGATCTACGTGGTGGAAGATGAGTTATATTCTACCGAGCAGCTTATGATCATGGTAGCCAAAAGCGATATCGATTATGCCGTATGCGACCAACAAATCGCTCGCATGACCCAGAAAAACCTGCCGGAAGTCGATATCCTAACGGATGTCAGTTTTACCCAATTGCAATCGTGGGCGGTCCGTAAAGACTCCCCTGTCCTACTGGATAGCCTAAATAGTTGGCTCCAGCAAATCAAGAACAGTGGATTATACGACCAAATTTATAAGCGCTATTACAAATAGCGCTATTCGTGAGACGGCAAAATAAAGGAGAACTCTGAACCTACCCCTAATTCAGAAGTAACATGTATCGAACCTCCCATCTTAACAACTAATCCTTTGCAGATAGCCAGTCCTAATCCGATACCTTCCATATAGTCGTTTATTTTCACGAAACGACCGAAGACATCTTTCAATTTGTCCTTATCGATACCGATTCCCGTATCCCTTACGTAAAAACGTAATTGATTATCCGGTTGAATGGTATATCCCATCGTGATGCTACCTTCTTTCGTGTTCTTGATAGCGTTGTTCACCAAATTATTAATCAACTGCAACAGACGCATGCTATCCGTACCGAACATATGGTGGTCAGCCCCTTTCTCTAAAACTAACTTGACTCCTCCCGGGACCCGTAACTTGGCGGAAGCATAAATCGTATCCATCAATTCACTAACATCTAATTGCTCATATGTGATCTTTATCGCATCCGCCTCAATCTTCGAGATATCCAAGATGTCATTGATCAATTGCATCAACAATTGGTTATTCATCTTGATCACATCGTAGTACGACATACGTTCCTCATCCGTATCAGCAAAAGCCATCAATTCAGAGAAGCCGGTAATCGCATTCAAAGGAGTCCGGATCTCATGGCTCATATCCGCCAGATATTTCGATTTCATCTTATCAGCGGCCTCGGCCTTCACCTTCGCCTCCTCAAGGCTTAATTCTTGATTCTTCCGTTCCTGAATATTCGTTGAACATCCAAGGATAACCGAAGGTCTTCCTTTCTCGTCCCGTTCATACACGGTAGCGAATACCTCTCTCCAAACATATTCCTTCTTGCCGGGAAATAGCATACGTGCCTCGATCCTTGCCTCAGAGATTTCCCCTCGGCAAAGACGGGTAAACATATTATGATAATGTTCTTGATCATCCGGATGCGCCCGGCTGATAAACTGCCCCCATGACACCTCTATCATATCTTCCGACATGGTATTCCAATCGTTCAAGGTCACAACGGAATCCTTGAAATTATGGGTAGTCCGGATCGATGAAGATCGAGCATGTACGTATATCACTTATCCGCAATGCCATTTTCGTCAAGATCCGGGTTCTTCTCAAAGTATTCTCCGTAGCCAACTCGGAAGTTATATCTCTCCATAAAGCCAAGACAAGCGGCTTGCCATTATTTAGGGAAATAGGATATTTAGCGATCTCTATATCCCGGTAATCGCCGGAGGCCGATTTTACCTTGCCCTTGAATCTAGCGGTCAGTCCTGTCTTGATCACGTTCATATCGGTTTCCAGACGCTCCTCGGCGGTCATCAAGGCATTATAATTCACCTCGAAATCATCATGTCCCTCGATCTCCCGGGTTTCAATACCCGTTATTTCCTCCATAAAATGATTCCAATACAGGTAATTAAAATGGTTATCCCCATCTTTCACGAAAACCCCCAACGGTAACCGATCTAATATCGTATTGATCAGTTCTTGTAGATTGTTTTCTGTTTTCAGAGAAGATACATCGCGTGTATAAACGATTACAAGCTCCTCATTAAAAAGGCTTGCTTGCGATAGATAATAATAGTTCTTTCCTTCAAAAGAGACCTCAAAAGAGAAATCCACTTTCACTTGCTCCTCGAAAACACGTTTAACCGCAGCTCTATAGATCTCATATTGATCGTAGTTCTTCCCGTCCGGGAACAACGCTTGAGGTTGCTTTCCGATACAGTTATTCGCTAAATAATGATAATAATCGTCTTTTGCAGAAATAACCTTGACAAGAGTAAGATTTCGATCTACTAATACAATCGTATCGGGACTCTTCTCCATGATCATCTCTAATCCAGACTGAACGTTACTTCCGCTTTCTAGACTATTCATATTAATTCTTTCGTTTTTGGGGTATAACTCGGGGATAAAGGTATTTATTTTTCTATTTATCACCAAAGAGAAACCTACCTATTGCATAATATTTCTAAATAATCTTTATCTTTACCGGGAATTTGAATGTAAAAAGATGAGATTTGATGAATTAGATTTGGAAGATGCCGTATTAGACGGGCTTTATGACATGAATTTTGACGAAACGACTCCAGTCCAAGAGTTAACGATTCCTGTCATTTTAGAAGGTAAAGACATCATCGCTTGCGCACAGACCGGAACCGGTAAAACGGCGGCGTATGTTTTGCCAGTTATTAATGAACTAAGCAAAGGTTGTCATCCGACAGACGCGGTGAATGCGGTCATTATGGCACCGACCCGGGAATTGGCTCAACAAATAGACCAACAAATTCAAGGATTCACTTATTTTATACCTTCCGTATCCGCAGTAGCCGTGTATGGAGGTACCGACGGAATCGCTTGGGAACAACAAAAGAGAGGTTTAGAGATGGGTGCGGATATCGTGATCGCTACCCCGGGACGTTTATTGTCCCATATTAAGTTAGGTACTGTAGATTTGTCTAAAGTGTCGTTCTTCGTCTTAGACGAGGCGGACCGCATGCTGGATATGGGTTTTTATGACGACATCATGCAGGTTCATAAACAGCTGCCCCCCTACTGCCAGACGATCATGTTCTCGGCTACCATGCCGCCTAAGATCCGGACGTTGGCTAAAACCATCCTAAAAGATCCGGAAGAAGTCAAGATCGCTATCTCACGCCCACCCGAATCTATCATGCAAACCGCATATATCTGCTACGATCCACAAAAGCTCAAGATTCTACAAGATCTCTTCACTCAAAGCCGCCCTCAACGAGTAATTATCTTCTCCTCTTCTAAAATGAAGGTGAAAGAATTAGCGTCTACCTTAAAAAGATTAAAGTTCAATGTAGCCGCCATGCACTCGGATCTAGAGCAATCCCAAAGGGAGGAGGTCATGAAAGAATTCAAGAGCGGACATATCGATATCCTTGTGGCTACGGATGTCGTAGCACGTGGAATTGATATCAATGACATCAAGTTGGTCGTGAACTTCGATATCCCGCATGATCCGGAGGATTACGTACACCGAATCGGACGTACGGCACGGGGTACGAACGGCGAAGGATTGGCGATTACTTTCGTATCGATCGACGAACAAGCACAATTCAAGCGCATAGAGGATTTCTTGGAAAAAGAGGTTTATAAGATACCGGTCAGCCCGGAATTCGGTGAAGTGCCCTTGTATGAGCCGGAAAAATACGGTATGAATAAAAGAGGCAGAGGACGGCCTCGTAAAAGTGAGGATAAAGGATCATCCTCGAGCCCACAAAAACGAAATATGGGACATCGTGGAAGGCCTAAAAAGGCGCAATAAAAGCACTATACTTTTTATTTGAAAAACACTATACTTTTGGAGCTAAAACAATATTGCTTTGAACTCAAAAGTATAGTGTTTTTTTATGGGATATTATCAACCGTTCATGGATGCCAAGAATTCCATATTATCAACGGTTTGTTCCATCCGTTGCTTAACAAATTCCATAGCCTCCATAGAGTTCATGTCTGATAGATATTTGCGTAAGACCCACATACGGTTCAACGTGCTCTCATCCTGCAATAAATCATCACGGCGAGTGCTGGAAGCCGTGATATCCACAGCCGGATAGATACGCTTATTGGATAATTTACGATCCAATTGTAACTCCATATTACCCGTACCCTTGAATTCCTCGAAGATCACGTCGTCCATCTTAGAGCCAGTCTCCGTAAGGGCGGTGGCTAGAATCGTAAGGCTACCACCATTCTCAATATTACGGGCGGCACCAAAGAAACGCTTCGGCTTCTGCAACGCATTTGCGTCCACACCACCGGAAAGCACCTTACCGGAAGCCGGTTGTACCGTATTATAAGCACGAGCCAAACGAGTGATCGAGTCCAGAAGAATCACGACATCATGACCACATTCTACCATTCGTTTCGCCTTGTTCAATACGATCTCAGCGATTTTCACGTGACGTTCAGCCGGTTCGTCGAATGTAGAAGCGATCACTTCCGCATCTACGCTACGAGCCATATCCGTAACCTCCTCCGGACGTTCGTCGATCAATAATATAATCATATAAACCTCGGGATGGTTGTAAGCGATAGCGTTCGCGATATCTTTCAACAACATCGTCTTACCGGTTTTCGGTTGAGCGACGATCAAACCACGTTGCCCTTTTCCGATCGGGGAGAATAAATCAACCACACGTACGGCGATATTATCGTATACTTTCGGTGATTTACGTGCCGTAAGCATGAATTTCTCATCCGGGAATAACGGGGTCAAATGATCAAAAGGAACCCGGTCGCGAACCTCTTCCGGCGTACGTCCATTGATCTTGTCCACTTTCACCAACGGGAAATACTTCTCACCTTCCTTCGGCGGACGGATCGAACCTTCTACCACGTCACCCGTTTTCAAGCCAAATAACTTGATCTGGGATTGAGAGACATAAATATCGTCCGGTGAAGTCAAATAGTTATAATCTGAAGAACGAAGGAAACCGTAACCATCTTGCATCATCTCCAACACGCCGGTTCCTGTAAGGATGCCATCAAACTCATACATTTTCTCTTGAGCCTGCTGGTTGTTATTAGCGTTATTGTTATTACGGTTGTTATTATGATTATTCTGTCGATTGTTCTGTCGAGGATTATTCTGCTGGGGAGCGGCCTCGGGTTGAGGTTTGTTAGCCTCGGGTTTCGGAGCGGAGAACGGGAAAATTTGATCCAATACGGATTTAGCGTCCGGATGGCGGAATACGATGCGCTTAGGCTCTTCTTCTGTCGCTTGTGGAGAAGTGGTTTCTTCCGCTACCTCTACAGGAGTCGTATTTTCCGGCAAAGCGGCTTCTTCTTCCGTTTCAAGTTCCGCCACAACAGGAGGCAACAACGGTTTCTCCACCGGGCTCTCTGCTACCGCCGGAGTTTCCACGGCCGAGATTTCCGTTACCGTAGAGATCGTTTGCGGCTCTTTCGAAACCACCACTTCCTTGTTATCCTCGGAAGGAGCGATAGCGCCCGCTACCTTTTCCTTTTTCTCGATACGGACTCTTTTCTTACGTTCAGGCTGCTCTTTTTGCTCTTTCTTGTCAGCCGGAGCAGTCACTAGCTTTTCCGGAGCCTGTTGGGTACTCTCTGCAGTTTCGGCAGTCTCAGCCTTCGCCACTTTAGGAGATTTGGCCGGACGGCCTCTCTTACGGCCCTCTGCAGGCTTCTTAGCCTCTTTCTCTTTCATCTTTTCAGCCTGGATGCCGGCATAGGAGATCGCTTGCTCATCAAGAATCCGATAAACCAACTCTTCTTTCTTTAAGCTGCTAACTTTTTTTATTCCCAACTCTTCCGCGATACTTTGAAGTTCGGGAAGAAGTTTTTCATTTAGTTCTAGAATGTTATATTTCTGCATATTGCGAAGTAATAATATAAATGGTACATACACACGGATCACATATACAAACACGATGTACGCCCAATGGTATCATTGTATCTTTATTTAATTATAATTTTCATGTAATAACCGGATTGTTCAGCTAATTTGAACCATTAGTAACATATCTGCGGAGTAAATCTTCGCAAATGTAAGAATATTTTTACAATAAACGAGGATTTAGCCCAAAAAATTCACAATTAGCACACGCTTTGTTGATTCGTCTATACGAAAACGATTATCAGTCCTTTCTCCTACCACCCAAACGATAGCGTCGCCACTACAAAGAAGCCATGTGCGCTCCTTCTCAATCCGGCTAAATTTATGATCGGAGAAATAGTCACTCAACTTCTTACGTCCTTTCATTCCGAAGGGAATAAACCAATCGCCTTCTTTCCAAGTCCGCAATGTTAAAGGGAAATCGAGTTTATCATAATCCAAATAAGCGATCCGCTTATTCTTCTCGATAGGGAAACCTATAGTTATAACAAGTTTTTGGAAAGATAGTTCAATAGGTTCATGATTAATACCCTTTTCCGGATCTAAAACGAAGGTTCGCTCTTCCTTCTTCTCTAAAGAAGTGATCCATAAATAATCCCGATCCTTCAGCAAACGATGGGTGGAAGAGTAAAACAGCTTACCGGGCTCCTTGGTCAAGGCCGCGAAAATATCGTCCGAGACCAGACGGGTAAAACCATATTCTTTTAATAACTCATACAAAATCGTCTCCGGAGCCGGAAACCGCATCAACGCCCCGATAGAAAGACGATCATCCGATACGACAACCTCTTTCCGGGCTTGTTCCAATACATATATATATATAGTCTCTGCGGCAGAAAGATGCTCGGCGGAACGTGCGATGGTATTCCGGGCCGATGGATTTATCTCCTCCAAAAGCGGCAACACATTCAAACGGATAAAATTACGGGTATAAGCATCCGATAAATTCGTGCTATCCACCATATAGGCGTAGCCTTGATCCGCCAACCAAGCCAAGATATCCTCACGGCTTACGCACAGCAAAGGACGGACGATGAAACCATTCCTCGGACGGATCCCGCTCATCCCCCGGATTCCCGTGCCCCGTATCAAATTCATCAAGACTGTCTCCACATTATCGTCCCGGTGATGGGCGACGGCGATCGCCTGCCCTCCCAGCCGCTCCCGCATCTCCTCAAACCAAGCATAGCGCAATTCACGGGCAGCCATCTCTATCGAGAGATGCTTCTCTCCGGCATAAGAGATCGTATCGAAATCTATCTTATGAAAGGGTACTTCCAAAGATTCCGCGAACTCACAGGCAAATGCCTCATCCCGATCCGACTCCTCCCCACGCAAATGAAAGTTACAATGAAGCGCTATACACGGATATCCCAAACGCACCAATACGCCCAACAAAGCCACAGAATCGGCACCACCGCTCAATCCGACCAAAACCGGACGATCCTCGGATAACAGCCGGTACTTCTCTATATATAAACGTATCGTATGTATCATAACATCTTTGTATTAAAAACAATAATGGCCCTAGCCGGTTTTAGCTAGAGCCATTACTTATAGATCTTTTGAATTAATCTTCTACACCTGCTAATTCCGGGTCGATCATAATACGACCACAGTATTCGCAAACAATAATTTTCTTACGCAACTTGATATCCAATTGCTTCTGAGGCGGGATCTTGTTAAAGCAACCACCGCAAGCGCCACGTTGCACATAAACAACAGCCAAACCGTTACGAGCACCTTTACGGATACGCTTGAAAGCGGTCAACAAACGAGGTTCGATAGCGGCTTCCAGCTTCTTCGCTTTCTCACGAAGTTTCTCCTCATCCTGCTTTGTCTCGGAAATGATCTGCTCCAACTCGCTCTTTTTCTGAACCAAGTCAGCCTTACGGCCTTCCAGCTTCTCAGTCAGCTCAGCGATATCTTTTTTCTTAGCGTCTACCGCCTCTCCGAATTCACGGATTTTTTTCTCTGAGAACTCAATTTCCAAACCTTGGAACTCGATCTCCTTAGACAGGTTATCAAACTCCCGGTTATTACGCACATTATCTAATTGTGCCTTATAGCGATCTATCAATGTGGTAGATTCCGTGATCTTATGCTTTTGCTCAACAACAGAAGTCTCAAACTCCTTGATCTCCGCTTGATAGTTCTGGAGACGTGTTTCCAGTCCTGCGATCTCGTCCTCCAAGTCTTGAACCTCCAAAGGAAGCTCACCACGAAGGGTCTTGATCTTATCAATTTCAGTCATCATCGTCTGAAGTTGATACAGCGTAGAAAGCTTTTCTTCAACCGTATATTCCTTTTCAGCTGATTGTTTATCTGTAGCCATTCTATAAATATTTTACTGGGTTTGAATTAACATTCGAAAAATGTACCGCAAAGGTAGGGAATTTTTTCGATATTATGTTATAAAATATGTCTTTTGTACAGATTTCCGATTCATAATGACCGATAACCGCCAGTAGAATCTGGTCCTCCACATCGTAAAAATCGTTGTACTTCGCCTCCCCCGTTATAAAGACATCGGCACCATACGCGATAGCGTCCTTGATCAAGAAAGCGCCGCTGCCTCCGCAGATAGCGACCTCTCGGATAGACTTACCCGTAAATGGGGAATGCTTCACGCAACCGACGTTAAACAGGGCCTTGATCCGTAACAAGAAACTTAACTCATCTTCCTCGGCAGGCAACTCTCCCACTACACCGGAACCTGCCTGTTCCCATGTGTTTGATAACGAATAAAAATCAAAAGCCGGCTCCTCATACGGGTGAACGGATAACAGAGCACGGGTCACCGCTGTCTTCTTGAATGCCGGAAGGATCATCTCCATACGCACCTCTTTCTCTACATGCACCTCGCCGATCTCACCACAAAACGGATTGCATCCCGCATTGGCACGGAATGTTCCCTCGCCATGTAAATTATAACTGCAAGCATCATAGTTCCCGATACTTCCCGCACCGGCATTGAACAAGGTATTCCGCATGATCTCGGCATAAGCCTCGGGGACAAACGTCACCAACTTCAACAAAGCGCCTTTTTGGGGGCTCAAGATCCGTACATTTTGCAAGCCGATCAACTCTGCCAAACGGTAATTCACGCCTCCTACGGCATTATCAAGATTGGTATGGGCGGCATAAACCACCAAATCATACTTACACGCCTTCATCATGCAACGCTCGATATAATTGGAGCCAGTCAACGACTTAAACGACTTAAAGGCCAAAGGATGATGAGAGATGATCAGGTTACATCCCATCTCGATCGCTTCATCAAGCACCTCCTCGGTAACATCTAGGCATAGCAACACACCCGTCGCATGCTGGTTCACGTCGCCAACTTGCACACCCGCATTGTCAAAACCTTCTTGAAGCGGCAGCGGGGCGTAATGCTCGATTTCTCTCAATATATCTTTAACCTTTACCATGCTAAATATCTTTTGATTTATGTTCGGGAGAAAAAGTAATTCCTTTCGGAAGAAAAGAAAATTCCATTCAGATGGAATAAGATTCCCATTCGAATGGAATTTCAGATTGGATTATTTCTTGATATCAACGATCAAATTCAGTTCGTCCAACTGGGCCGGATCCAAGACACCCGGAGCATCGAGCATAACATCTCGTCCAGAATTGTTCTTCGGGAAAGCGATACAGTCGCGGATAGAATCCAAACCGGCGAACAAAGACACGAAACGATCCAAGCCATAAGCCAAACCTCCATGAGGAGGCGCTCCGTACTTGAACGCATTCATCAAGAAACCGAATTGCTCTTGCGCTCTTTCTTCGGTGAATCCTAACAGCTTGAACATCTTATCCTGTAATTGGCTGTCGTGGATACGGATAGAACCACCACCCACTTCAACGCCATTGATAACCATATCATACGCATTCGCACGAACAGCGCCCGGATCCGTGTCCAACAACGGTATATCATCCGGATTCGGAGAGGTAAACGGATGGTGCATAGCGTAGAAACGTTGATCGTCCTCGTTCCATTCGAACAGCGGGAAGTCGATTACCCACAAGCAAACGAACTTATCCTTGTCACGAAGGCCTAATTGATTACCCATCTCTAAACGCAACTCGCAAAGTTGCTTACGAGTCTTCATCGCATCGTCGCCGGAAAGGATCAAAATCAAATCACCCGGCTTAGCGCCGAACGCATTCTTCATTTCTTGAAGAACCTCTTGGCTATAGAATTTATCTACGCTTGATTTCACGTTACCATCCGCTTCCACACGGGCGTAAACCAAACCTTTAGCACCTACCTGCGGACGTTTCACGAATTCAGTCAGCGCATCCAGTTGTTTACGGGTATAGCTTGCAGCACCTTCCGCACAGATACCCCCTATGTAAGCGGCGTTATCGAATACGGAGAAACCATGGCCTTTCATGATGTCCATCAACTCGACGAACTTCATGCCGAAACGCAAATCCGGTTTATCGCTACCATATTGTTTCATAGCATCTTGCCAAGTCATACGCATAAACGACTCCTTGAACTCGACACCACGGATTACCTTAAACAAATGTTTCGCCATGCCCTCGAACATATTCAAGACATCCTCTTGCTCCACGAAGCTCATCTCACAGTCGATCTGCGTGAACTCCGGCTGGCGATCCGCACGCAAATCCTCGTCACGGAAACATTTTACGATCTGGAAATAACGGTCGAAACCGGAAACCATCAACAATTGCTTCAAGGTCTGTGGAGACTGAGGCAAAGCGTAGAACTGTCCCGGGTTCATACGGGAAGGAACCACGAAGTCACGGGCACCCTCCGGGGTAGAATTTACAAGAACCGGAGTCTCTACCTCCAAGAAACCTTGCTCATCCAAATAGCGGCGAACCTCGAACGCCATTCTATGACGAAGTTCCAGATTCTTACGAACGCAAGCACGACGCAAGTCCAGATAACGATATTTCATACGCAAGTCATCACCGCCATCTGTCTCCTCCTCGATCGTGAACGGAGGGGTAAGCGCAGTGTTCAGGACATTTAATTCAGAAACGATCAACTCAATATCACCTGTCGGGATATGCGCATTCTTGCTGGAACGCTCACGAACCGTACCCGTAACCTGAATCACGAATTCACGGCCCAACTTATTTGCCTTTTCGCAAAGAGCTGCATCAACCTCCTGATTAAATACCAACTGAGTAATACCATAACGGTCGCGGATATCGACAAATGTCATTCCTCCCATTTTGCGGGTTTTCTGCACCCAACCGGCCAGTGTAACCACCAGACCTTCATCCGCAAGGCGCAAGTCGCCACAAGTTCTTGTTCTATACATCTTTATTATTTAATTTGCTAGATTTACCAATCTTTATACCTCAGTTTATTACAAACCGCAACCACAAAGATAATACTATAAATCTTAATAATTATTCTTTTAAGCAAATTAAAATACGTTTTACCCTCTGCTACCCAAGCTGTCCGTATCGGGATTAATCTCTTTCACAGCCTCCTTTACATCCTTGGCCGTTATTTTCTTCTCATTTTTAACAGCGATTTGCTCTACAGGATACTTTTCCTCCATCTCCTCCAATTTAGAGTCTACGGATGTTTTTGAATCATTTGTTCTCATATTCTCTATTTTATTAACGTAATAATGGCTATTAAACAAGCAAGTACCGCCAATGGTTTATAGCGATAGCGACATTGTCCGTGAACATGGAAGGAGTTATGGGAATGCGAGACATTATAGCATATCATTATTTCGATATAGACGCTGTTATAGTGTTTGATGTGATGAAAAATAATCTGCCAGCCATAAAAATGACTATTGATAAAATGTTATTTGATATTTGAGACACCTTCCGTGAGCGATACCGTGGATGAGGACAAAAAACTATTTACCCCCGGATGAGCCTCTTATAGAGCAACGAACGCAAGCCATTAGGGAGAAGACGGGTCACTAAGCGAATACAGACATTCTTTAGCAAGGAGAAAAAGCCGATAAAACCCATCTTGTAAAACAGCGTCTG
>ULUR01048703.1_pt1 | contig 14393 bp, 8 predicted proteins | sample 1958651 | NCBI WGS metagenome assembly ULUR01 (sample SAMEA4835764, study PRJEB28245) | human gut metagenome | biome: gut microbiome; material: fecal sample | place: Denmark | collected 2008 | reverse complement strand
GCGGCGCCCGTTCATGCGGGCTCCCTTCCCCAGCCGCGGAAAAAGAAGAACTCCGCCGGCATATGGATTCTCACCCTGCTCCTGCTGGGAGGCGCATGCGGAACCTATTATTTCACTCGGAACCCCGCGGAAAAACCCGTCTCAGCTCAGGAGCCGGACGTTCCCCACTCCAACAGGGAAAAGAAGGAAGCCGCCAAACCGGAAAAGAAAGCCGCCCCGCCCGCCGTGAGTGGGGAAGCCTCCCCCGAACAGGAAAACGCCGTGGGCCTCTCCCCGTCCGGACCGGCGGAGCAGCCGGAAAAAACGCCGCCGGCCACTTCCTCCGGGGAACGGAATGAAGACGCCCCGGGCGCTTTGGAGGAAAAATCCGCAGCCGCCCCGGCACAGCCTGATGAAAACTCATCCACCCCCGCAGACGACGCTGCGGACGGAAAACAGCCGGAACCGCAACAGCCCGCCAACCGGAAGGAATCACAGGAGGGACAGACTGCCGCCAAACCTGCGCCCGTAGTGCGTCCGCGCGGGAAAGCCGCCAGGCAAACAACCAATATGGGGGATGTGAACGCCTATGTGAAAAAATTCGCCAAGCCCATGCCGTTGAACCAGTGGAGAAAACAATACGCCGAGCTGTACACGAGCTGGTTCGGCAATTCCGAGGAAGTAGCCAAAGGCTGGATTACCACCTTCGGCCCTCTGGGCTTCCGCGCCCGCGGCCTGGACGCCTCCTGGCCGGACACGAACTTCCGCGGCTTCTTCCCCAAAACCATGCTGGACCCCAACGGGGAACCCGTGGCGAACCTTTACACGGTCACCCAGGTGATTGAGGGTTCCCCTGCCGAAAAATATGTCAAGGAAGGTGACCTGATCCTGGGCATTGACGGACACCTCTTCAAAACGTCGCAAAGCCTGGACGTGCTTTACGGCCCTTATCAGCATCAGAACCGGCGCGGCCTGGACATGCACGCGGGCCTTCTGGTGGACAAGGCGGAAGGCGCCGGAAAAATCACCCTGAACCTTATTCCCGCGGAAAGCGTGGAAAAAATCCAGGGCATCCAGCCTCTCTGGAAGGAAGCCTTCCGGGAGGAACGGGCTAAAAAGCCCGTTTCCCTTTCCATTCCGGTAAAGGGTGGCCAGCAGGTGCGCCTGCGTGTGGATGACGGCGGCAACGGAATCGGCAGTGACGGCTTCGAATGGTCGGACCTGAGGCTGGAAGGCCCCGGCGGAACCGTTCCGCTGACCAAGGCCCAGCAATACACCGTGGGTTACGGAGAAGCCAGGTACGACGCCAAAAGCAAGGTATGGCAGGCGCACGCCGTTTCTTCTCTGGTCTTTGATATCCCCAAGGGAGACTGGAATCTTAAAGGAACGGGAACCCCCAGGTGGTCCGCCTCCGTGGGCGTGACCGTACAGGTGGGCGGCTCCGCTGCCCTGCCGGACGCAGTGAAAAAATACGTGAAAAACGTCACCTTCAAAATCCCCCAGCTGGGTTCTTATGCCCTCGGCTTCCCCAAAAATTGCGCCAAGAGCAAGGCGGTCGTCCATATGATGAGCGAATGGCTGGCGGCCCAGCAGCGCGAGGACGGCTCCTGGGAACGCCCGGGCGGCTACTGCGGCAACCATTATGATACAGGCTGGGCCGGCCTGGCCCTGATGGCCACGGGCAACCCGAAGTATGACCCCGTCATTAAAAAAGCGGCTCAGTACATCGCCTTCTCCGGCTCCCAGTGCTGGTGGGCCGTCCCCCAGGCCTCCGCGGGCATTTTCCTGTGCGAATACTGGCTGCGCTACCGGGACAACTCCGTGCTTCCGGCCATCCGCAACGGCGTGCAGCGCATGAAAAATGAAGTCCTTTACGGGGACTTCGTCACCGGCCACGGCATTCACCCGGGCTACCGGGGAACAGGCGTCAGCATCGGCGGCTCCCACATGTGCCTGTTCCTGGCGCTGGCCAGCAAAACACCGGCGCGCACGGAAGACGGCGTACTGGACAAAATGATGGACCATGCCCAGTCCATCTGCCCCACCGGCATGGGGCCCTATGGCCGCATGACGGAAACCTTCACCTTTGAACCCGACCGTGAATGCGGGGGGACCTACTCCGGACGCCACGGCCCGTACTACATCGCCTCCCTCATCTGCGGCGGACCGGAGCTATACACGAAAAACAGCCGCATCATGTATGGGGAAGGCCCCATCGGCGGGTGTGACCAGGGCCACTCCTCCGAGACGCTCTCCATCATGTGGGCCCTCCCCGCCTACTGGCGAACCAATCCGGAAGCATACTACAAAAACATGGAGGCTTTCCGGTGGAAACTGACGCTGCTGCGCCCCTTTGACGGCGGCATGATGCAGAACCCCAACCGCCTGGAACTGATGACGGCGGACTCCGTCATCGGCACCTACATCCGCACCAGCATCTGGATCACGGCCCTCTGCGCGGAACGCCAGAACCTGGCAATTACGGGCAAGCCTGAATTCCAGGCCAAAACGTTCCGGAAGGTTCCCCCCATCATTGACACGGAATCCCGCTTCCTGAACACCTACGTGCGCAACTGGTCCATGGTAAACGCTGCGCTTGGAACCAAGGCCCCCGCCTCCCTGAAATCCGCCATCCGGGAATTGAAAAATATTCCGGTGGAACAGGGCTGCCGCTTTAAGCTTATCAATGTCGTCAACAACCGCGCCCTCCCCATCGCCAAGGCCATCATGGAGATTCCCGGGGTGGACCAGCTCACCAGGGCCACTTGCGCGGAAATGATTTTGGGCATGGATGTGCGCATTTTCTTTGAACCCAAGCGCAACGACGGCAACCCCCAGCCCGGGGAATATTCTCTGAACGTGGACGTCCAGCAGCCACTGGGCGGCCGCGCCCTGGGGCTCCACCGCGACAAGGAGCAGGAAGGGAAAGCCAACTCCGCCTACAAATATGATTTTGCCGGCACGGTGCAATTCAGCGACACGACCACCTTCTCCCCCATGGAAACCATTTCCTGGACGCCCAATTCCAAATTCGGCGGCCAATGGAACGTCTACTCCTACAAGAAGGAACTCAGCGGCCCCACCCAGCCGGGCGTGCAAAAAATGAACGCCAAAATCAAATGGCGCGTCAATGACCTGGAGGTGGAATACGACCGCCCCATCGCCGTGGGCGGCTTTGAAGTGGGATGTGCAGAAAAGGCCCTCTCAGTCACCAACTGCAACCATCTGTGGGTGCCGGGCATCCTGATCCGGGATCACGGCAACTGGGGCTGCTCCTTCCATCTGCCGGACGGGACCTACATTTCCGCGGCCTCTCAGGGCAACCAGATAGAGGTGTACGACAAAACGGATAAAAAGAAGGAAAAAACCTGGGTTTCCCCGAATGACTCCTGCCTGACTCAGGGTTCCCGCTGCCTGTTCCACGTTTCCACGGACTGGCACGGCTTGGAATGCCGCGTGCATGAACTGAAACTGCTGGGAAGTTCCACGGAGGAAGTGGAGGACTACAAGCTGAAAGCCTCCACAGGAGGCCGTGTGGACACGGCCAAACTGACGGACCGGGACGCCACCACGATTGAGGAGCTGGACGCTTCCCCCACGGAAGACGAGCCCCTGGTGCTGGAACTCACCCTGAAATCCCCTGCCGCCCTGCGCGCCGTGGACATCAAGATTGAAAAGGGCCACAACCGCCTCATCATTGAAGCCTACAAGGGCGGCAAGTGGGTTCCCGTCCACTGGGGCTCCCTGGGAGCCTCCACCGCCGGCGTCAGCGATGCGCAGAAAGCCATGTACGCCAATGAACCGGAAGTGCTGCGCATGCTTCAGCTTCCGGGCAACGGATTCATCAAATGCATGCGGACGTTTGACCCCGTCACCACCAACAGGCTGCGCGTCAAGCTCTTCCAGAAGGGCGGAAAAGTCCGCCTTGCGGAACTGCACGTGTACAAGGCGAACGCCGCCAAAAATATGGCTCTCCGGTCTTAAGCTGCGGCCGCCCGCAGCAGGAGATAACAAAAAGCCTTGTGACAAAAGAATCCCGGCAGGGGCGCCAATCGCTGCGCCCCCTGCCGGAAAAACCGGGCGGTCCCTCTTCAGGACGGCGGGAATTTCCTGCTCCATGCCGGGGCCGCCTGCCAATTTTTTGTCTATTGACACCCAGCGGCGCCCGCTCTATATTTTCTCATGATGTTCATCAGAACGGCGCTCCTTTTTCCTCTTCTCTTTCTCTCACTTTCAGCATCTTCCGTCATGGCGGCGACTCCCTGGGCATCCGACAGGAACTGGGAACTCGTTTTTGAAGACGACTTTGACGGATCATCTCTGAACGAACACAACTGGAGCCGCATTGATTACGTAGGCTATAACGCCCCGGACTGGCGCAAGTACCAATCCCGGGAGGAAAGCCTTGTGGAATTCCGGGAAAAGGACGGCAACTCCACCATGACCCTGTGGGGAAAATACGGGGACTACACTACTCAAACCAACCAGACCGCACCGGCCAAAACATACGCCTGCGGAGGGGTATATTCCCTGAAAACCTTCTCCTTCCAATACGGCTACGTAGAAGTCCGCGCCAGATTCGACTGCGTGCAGGGCGTCTGGCCGGCCATCTGGATGATGCCCAAATCCGACAGCATAGGCTGGCCTGTCGGAGGGGAAATTGACATCATGGAACACCTGAATTACGAGGGCCGCGTTTACCAGACAATCCACTGGTCGCAAAACGGCGTTCCCAATCAGGATAAATCCCAGGGGGTCACCCCCGGCTGGAGCGACGGCGCCGCAAAAACGAGCTGGCACACCTACGGGATGGAATGGACGGAAGAAGGCATCACCTTTTATGTGGACGGAAAAGCAACCGGTTCATTCAAAAAGCCCAATAACGCAAACTGGCCCTTTGACAAGGACGGGAATGAATTCTACCTGATCATCGACCAGCAGATTGGAGGCAACTGGGTGGAAAACGCAGGAGTCAATAAAGGAATTGACCAAAATACGCTGGCCAATTCCGGAGCCGCATTCGACATCGACTATGTCAAAGTTTATGCCTCAAGCATCTACAACCACCTCGTTCCGGAACCCGCCGCGGCTTCCCTGGGCTTGCTCGGCGCGGCCCTGCTGGCGGCTCGCCGCAAAAGAAGCTGATCAGCCAGCACTCTTGTTATTCCCCCTGCCGCGGAAATAAATTTTCCGGGACATCTCCGGCATGCGCTTTCAGGCAAAAGCCGTCATCGGGCCTGCCTCAATACTCCTGAACGGGAGATGAAGGCAGGTTGTCCCCGCCGCTTTCCTCTCCCAGGCGGCACAGGGCTTCCGCACGGCGGAGGCAGGAATCCCACAGGGAAGCCTTTTCCGGAAACGGGAAACACAGGGAGTCGCTCAGCTTTTCCACCCGTTTGAAAGAATCCTCCCGGTCATAGGCGTTCAAACCCTCCAGGCGGGAAGCCAGCCCATCCAGCCAGGGAAGAGGTTCATGGCAAATCAGGGGCAGATCGCATCCGGCCCGCAGGGACAGGAAAGCGGCGTCATCCGGGGAATACTGCGCCGCAATCGCCCCCATGCACAAATCATCCGTAAACACCACGCCCCGGAAGCCAAGGCGGTCGCGCAGAAGCCCCCGGATCACCCGTTCGGACAAGGTGGCGGGATAATCGGGATCAATCTGAGGCAGCATGATATGGGCGGACATGATGGAGGATAATGCCGGGCACAGAGCCAGAAAAGGCAGCAAATCCGTCTTGAACAACTCCCGTTCATCCAGGTCAACCACAGGAAGGCTGAAATGGGGATCCGCCTGGGCACGGCCCATGCCGGGAAAATGTTTGCCGCAGCTCTGCACGCCGCCCCGGCGCAGGTTGGAGGCATAAACGCCGCCGCGTGAAATGACGTCCTGCGCATTGTCTCCCCAGCAGCGGCCGGGAAGCGCGTTGGCCGCGGACGGATCATGGCAGATATCCAGCACCGGGGCAAAATTCAGGTTCACCCCCAGATAGCGGAGAGCCAGGGCCGTCACCGCGGCCAGTTCCACCATGCCGCCAACCGAACCGAGCCGGGCCAGCGAAGCCGGGGAGGGCAGATTCAGGCCCAGGGAAGCGGTGCGCACCACCCGGCCTCCCTCCTGGTCCACGGCAATGACAGGATGGTGGAGGCAAAGTTTCCGCAGTGTCTCCGTCAGCCCGCGCACCTGCTCCACGGAATCAATATTCCTGGAAAACAGAATAAAACCCGCCGGCTGCCAACGCCGGATGGCAGCCTCTTCCTCCGCGCCCACTTCATGGCCACTTATGCCGATCAGGGCCGGGAGCATGAACGGAAAAGGATTAACGGCCCAACAGGGAAGTCCTGGTGTACAGCGGGTAAACGGGAATGCCGCGTTCCTCAATCGCCTGGCGTCCGCCTTCCTCGCGGTCCAGCAGCACCAGGGCGGCGGCAACCCTGCCCCCTTCCGCCTCAATGGCGTCAATAGCCTTCAATGTGGAGCCGCCCGTCGTGATGACGTCATCCACCACGACCACGGTATCCCCGGCCTGGAAATTGCCTTCAATGCGGCGGCCGCGTCCATGGTCCTTCGGCTCCTTGCGCACGGTGAACACCTGAAGCTTCTTTTCCGCCCCTTCCAGAGCGCTGGTCATGCCGACGGCCAGGGAAATAGGGTCCGCCCCCATGGTCATGCCGCCGATGGCCGCCACCTCCGGGAAACGGGGCAGAATATCCTCCTTCACCAGCTTCCAGCCCAGAGCGCCCACCAGGGTGGCCCCTACGGGGTCCAGGGCTGTCATGCGGCAGTCCACATACAAGTCGGACACCTTGCCGGAAGCCAGCGTAAAGGTTCCCGTACGCACGGATTTTTCCAGAAGAATGCTTTTAAGAAGATCGTATTGTTCGCTCATGAAAATAGGGATGAATGAAGTGGTCCGCCGTATATAACAGATACCCTTGGAATAAGCAACGGATAACAGCATGCAAATCTTGACAAAAAGGAGGACAGGCCCCATAACCTGCCTGTCATTTTCCCGTTCCCATGAAATCCGGCATATTGACGCTAGTTTCTATCAGTTCCGCTCTTGTTTCCTGCACATCGTACGAGAGGCCCCCGCTGTTTGACCAAATCGCCGGAAAAATCCAGGGCGTGTCCGGGCGGGACGATTACCTGTCCGGGGTGGGCTCTACCTCCGGCGTCAACACGGACCTGCCTCCGGAAGCCCGTCTGGGCCAGGGATATTGGGACCTGCCGGCGGGCACCCAGGGGGAAAAGCACATCATCATTGACCTTAAGCAGCAGAAAGTCTTCTACTACGTGGGAACCACGCTCGTGGGCGTTTCCCCCATGTCTTCCGGCAAGGAAGGCTACGGCACTCCCAGGGGAACGTACAAAATCATCCAGAAAGACGCCAACTACAAATCCGGCACCTACGGCGTTCTGCGCAGCAAGGCTACCGGAGCCGTCGTCAACGGGGATTACAACGCCAGGTCTGGCGGAGCGCCGGCAGGCACCTACTTCGACCCCGCCCCCATGCCCTACTGGATGCGGATTACGGGGGGCTACGGCATGCATGTGGGGTTTGTCACCGGATATCCGGTCAGCCACGGATGCGTGCGTCTGCCGGAGGACATGGCCAAGACATTCTTTGAGCATACCCCCGTCGGCACCAGGGTCACCATCCGTTAGCCGCTTCCCGTGCGGCGTCGCGCCGCAGGAAGGCCCTGTTCTTACGGAACCCGGCATGTTTCGTATTCCCGCCGTCCGGAAGCTTCCCGGGGTGGTAGCCTCCCCCGTCTCATGGCGCAGCTTCCTCACTCCGGCATTGACAAACGGCCCCGAACCTTTTTGAATATACGGGATCTTTGACCTCTTGATTCGTCATGACAATCCCTCCTCCCCCTGCCCTCCCGCCACATTTCAACATAGGCGGCTACAGCATCACGGCGCTTGTAGAAAGCGGCCCGGACTATCATCTGTACCAGGCTCTTTCCCCGGAAGGCCATACGGTCCTGATACGCGAATTCTGCCCACGGGGCCTCGTCACGCGCGATCTGGCCAGCGGGGAACTGTCTGTCTCTCCGGGATATGAAGCCCAATACTCCCAGGCCTGGGAAGCTTTTGAAACCCAATACGCAGCCAATGCGCAAGGCAAATTCGGAGGGTTAGGCACCGTCCTGTTTCTTTACCCGCTTTCTCCGGCGCAGCCCCAGCCGGCTGTAGCGCATGCCCAGGCTCTCCGCCCCGCCCAAAAACCTCAGCAACCGCAGCTGCGGAAACCCGTAGCCGGCGCCCCCATCCCCGGAGCGCCGCTGCCGCGGGTAAAGCGCTCCGGAGGGTTCCCGGTCATCACAGTGATTGTGACCGGGATGCTCGCCCTCTTTGGATTTCTGGGCTACCAGATACTCAAGGATAAAAAGGAACCCGTCGCCAAATCCGTTACCGTGCCGGTAGCGGCTCCGCCCAAGCCCAAACCCAAGCCCGCTCCTCCTGCTCCGGAACCCGTGGTGGTCGCTCCCGAACCGGAGCCCGTAGTGGTCGCCCCCGAACCTGAACCGGAACCCGAACCGGAACCGCCTGCTCCCGACCTTTCCCCCTCCCCGGAAGTCATTGCCATGGAAAAGGCTTTACGGGAGGAAGCTATCGCGTCCAAGGGGAAATTTTCTGAAAAACTGCTGAACAAATATCCCCATTACGCGGAAGCCTACGTGCGCGACTACGTAAAAAAACGCGGAGGCAGTTTTTCTCCGGATTTTGAAAAATGGTTGAAAAACACGAAAAACAACCGTGAAGTTTTCGCCATGTTCTTCCCGCCGGACCCCAGCGTCGCCACCAATGTGGCGTTCATGATTGATGAACTGGGCCTGGAAATGACGGAAAAATATGACCAGCTCGTTCTGGCGTTCGCGGTAGGACGCCGCGAATTCGGCATGGGGGCCTTCGACCTCACCCATCAGGGCCGCTACGTTGACGCCCTGGGCAAGCTGGAAGGCCTCAGATCCTCCGGAGTCATGCCCCCGCCAGCGGACCTGTACTGCGCCGGGAAACCGCCCGTCAACTGGTATGGGAACGCCCCCCGCACCGTGGATGAGGAATGCTACAAAAAGGTGGAAGCTTATCTGGACCGCAAAAAAATCACCCCTAAGCAGGCCTGGCTCAAAAAATACCCCACCGTATCGGAAATCGGGGATTCCGCCATTACGGAAGACAACCTGGCCGGATTTCTGCATGAATACATGTACCGCCACGGCCAGCTGAGGCGCAAGAGGGACCCCTTCCCCACCCCGGTGGAATTCTTCTCCTACCTGGTGGATAAATATGAACATTGCGGCGATTTGCGCGACGTGGACCGCAAGCGTGTGGAATGGACCGGCGTTTCCCTGGAAGGAACGCCCTGGCCGGCCATGATGGCCCTTTCGGAAACGCGCCCCCTGCGTGAGTGCGACAGCGTGTGGGAACGCTACATGGGCCAGCGTGGGCCGACCCGCCTGTGGCTGTACGGCCCCTACCGGTCGGATGACGATAAAGAGCCGCCCATCCTGTTCAGCTTTGACCCGGATCCGGAATGGTCCCGGGAATCCAACGAACGCAAGCTTCATGAAGGCGGCGTGTGCGGCACCATGTCCCTTATCTCCCGCAATTCCCAGATCGCCCGCGGCATCCCCGCCGCCCCCGCCGGACAACCCGGCCACGGCAACCTGATGACCACCCACTTCACCGGCAACGGCTGCTGGCTGAGCGTGGGCCAGAGCGTGGACACCCTGAAAGCCACCACGGGATTCTGGTACTTCCGGGATTCCAGCGCGCCGCGCACCGGCAATGCGGAATACCATTCCGGACTGGCCCTGTCCATGAACCTCGACTATGAAAAGTTCATTGACAGCCGCTTCGCCATGAACATTTACAAACTGGCGGGCGCCGGCTCCTCCCCGGAAGAGGCGGCCGACCCCTCCGGCACGCTTCCCAAGGCATTCACGCAGACCGCCATGAGGACTGTGCTCAAAGCCAACCCGTTCTATACGGAAGCCTGGTACACCCTCTTCAAGCAGGAACCCCAGGACCTCATGGGAGCCACCAAGATGGTGGATGAAGTGAGGGAGGCCCTGCCGGACGGCATGGGCATCAGGAAACTCTGGAAAACGCGCAAATACGTTCCCTCCGTAGGCCGTGGCGACAAAAACGGCAAAGACATGCTGGCCAACCACACCAAGGAATACGTCAACGTACTCTGCTCCGTGATTCTTGAAAACGCCCTGAAGCAGGAATATGATTACAAAACCTTCCAGTGGACCGAACTCATGTCCTGGCTCAAATCCGAATCCAAGCGCAACTCCTACCCGGAACCCCAGGCCGCCTATCAAATCGCGTACGCCAAGGCGCAGGGCACGGACAGGCTTAAAAGGGCGGTGGACAGAGGGTTCAAGAAAGCCGCCAGCTTCTACCGGGATGAAAACAATGCGCTGAACGCGCCCAAGGATGTGGACCAGGAAGAAATGTCCTTCTCCCTGGACGCCCTGTGCCAGGCCCTGCCCAAGGAAGAACTGATACCGTGGATGAAAAACATGGTGGACACCTGCCCGGACGGCTTCAAGTATAAGCCCAAGAATAAAAAGGAAACGAAAATCCACCCCTTCTACGACACCCTGACGAAAAACTACATGTCCCTGGCTGACGAATCGGAAAAATCCCGCGTCAAGACGGAGATGAAAGACGCTTCCGACAGGATTCTGGAGCTTTCCCAGAAAAAGAAGGGAGACGGGGAATCATCCTCCGGACGCCGCCGGAGACGCTAATCCCCCCCGCCGCCCCAGTTGCACCTTTACGTCCACATTCCCTTCTGTCACCGCATCTGTCCGTACTGTGCCTTCTTCAAGCACACCCCGGCGTCCACGGACATGAAACTTTTCATCCGTGCGCTGGGGCGGGAAGCGGAATCCCGCGCCGCGGCCCTGTCCATGAGCCGCGGAGGGGAAACAGCCACCCTTTACTTTGGAGGAGGGACGCCCTCCATGCTCTCGGACACGCATCTGGGGCGTCTCATGGAAACCCTGGACCGTCTCGTGCCCGTGGACAGGCTGGATGAATTCTCCTTTGAGGCCAACCCCGCCACCTTTACGGAAAAAAAAGTGCGCTTCTGGCGCAGCCTGGGCATGAACCGGGTTTCCCTGGGCGTGCAGTCCCTGGATTCCGGCATCCTGCGTCTGCTGGGGCGCGAACATACCCCGTCCCAGGCGCTGCGCTCCGTGGAAATGCTGAAAAATGCGGGAATGCCCCATATCAACATGGATCTCATGTTCGCCATTCCGGGGCAAACCCTCTCCATATGGGAAGCCACCCTGAAAGAAGCTGTCCGCGCCGGCACGGACCATATCTCCGCCTACAACCTCACCTATGAAGAAGACACGGAATTCTTCCGGAGCCTGCTTCGGGGGGAAAAAAGGCAGGATCCGGATGAAGACGCCGCCTTCTTTGAACTGGCGGAACATGTGCTGGAGGCGGCGGGCATGCGCCACTATGAAACGTCCAACTACGCCCGGGAAGGCTGCCAATCCCCTCACAATATGGCCTACTGGAAGGGAGAGGACTATGTGGGCATAGGCCCCGGCGCGGTCAGCACCATCAACGGCATGCGGTACTCCAACACGCGGGACACGGACGCCTACATACGCAGCACGCTGGAAAACGGCCTCCCCCTTTCCGAACAGGAACCCGTCACCGCGGAAGACTACCGCCTGGAACGCATTGCCCTGATGCTCCGGACGGATGAAGGATTGCCGCTGAAATACATTCTGCCGGAATCCCGCCCTCTGCTGGAACAATACCGGGAACTGGGCCTGGCGGACATTTCCCCGGAACAGAGGCTCATCCTGAAAGGCCGCGGCCGCCTGCTCGTGGACGCCATCGCGGCGGAACTGTGCTGAAAGCAAATTTTCCCTCCTTTAGAGTTTAGCTGCCTCCGGAATCCGGCAGGAACCGGGCGCAGAAACAGCCGGGCACGGGCCATCTACAGACATCCCTGTGGAACGTAATACACAATAACAGCCGCATATTTAATCAATCTGGAACTGGTGCGCCATTTTTTTCAACCACCAGTCCCGGTGCCGCATTTCATCCCTGCTGCGCTCCAGTTCCCGGAGTTCGCTGCCCCGCAGCCCTCCCTTCATGTACCGTTCATCCAGCTTGCGCGCCTCCATCCGCGTATCCTTCCTCAGGGCCTTGTAAAACTGGGCCCCAGTTACCAGGCCGCCGGCGGCTCCGCTCCGGCCCACCAGATTCATGTAAAGTTTCCTCAACCTGTTGTAATCCTCCACCACCCGGTTGTATTGCAAGGCGGCGTACTGGTAGCGTTCCTTCCAGTCTTCCGCCCCCGGATTGATCAGCCGGTCCTCTACGGAGCCGGGTTCCGGCGCGGGTTCGGGAGGAACCTGGCCGCCGGAAGGCAGCGGCGTAAGCGGCGGAGGCTGGGGAACGGGCCTGCGGCTTGTCCTGGAGACACCGCCGACCGTCACGGAAAGGGGGGACCGTTCCTTCAGCAGGGCATCCACGCGCGCCTGCTCCAGCGTTTCCAGCAGATGGGCGCGCTCTTTCTGCAGGGAGGCATTAGAATCACGCTCTTCAGAAAGGGATTGTTTCAGCGACCGCATGCCGCCGGACATTTCCGAGTAAACCAGCGCATACGCCCCGATGCACCCCAGCAGAAAACCCAGGCCCAGCAAGATTCCCCTTTCCCGCCACGGTCCGGGGCTGCGTTCCGGAGCCGGTTCCGGAACATCCGGCTCCGGCTCATGGGAAACAGTCAGGTAGTGTTCCAGGGGGCCCTCGTCAGGCATGGGCTGATTCAGGGTTGGGACGGGAGAAACGTCGGTTCAGGCCTGTTCCGGACGGATGCAGTCCGCGCCGAAATACGGCACAAGCGCTTCCGGAATCCGGATGGAGCCGTCCGGCTGCTGGTAGGTTTCCAGAAGGGCCACGTACAGCCGCGGCAGAGCCGTTCCGGAACCGTTCAGGGTGTGGCAGAACTGGTTCCTGCCGTCGGCATCCTTGTAACGCAGGCGCATGCGGCGCGCCTGGTAGTCCGTAAAGCAGGAGCAGGAGGAAACTTCCAGATACTGACCCTGTCCCGGAGCCCATACTTCAATATCGTACGTCTTGGCGGAGGAAAAGCCGAGGTCGCCCGTGCAAAGTTCAATCACGCGGTAGTGAAGCCCCAGCTTCTGAAGAATGGATTCCGCATGGCCGCGGAGCACTTCCAGCTCCCGGAAAGAGTCTTCCGGCTTCAAGATCTGCACCAGTTCCACCTTGTCAAACTGGTGGATGCGGATCATGCCGCGGTTGATGCGGCCGGCGCTTCCGGCTTCCCGGCGGAAGCAGGGCGTGTACGCAGCCATCTTGATGGGCAGGTCGCTTTCCTGTAAAATGGTATCCCGGTACAGGTTGGTGACCGGAACTTCCGCCGTGGGGATCAGGAACATCTGCTGGTCTTCCGTGCCGTACATGTCTTCCTCAAATTTGGGAAGCTGGCCGGTGCCTTCCATGCACTCCCTCTTCACCACAAACGGAACGCCCACTTCCTGATAACCGTTTTCCACGGTCTGCGTATTCAGCAGGAAGTTGATCAGGGCGCGTTCCAGACGGGCGCCCGCCCCGCGGTACACCACAAAACCGGAGCCCGTAATCCGCGCGCCGTCTTCAAAGGAAATCATGCCCAGATTCGCGGCCAGTTCCACATGGTCCTTCGGGTTTTCAATAGCGGGCTTTTCTCCCCACAGCTTGATTTCCGGGTTGGCCGTTTCATCCGCGCCCACAGGGCATTCCAGATGCGGCAGGTTGGGAATGTTCATCAGCAGGGAGTTGAGCTGGGCCGCATTTTCCTCCGCGACACGGTCCAGTTCCCGGATGCGGTCCCCGATTTCGCGCACGCGCGCTTCAATGGAGGACGTGTCTTCCCCCTTCTTTTTGAGCATGCCGATCTGCTTGGAGGTGGCATTGCGCTCGGACTGCAAGGCCTGCTTTTCCGTTTCGGCATTGCGGCGCGCTTCATCGCAGGCCAGAACGTCATCAACAAGCTTCCACGCGTCGCCGCTGCGGGGCTTTAACCGCGCTTTCACTTCTTCCGGATTTTCTCGTATTACACGGATGTCGAGCATAACGCGCACAGATTGCACTCCATCCCCCCGCCACGCAAGCCAAATGAACGGCCCTTCATGGAAAAACTGCACATGCCATAACGTGCCTTTGGGGTCGGAGCGCCGCGGTTATTGTGGAAAATTCAGATGAAAGGCATCAAGATTGCCGTCATCTGTGACTGGCCGGAAAACTCTTCCTCCCTTCCCAAGCCGCCGTTTTTGAAAAACGGCGGCTTTTTTACGCCATCTTTCCCCGTAAGAAAAACTTCCCGGACCTGCGCCCGCTGCCGCTCCAAGGATTCCTCGGA
>ULUR01019326.1_pt1 | contig 14448 bp, 8 predicted proteins | sample 1958651 | NCBI WGS metagenome assembly ULUR01 (sample SAMEA4835764, study PRJEB28245) | human gut metagenome | biome: gut microbiome; material: fecal sample | place: Denmark | collected 2008 | reverse complement strand
GCTTGGCAAGGGAAGCCACCATTTCGGTCTGTATCTCGCTCGGCTTGGTCTTTACATTGTGGTAATTGACCTTTGGTACGGGGAGCTTTAGCATATCGGCGGTCTGTATATCTGCCACCTCACGGAACATCAGCATCAGCTCTGGGAGATTGAAAAACTTGGCAAAGCGGGTCTTGGCTCGGTAATTCGTGCCTTCAGGTGCAAGCTCCAGAGCTGTGACCGTTTCGCCAAAGGTGGAAGCCCAACTGTCAAAATGCTGTAAGCCGTTCTGCATCAGCGTGTCATACTGCAAGTACCTCTGGACAGAGTAAAGCTCCACCATTGAGTTACTGACAGGCGTACCCGTTGCGAATATCGTGCCACGGTTTCCCGTGATTTCGTCCAGATAGCGGCATTTCATAAATAGGTCGCTTGACTTCTGGGCTTCGGTCTGAGCAATTCCGCCCACATTCCGCATCTTAGTATAGAGGTACAAATTCTTGTAAAAATGGCTCTCGTCAATGAACAGGCGGTCTACGCCGAGCTGTTCAAAGTCAATGACCGTATCCTTACGCTTGGTATCATTGAGCTTGTCGAGCTTCGCTTTAATCCCTTTTCGGGTTTTCATAAGCTGCTTGACCGTGAACTGTTCACCCTTGCTTGCCTGCACATCGTCAATGCCACGCTCAATATCGTCGAGTTGCCTTTGAAGCTGTTCCCTCTGGCGTTCAATGCTCATCGGGATTTTTTCGAACTGGCTATGCCCGATAATGACCGCATCATAATCGCCTGTGGCAATACGGGAACAGAACTTTTTGCGGTTTCCCGTTTCAAAATCCTGCTTCCTTGTCACAAGGATATTGGCACTCGGATAGAGCCGCAGGTACTCAGAAGCCCACTGACCGACCAGATGATTTGGCACAACGAACATTGCTTTATTACATAGTCCGAGCCGCTTGCTTTCCTGTGCGGCGGCGACCATTTCAAAGGTTTTGCCTGCTCCTACCTTGTGGGCAAGGAGCGTATTCCCGCCGTAAAGGATATGGGCGATAGCGTTGACCTGATGGGGTCTTAGGGTAATCTCTGGGCTGATACCGCCAAAAGTGATATGGCTGCCGTCATACTCACGGGGGCGTACTGAATTAAAGGTATCGTTGTAGTACCTCACAAGGCGGTTTCGCCGTTCTGGGTCTTTCCATATCCAATCCTGAAACGCCTGCTTGATAACTTCCTGCTTTGCCTGTGCCGCCGTGGTTTCCTTTGCGTTGAACACCGTTTTTTTGTTGCCGTGCTCGTCATACACATAATCAAAGATACGGGTATCTCGCAGGTTTAAGGTGTCCTCAATAATGCGATAGGCGGAAGCCCTCTTTGTACCATAGGTGCTGTCCGCCTTTACATTTCCAATATCGGAGCTTTTGTTCTCAATAAACCAGTCGCCGTTCATCGGGGTGTAGCGTACCTTTAGCCTGCCCATTGCATAGCTTGACGGGGTTAGAAGCTCTACAACAAAACGCTGAATATCCTCCTGCGGTATCCAAGTCGTACCCAGACGGACAGAGATTTCAGCCACAGACAGGTCTTTCGGTATGACCTGCTTTAAGGCTTCCACATTGACCGCAAGCTCTGGGTCATTCTTTGCTGCGGCTTCGGCGGTTACGAGCTTCGCCCGTACATTCCCTGATAAATACTCATCGGCGGTCACATACCTTGCAGGCTCGGCGGCAGGGATACGGAAGATAACGCCCTGTAAATCGGCAATCAATTCTTCCTGCGTCTTACCCGTGAGCTGTTCCATAAAGGGTAAATCAACATGGGCTTTCTCCCCGATAGACAGGGCAAGAGCTTCGCTCGCCGTTTCCACGGAAGTGATTTCACGGTGGCGCTTTATCGTCCGTTTCGTAAACATATCCGCTTTTCGCTTGAAGTTGCCCTCATCGTCAAGCACCTCCAAAGAACATAAAAGGAAGTAGCTCTCGTCTGAAGCAAAGGCAAGATAATTTCCTCGGCTGTTGATAAGCCCGTACTTTTTGGCAAAAGCATCATACAGGCGGTTTAGGTTTTCCTGCTCGGTCTGTATCATTTCCTCTGGGTAGTCCTCGGTCTGATACTCAATGAGCTTTCTCACGCAGTCACGGATTTCGATTAGCCCTTTGATACGGTTTGCCGCCGTCATGGACAGCGTGGCGGGGGTCATGCGGTCATTCTCTCGGAAGTAAATCTGACCGTTTACCAGAGTATAGGAGAAGTTCCGCACATTCGGGTCAGCAGGGATAACCTCGTCCTGCTCATCGGAGATTTCGTCAATCTCACCCACATACTCTGGGATTTCTCCCTGAATGTTCTGGACAGCGTTGTGCAACAGTTCTGACAAAGGAATATCCTGATATGCTTTGCAGGCACTATCCATTCCAAAGCGGGTGCTTTCCATTTTCATCTCACCCAAAATCATCTCTGGGTGCTGCACAAAATAGCTGTTCATTGTGATGCCGTTCTCATCGATGTCGAAGTGTACCCAGTCAGGCTCTATATCCGTAATGCGGTCACGCTTCTGCAAAAAGAGAATATCACTTGTGACCTCCGTGCCTGCGTTTGCTCGGAAAGTGTTATCGGGAAGCCTGATTGCTCCGAGTAGCTCGGCTCTCTGGGCGATATACTTCCGCACCTCTGGGCTTGCTTTGTCCATTGTACCCTTTGAGGTAATGAACGCCACCACGCCGCCTGTGCGTACCTTATCCAGAGCCTTTGCAAAGAAATAGTCGTGAATGAGAAACTTCTGGGCGTTGTAACGGCTGTCATTTACCTTAAAATCTCCAAACGGCACATTGCCGATAACCACATCAAAGTGGTCGTCTGGCAGCTTCGTTTCCTCAAAGCCCTGTACGGCGATGTTCGCTTTCTGATAGAGTTGCTTTGCAATCCTGCCTGTGAGTTCGTCAATTTCCACGCCGTGGAGCTTGCTGCCTGCCATACTGTCGGGAAGCAGACCAAAGAAATTTCCTGTACCGCAAGACGGCTCTAAAATGCTGCCCTCAGAAAATCCCAGACGGGCAATGGCTTCATACATTCCCTTAATCACAACGGGCGGCGTATAAAACGCTGTCAGGGTGGACTCCATCGCCGCACGGTATTCCTCTGGCGACAGGCTTGCGTAAAGCTCCTGAAACTCGTTTGCCCACGCTGCGTTATTCTCGTCAAAAGCCATTGACAGACCGCCCCAACCAACATATTTTGAAAGGGTTTCCTGTTCTTCGGGCGTGGCAAGGCGGTTTTCAAGCTCCAATTCGTGCAAAAGGTTGATTGCCGCCATATTGTTTCGGAACTTTTCTTTTGCACCGCCAACGCCTAAAGTATCCTCGGTAATGTGGTAGTTGTGTCGTAAAGCAGAGGGAACGGCAGACCTCTCAGCTTTTTCTTCGGGCGGTAGCTCTGGCTGTTCTTGCTCCAAAAGACTTCGGATATAGCCGATTTTCTCCACACGGTTGATAGGGAAACCTACGCTGTCCTTAAAAGTGATGTCACGCATTGACACATCGCCGCTGACTTTCCCAACGCTTTCAATGAGATAGCGGCGGTTGTCTATAACGATTTCTTTACCGATAAGGTCAGAATTATCCTGCTCGGCAGGCTCTAAGCCATGCTTTGCCCGTTCCACATAAAGCCATTCCTCGGCTTCCTTGTCGGCAACCTCTTTTCTGACTGCCGTAAGTCCAGTTTCGGCTTCTTCCTCAGTAGGATAGGTCAGTATCTTGCCGTAGCTGTCAGCATAGTATTCCTCTCGGATATTATCCCAGATAGCATAAGCATCTTCGGGGTCTGGGAACGCATCGGAAGTCATAACGACCTCAAAGCGTTCTTCTGGCAGCTCGGTTTCACTTTCTGCGGCTGCCCTTTCTGCATAAGCAATCATTTCATCAACCGCAGACGGTTTTTCCTCGGCAAGGACAAACCATTCCTTTTCAAAGGACATTATCTCGTCAAAGAGCTTTCTGTCCTCTGGGGTCAGGTCTTTGTGCTGCTCCAGATACGGGATAAACACATCACGCCCCCAACGCAGACTTTCCATCTTCTCACGGTAATAGTCCTCGCCCTGCCTTTTCCACTCTGGGATAAACGGGCAGTCTGGGGAAAGGGAATATTCATAAAAGTTCTTGATATGGGCAATTAAATCGCCCTCGCCGTCGCCAATATCAAACCGTCCATCATAGTGGAAGTCCTCGCCGCCAATAGTAACGGTTATATCAAAATCAGTCTTGTGATACCAACCGACATTATCATCGCCCTCACGCTCACGGTGCTGCTTTTCGTCCAGAACGCCGAGCAGATAATTACCAAGGGCAAAGCTCAAATCGGTGTAGCGGTCATTAAACTGCCTGTCATAAAAGGCAGGGTGTTCCGAAAATCCGATAGAAAACTGGATGCCGTCTGGCTTTTGTTCAGGCGGTATTTCCGTTTTCTGTTTCTCGGTCACAACGACCTTTAAGTGGTCGTTGGCAGGGTTTTCCTTTAGCTTTTCCTCAAAGTCTGCCCGACTAAGTTCCTTGCCGAACAGGGGAAACTCTGGATTACGCAGAGAAACGGCATTTTCATCGAATGCCACAACCTCGTATTTATCCGCACCGATATATACCACATCGTCCTCATGGTAGAGATAGCGAAGCGGATATAGCTCCAGAAGCTCCTGCGAAAAACGCCACGCATTGCTGCGGCTGTAAACATCAGAAGTCTTACCCTGTACCAGAGCAAGAAAGTCAATGAGCTGCTGAACGGTGGCAGGGTCAGATAAATGCTGTTCCATCTGCTCAGTGGTCATATCGGCAAGGTCGTTTCTGTTTACATTTTCAAGCAGACTTTTTTCGTAACCGTCCAAGTCACGGATAAAATCGGACAGCCGCAAAGAGAGCGTATCCCGTTTATCAGCAGGGGGCAGGTCACGGTGGGCATCAATAAATCTCTGCCTGTTCACTTTCTCCTGCGTGTCGATTTCATACTGCGGAGCTTCCACGCTCTTTAGATATTCGGGATAGTGGTCTTTCTCTTTTTCATTCAGATAGCGGTTATTCTTTATCAGCTCACGCAGCCGCTTTTCCATCTTACTCCAAGAGAGGATAAGGTCTGGATTGGTGTATGAGCCATGCTTTTCAATGTGGATACCTTTGCCATCGTGGGACTGACCGCCTTGCGTTCCGTCTGGGAAGTAGTGCGTACCGCCGCCGATACCATACTCATTTTTGAGAAAAGCGATATTATTTTTGTTGTCCTCTTGTTTCTGGAATTGACGGTAAATGCGGTACTTGCCGTTTTGAAAACCGCTTCCTAATAAAAGAACAGAGTCAATATTCTCCTGAGAAATAGCAAAAGCAGAGGATTTTTCGTCCTCTGCTTCAGCTATCATTTCAATCTGTTCCTCTACGGTAGGGAGATTAGCCCTGACCTCTGTTTCATTGGCGATGCTTTCCTCGGCGGGGTATGACCTGTCTAATTGTAAATCAGCTCGGTCAGTATCACTTCCTCCGCCTGACTGCGAATATTGTTCATCAGTCCGACCCACTGCATCGGGGCTTTCGCTTTCAGTTCCTCGGTCACGCCCTGTTCGGCTTGTAGCTGCTTCGTCAGAAGCTCCAACCGTTGTAGTGCCGTCTGTTCTGTCTGGTGCAGATGTTCGTTCAGCCTGCCCGTTGTCAGCAGGTTGAGGTAGGTCACTCTCTTGTGCTGCTCCAGATAATCCCTGTGCATCAAAGCGTATCTGCCAAGCGGAAGCTCTGGCTCTGTCGCTAATGTCAGGTCGGGAATAAGATAATCGCCCTGTCTGGTGTAAGTGATTTCGTTCATTGTATTTGCTCCTTTCGGGTTGTTCTCTGCCTATATCATACCGAGCCTGCGGTTTCTGTGCAAAGGTGCGATTTTGGGTTTTCTCTGCCATTTGCACATCTCGGATAGTCAGGGAGATTTCCCTGAGTGTCATTTCCGCAATATCGCTTGTTGCAATACCGAGGGCGTTAATAGTGGCAGGGGTGTTGAAATTGACAATCTCCTGAAAATCCTCACGGTCAAAAAAACCGTCCGTGTCCAGACCGCAGCGGCTGATCAGCATAAAAGCAACGCTGTTTGCTGCCAGCCGCTTATAGATAACTTCTACATTATAATCGTCCAGTTCTTCCAAGAAGCTGTCCTTTGTGCAGTCTTTTAGCTGTGAAAGATAGTCCTGTAAATTATCCTCGACAGCGTTCTTTGCCGTTTCCATTAAGACAGAAGCAAGGTCAGAGCCTTCCATCTCTCCAAACCTGTCCGAGAGCCTTTCCATAACAGCCTGCTCGTATCGCTCATTCATCTGCCATATCGGAACGGGGCGGCTGCCATAATACCCTTCGTGCGTATCTGACACATCAAAGTAATATTTCAGCGTGTTCCTGCGACCTTTCGGGTCAAAGACCGCTATACCTTTGCTGTCCTTATTGACCCACCGCCGAAACTGTTTGTTCCAAGTTTCAAGCTGTGCCACGGCAACGGCATCAGGGCGTTGGGCATAGATTAAGAGCTGTTCGTCAAAGCGGCATTTATAGTTGCGGCAGGCGGCAGCTAAAAAGTTCTGCCACGCCTGCGGATTTTTCGCAACCGCAATGCCTGTACGCCGATACAGCTCTGTGATTAGCTGATACTTCGCAGCCATTGTGTTTCCACCTCCTTATAGATTTATTTTGGGTCATTCATTGGCATCACCGCCAAGAAAGGAAATGACCTTGTTTGCCTTGATACTCTTTTGCAGGTCATTGATAAGGGAAATATCCGCAACTGTAATGCCCTGCATAGCAAGAATATCGTCCATTGTCATAGCGGCAATAGCTTTTTCATCGGTAAATCCTGCGTCCAAAATCTTGTTTAAGACCTTGACTGCTTTCTGGTTTACTGCCATTTGTCAGTCCTCCTATCGTTCTAAATCCTTGTGCTTCGGAGCTTTGACCGCAGCCTGCGGCTCTGCGGGCTTCGGCTCATAGGTTGCCCCGTTTTTCGCCATACGCTCTGCAAACTCGCAGATATGGTAAAGGTAGTTTCCGACCTCCGTGTGGTACTCATCAATAAAGCGGCAGGAATGTTCCGATTTTTCGCCCCACGATGTTGTGATGATGATTTTGCCGCCATCAGGAATACGGAACAGCTCTTTGTAGTTCGGGTCAATAAATCGGATGCCCTGTTCCGCTTTGGAAATATGGCGGTCAAGCCATTCCTTTACATAGCAGAAGCAGTAAAAGTTGTAATCGCCCTTTGTAGGATTGCATCGGAACAGAAAAGCGTGTTTCTCCGTATCCATACGGAAGCCATACTCGGTACAGTAGCTCCCCATAAAAGAACTTTCGTGGAAACGCCTTGCAAACGCACCCATATCATAGCGGTTGTGCAACAGCCCTTTATCCTCACGGAGCGAATTGATAACCTCGTCAAGCCCTGCCTTAAACTCGTCCGTTTTCCATTGGGGTCTGGTGTCAAACCAAGTGGTATAAAATCCGTACCCAGAGGAAGCAAAATCGCCACGCAGATGTCCGATATTACCTGTCTGCCCTTGAAGCTGCATACTCTGAGCATAAGTGTATTTCAGTTCGGCAGGGGTTAAAGCCCGTATCTCCATATCAGCGTTCCTCCCGACTGTTCGGCTTTTTCGCCTTTTCAGTTTTTTGCTGCTCCTTGACTTTGGCAAGGGCTTCTTTTGCCCAATCGGGCATACATTCGGGCTTGATTTCCCCAAGCACATCGTACCTTTCCCATCTGGCTCTTTCTCCCGTGGCAAGGCAAGTGCCAAACACCGCCTGACCTCTGCCGCCTGTTGCACCGCTGCCGCCCTCTGTCAAGATAAGCTGATAGGCAGGGTGCTGATATTCATACCGCTTCGTCTCGGCATTGAGAACGATAACCTTGCCGACGATATTGCTTTTATGGTCGTCAGGAATACAATGCTCCTTTGTGAACACGGCTTTATCAAAAGGAAACTTTGACAGCTCGGCTCTGGTGCGGTCAATCTGAGATTGTACCCGTTCCGTGAAAATCTCCATTGCTTCCAGATAATCATCGGAAGCAACGCCCTCAGTTGCCCACGCTGCTGACAGCGGATTGTGGTAGTCGCAGTAGCAGACTAAAAAGGGATACTGTTCCTTTTTATCCACGGCAAGCACAACCTCTTTATCCCCAACATAGATGCTCTGGGTCACTTCATAATTACCGAGCATTCTTTTTTCTTCACTCATTCGGCTGCTCCTTTCGTTCTTTTTTCGCTTTCTGCTCATCTAAAATCTTACGGATACAGACATCGCAGAAAATAATTGACCCGTCCTTATATCGGGGATAAGGACAGGTCGTACAGTCATATTTCTTTTGGTTATCGCTCACGGTCATCACCGTTTTTCTGCTTCGGGGAAACCTGATTGTACGGCATACGGCACTCCGTCTGATACCGTTCATTCAGTTTCTCCCGTGCGGCAGAAATATCATTGCAGTAGTAGCCCCAGAAATAGTTATTGCCGCCCTTACAATACCAACACACATAAGGGTTAGGAGCATTGGGGTTATGACCGATGACAAGCTCGTTACTCCCGATAGTACAGCTCTCTATGATTTCATAGCCCCCATTGGAGCGTTTTTCTTCGTCCATAGACACCTCTCATTCTTTGGCATACTTCCGATATGCCTTTTCGCCTGTTGCCCGAAGCCGCTGCATACGGGCGTTGCCTGACAGTTCTGGGTGCTTCGCCTGCAATTTACGGCGTGTCCTACTGACACTTTCAAAGCTCGGCAGACCGAGATACTTATACTGTGTCATTATCTCCGCAAGGGGGATTGCCCCCGCATCTTTCAGGCACACATTACAAAGGGCAAGGTACAGCACCATATCGTCATTTCGGGCATCTTCGTTCTTTTCCAGAATAGCCCTGACTTTCTTTTCAACGGTCTTTAAGTTCCGCATTGGATACCTCCATATATGGAAAGAGAGCGGCATATTTCAGCCGCCCCCGTTCCCGAATTTTATGGGTCACTTATTCTTTCTGTGACGGATATTGAGCCAGAGTGCCGCACCACCGATAAAGACAACAAGCACGATGGCAATGATAGTCTTTGCGTCCATTCCTTAGTCCTCCTTCTTCTTTTTTCTACCCTTAAAGCCAACAACGCCGAGAACGCCTGCACTGATAAGGGATACCGCCGCAAGGCTTACCCACAAGGCAGGATTGAAGTCATCGCCTGTTTTCGGTGTGTCGCGAAGCTCGTTGTGCATCTGAACAATCGTGGTTGCTCCGACCTTAACCGTTGCCTGCTTGTCGGCAGGGAGAATATAGCCTGCGGAAGCATTGTCGCTGACCTCAGAAACGGTGTACTCGCCAATACGCAAGCCATCAATGAAGATTTCGCCGTTTTTGTCAGTCTTAAAGGTCTGGTCATAGTCCGTACCTGTTACTCTAAAAGAGAAGCCCTCCAGTTTTCCATTAGAGGAAGTCTTAACGATTTTCAGAGAGCCTTTCTGTGCGGTGTTGATAAAGCCAACGCCTGCCTTGTTCTCTACGGCATAGGTCTTGCCGTTTTCCTCAATGGATACGCCATACACGCCTTCGTCAAGCACAAAGCCCTCTGGGGCTGTCTTTTCACGGACAAGGTATTTGCCGTATCTTAAGTCGCCCATCTGGTAAACACCTTTTTCCACTTCGCCCATTGTTCCGAGCAGCTCATCGTCCTTGTCGAGCTTTCCGTCGCCGTTCTTATCGGCATAGACCTCAAAGACCGCACCCGTCAGCTTGTTTTCAGGATAATCCTCGTCCACCTTTGTCAGCTCAATTTTGCCTGTGATATAGAAGTTGACAAGCTCGATTTCCACAACCTCGTCAACCTTTCCGATAGTAACAGGGATTTCTTCTTCGGAGAGTACAAACCCTTTCGGGCTTTCGATTTCACGGATTACCCAAGTTCCATACGGTACTTTTGCAAAAGAAAAACTACCGTCATCCGCCGATGTGGTAGTCTTAATCGCATTTTCCTTTGTAAACTCGGTTGTACCCACCTTAAAGATACCGATAACAGCACCGCCAAGAGCCTTTCCGTCCTCGTCAGACTTTTTACCGCTTACAGAGCCGTAAATCAGCTTGTTTTCAATGGCGTTGTCCTCGTTTGCCGTGATGTGGACAGTAGCGGTTTCCTGACCTGCATACTCAAAGTTTACGGGATATTTAGTATCGCTCGTAAGATAAGCTGCATTTGTCTTGATTTCCTGCACATAGTAGTTGCCAATCGGCAGGTCGCTGATTGCCTTGCCGTGACCGTTCTCATTAAGGAAGATGACCTCAATCAAACCGTCAGCAGGGATAGTCTTTCCGTCTGCGGCAGTCAGTTCCTCAGCGGCATACAAGCCAAAGGTTACATCGGCAAGCTCGCCGTTTTCGCCCACGCCGTAATCCTTGTCAATTTCAAGGGCTTTCACAAGGTCGATTTCCACACGCTGACGCTCGTTCACAAAACCTGTGGCAGTTTCCGTTACGGCGATTTCCTGACCTGCATACACAAGCTCGACGGCGTGGATTTCCTCATTCAACACCATACCGAACGGAGCTGTAACTTCTTTAACTTCGTATTTTCCGAGATACAGTTCTTTGGATTTTGCCGTACCGTCCTTGCCTGTGGTAACAGTATCCACAACCTCGCCCTTAGAAGCTCTAAGCGTTCCGTCCAGAGTATAAATATCCTCGGCAGCACGAATCTCATAGACCGCACCCTCCAGATTGCCGACAGAGAAGATAGGCTGATACAAGCCCTTGTCGCCTGCAACGGTGCTGAACATTTCGCCAGATTTGGTTACGGTAATTGTGCCTTTCTGTGCCATATTGGAGCGTACCACTTCAATAACGGTAATGCCGCTTTCTTCCTCGGAGTTCTCCTGCATTACATCAAAATAGACAGGCTCGGAGTTCAGTACATAGCCGTAAGGGGCTTGCACCTCAACCAGAGAATAGCCCTTGCCGTATTCCAAAGTCTGCGGTGTGATAAGGTCGCCGTCTGCGGTGGTGTAGAAAGTATCAATCGTTGTCACTTCTGGATAAGTGAAAGTCATAGATACAAGGCTGCCGCTTGGGTCATAAATCTGGAAGCCTGCCCCTGCATACGGGATTGTCTTTCCCGTTTCTGCATCTTTCTTGACAATCTTGATATAGCTCTCAAAGTTTGCGTTGTTGATAAGGTAGCGGTAAGTCTGACCGTCCTGATTGATAAATACATCGAAAGGCTTCATCAGCTCTCGACCCTCCCAACCAGAGGTCTGCTTCACGGTATAAATGCCGTATGGCATATCCTTACTCTGGGCAAAGCCGTTTTCATCGCAGGTGAGCATATCACGCTCAGTTTCCTTTGCCGCTTCATAGCTGCCTGCGGCTTTCAGATAAACCTCAAAAACAGCCCCTTCTTCGGGTGTTTCAATCTGTGTTTCGCCGTTGTCAGTGTGTTTGATAATGGAAATGTTACCCTTAATGACCTGTTCATTCACGGCGTTTTCCGTGCTGTTCAGCTCTACGGTATAAAGCTCTGGCTCTGCACCGACCTTATGAATAGTGGTGTCGAGCAGATAACCCTCGGACGGGCTGATTTCTCGGATAGTCCAGTCATTGTCACAAATATAATACTTGGTCGTAAACTGACCGTTTGCATCGGTAGTATAAGTGTCAATGAGTTCTTCGCCCTTGTAAATGCCATACACCGCACCTGCAAGGGAAGCGTCGCCCTGCGGCTTGCCTGTTTCCGCATCGGTCTTTGTGACCGTCACATTGAATTTTTTGAGAATGTTGTGGAAGCTGCGGTTTGTGACCTTGTTCCATTCAATCGGTGCGGTCTGGGAAGCAGGAACGACATAGCGGATTGCGGTATCGACTTCTTCTAAGGTGTAAGGAGTGTTGCCGCTGATAAGGACATTTTCAAACTTTGCAACGCCCTTTGCATTGGTTACGGCATATTCATCAACGGGATAACCGCTAAGGGAAGTGCCGTAAAGGTGGAATTTCACGCCCTCAACCAGATTATCCTCGGAAGTTTTAACCACTTCAAGGCTTCCACGCTTTAAGACATTACTGAAAGTGACGGTTGTGGTCTTGCCGCCGATAAGGGTAACGGTCTGGGTCTGCTGCGGCTCATATTTATCAATCGCCTGTTCCGTAATGGTGTAGGTGTCAGGCACTAAACCTGCTACGGTAATATTGCCGTTCTTGTCGGTCTTGACCGTCTGATTAAAGTCCTTGCCCTTAATGGTAAACTGGATACCTTCTACAACACCGTCCTCGGAAGTCTTTTTCAGGGCAATCGTGCCTGTCGGGGTTTCCACATTGATATAAGCGGCTACGGTATCGGCATTTTCAACGCCTGTTACCAAGTCCTGCAAGTTCGGGTCGCCGTATGCAATCAGCTTTGCACTACTGCTGACTGTCGGCACATTGTTTCTTGTTGCGGTAATGCGTACCGTACCGTCAAAGGCTTTAGCAGAGCTGATAGTCAGCTTGTTGCCAGATTTCGACACGCTTACCTTACTGTCAGAGCTTGAAAAGGCATAATCGGAAAGAACACCGTTGCTGTCCGTAAAGGTCAGCGTATATTTGCCATCCTTATAGGCAAGCTCCTTTGTGATGCCGTTTTTACTGCCCGACATAAAGCTCGGAATAGTATGATGCCCACTCATCAGCGAAACAATCTGGTCGTATGCCGCCTTTGCTCCGCTGTTAGCATAGTTAGAGCCAAAATGCAGGCTGTAAACCTTGTCGTTTGTCTTGCTAAATGGGCCTGTAGCTTCACGGCAGCCCGTGACAAACTCCCATACAAGGGTCTGTGTCGCAACCCACTTCTCATCATCGCTTCCTGTAAGGTTACTGCGGTTGCCCTGATACCCGTAGAGCAGGGCAAGCCCGACTGCCTTTTTCTGATTGGCAGAAAGGGCGTTCCAAGTGTCCGAAGATGCCTGTTTCAAGGTGTTGCCTGTTTTCAGCGGTACACCCGGCTGAATACAAAAGGCGTTTTCTCCGTCCACAAACATACGGTACTTATAGTTTCCCGTGCCGCCTGCGGTATGACCGTCAAAGGTTGCACTCGAATTGTATCTCATAGCATTGCCGCTGCTGTCGTAGGTGTGGCTAAAGGAAATCGTACCGATGTCACCCGCTGCAAACGCCGTCGTTGCAGGCAAAATCGACAATGCCGTGACCGCAGCCATAAGAGTAGCCGCAGCCTTTTTGAATAATCCGCGAATTTTCATCGCTTACCTCCTGATAATGTTGATATTGAAAATTTCCCTTACTAACCGAAAAAGCTGCCCTGTATCGGACAGCTTATAGTTTTTCTTTTTTCGGATAGTTTTGGTAGTAGTTAAGGGGGTGAGGTGTGGAGAGGGGGAAGCCGAAAAAATGGCTATCCTCCGCATAGACAGACCCCTCCCTCGGTGTGTGGCTTACCTTTCGTGAGCCTTGCTTCGTTGCAGGTGGCGGTTGTAAAACTCCAACGCCTTAACAACAAAATCTGTTTCCTGCCCTCTAGGGACATTCTTTGGAATGAGCTTGGTTATCCTTTCATCACGGAAGGCAGGCTTTTCTTTTTGGTTCGGCTTTTCTTCCTCCATAACGCTCTGGATAACCTCGTCCGTCAGCTTTCCGTCCTGCATAAACTTTTTCATTTTGATAGCCTGTGCAAGTGACGGGGTAGCATCGTTGTACTGTATCGCTTCAAGCAGGGTGTATTGCTGTTCCTCGGACAGATAGGAGATTTCCACCGCAGGGCGAAAAGCAATCTGCCTGTCGTCCACCATTTGCAGGATTTCAGGAACAAGCTCGGTCAATCGGATAAAACGACGGATTTGGTCTTTACTTTCTCCGACAAGTTCGCCTAATTCCTCGTCCGACCTGCCTTTTGAGAAATTAGTCGCCATTGGCGACGCATTTTCTTTCGGCGGTCTGCCTGCTTGCCGCTTCATAGCTTCAAGCCGCATCTTATAAGCAAAGGCTTTCTCACTCGGTAAAATCGTTGACCTCTGCAAGTTGCTTTCCACCATTATAATAATGGCTTCATCACGGGTCAGCTCCTTAACCTCGCATTTAAGCGTGTTAAGCCCTGCAAACTCACAAGCCTTTTTACGCCTGTGACCGCTAATAAGCTCATACCGTCCGTCCTCTTTGACCCGCACGGTAGCAGGGGTCATAATACCATTTCGCTTGATACTATCGACAAGCTGTTCCATATCCTCGTCCATCAAAACCTTAAATGGGTGGTCTGGAAACTCGTCAATCTCTGCAATCGGTATATCCCTGATTTTACTTAGCTTTGCTTCCTCACGGCTCTCGTCCGTCTGGAAAAGGTCATCGTATGCAGTCAGCTCGATTTTGCTTTCTCTGCTTCTCGCCAATATCTGCCACCTCCTTTCCAAACTGTTCATAAGCTGCGGCTACCTTACCGCTTTTGTCATAGGCAAAA
>ULUR01057125.1_pt1 | contig 15263 bp, 6 predicted proteins | sample 1958651 | NCBI WGS metagenome assembly ULUR01 (sample SAMEA4835764, study PRJEB28245) | human gut metagenome | biome: gut microbiome; material: fecal sample | place: Denmark | collected 2008 | reverse complement strand
GAAGCCGTCTTCCGCGCCGGCGTTCCGGCTCAGCCTGCCGTGCTGCCGCCCGGCGTGGAGCCGATGATGGTGGGTTCCTCATCTCCCGCCGCGCAAATGCTGGTGCTGGAGGGAATGACGCATCTGCTCACGTTCGGGGACATGCGGGCTTTCCTTAAATTTGACGCCGCTCTCCGTCTGGACCCGGACTGCCTCATGGCCCATTGGGGCAGGTGCATGAGCCTGATGGGCGCGGGACCCGCTTTCCAGGAACAGCGCGTCCATTCCATGAAGCGCATGAAAGAGCTGGCGCTGCGTCCGGACTGCCCGGAACAGGAACGCGCTTATGCGGATGCCCTGGCCGTGCTGCTGATGGATGGCCCCGTGAAGGCGCAGGAAGCGTGGGAAGCCATCTGTTCCACCTGGAAGCGCGACCCGTACGCCCCCCTCTTTTACGCCATGCTCCTGCGGGACGGCTTTGACGGGCAGGGCAACCCCGGAGAAGGGCAGAAGGAAGCCGTCCGCGTGGTGGAAGCCGTCCTGAAGGAACGCCCCGGTTCCCAGGCCGCCCTGTTCATGCGCGCCCTGCTGGAGGAAGTGGCTCCATCCATTTCTCCGGAAACGGTGGAAATCGCCCGCAGGGCCGTGGCCGCCAACCCTTTTTCCGCGTCCGCTCATCATTTGCTGGGCCATTGCCTGTTCCGCACAGGTGATTATGAAGGGGCTTCCGCCGCTTTCAAGGAGTCTGAAAATCTGTGCCTGGCTTGGGAAAAGGCGGAAAATGTGCCTCCCGCTCTGGATGACGCCTACTTCCGCTCCATCCTTTACCGTGCCGTTTCCGAATTCTGCGCCGGCCATTACAAAAAGGCGGAGGCCATTGCCTCCAGAGCCGCTTCCGTTCCCCTGGACAAAAAGCATCCGCTGGCTCCCGGAACCCTGCTTCAGCTATGGGAGGCCAGGACGCTGCCTGCGCGCCTGATGCTGGCCCGGCCTGTCATTCCCCGGCAGGCCCTTGTGCTCAAGGCTTTTCCGGGGCCTCTTCCCAAGGGATTTCCGGATTTGAGCAACGGCATGACCGCCGTGGCCACCCAATACATGGGCGCATGTTACGCCGCAAGGCAGGGCAGAACGGATGCCGTGGCGTCCGCCTTTGACAAGATGTCCGGTATTCTGCGGCTGCTGATGGACGGCGCGGACGCCGCACGAAGGCAGATGAGCGTTTCCTACTGGGCGCGCTGCCTCCAGATGGGCAGCCTGTATTCTTCTGAAATCCGCTCCCTCATGTTTCCGGATTCCGCCAATGTCTGGATGTCCGAGGCCATACGGAGCCAGCGTTTTTCCTCCCTGCTCCTGCCTCCCGTAGTGCCATACCCCGCGGAATGGGTTCTGGCCCGCGCCTACCTGAAAGCCGGGAAATTCCGGGAATGCGCGGATCTGTGCGGACAGGCGTTGAAACGCTTTCCGAACCATGCCGGAGTGCTGGAGACCTTGGACAAGGCCCGTTCTTCCGGAAAATAATCCGGAATAAGCGGTGGAAACGGTTCTGGCGTCCGGTTTTGGACTGGAAACGGCATTTTCCCGCATCGCGCTGGAACATGACGTCCAATCCCGGGACAGGAAGCTTGTTCATCTTGAAAAATAAGCCTGCGGTGATAAAAAAGGGGCGTGAAGCCGTGCCCGGAAGGGCGGATTCCGTCCCCGCCGCATTCATCAAGATGCCCAGCAGGCCGCGGCCGTTCCGCCGGATGTCTCTGAAACATGGTAAGTTTTATTTTTTCATGGCTGTTGCGGCAAATGCCGGAACGCGGCCGTTTTCATTTTCAATAACATCATACATCAAGCAATATGAACCATCCCTATCTGGACCCCGCCTTTCTGGTTTCCTGGTCCCGGCTTACGCCGGAGGCCATCAAGCCGGACATCACGGAAGCCATCTCCCGCGCCAAAGAGAATATCCGGGCCATCTGTGACCAGCCGCTGGATTCCCTGACTTATGAAAGCACCTTCGGCGCTCTGGAAAAGGCTTCCGAGGACCTGCACCTGGGCTGGGGCCGCATCATGCACCTGGACTCCGTCAATGACGAACCCGCCCAGCGGGAGGCCATCGGGGAAATGCTGCCGGAAGTGGTGGCCTTCTCCTCCTCCGTGCCTCTGAACCCGCGCCTGTGGACGGTGCTGAAAGCCGCGGCCTCCTGTGACTGGGTGGAAGACCTTTCCCCCGTCAGGCAGCGCTTCATTCAGGAAACGCTGGCGGATTTCCGCGAGAGCGGGGCGGACCTGCCGGACGACGTGAAGCCGGAATACGCGGAAATAGAAGCCCGGCTCTCCCTGAAGACCAAGAAATTCGCGGAAAACGTGCTGGACTCCACCAACGCCTGGGAACTCATTGTGGAAGATGAGGCGGAACTCTCCGGGCTGCCGGATTCCGTGAAGGAGGCCGCCCGCCTGGACGCCCTGGCCAACGGCCACGGCACGGAAGAAGATCCCCGCTGGCGCTTCACCCAGAAATTCACCTCCCTCCAGCCTGTCATGCAGTTTGCGGACTCGGACAGTCTGCGCCGCCGCATGTGGGAGGGCTCCTGTTCCATCGGAAAAGGGGGGGAATACGATAATGAAGCCCTCATCGCTGAAATCCTGGAACTGAGGGACAGGAAAGCCCATTTGCTGGGGTACGGCTGCTTTGCGGATTACGCCACCTCCCGCCGCATGGCCGGGAGCGGGGCCAACGCCCTGAAATTCATCAATGACCTGCATGACAAGGTAAAGCCCTCTTTCCTGAAGGACATGGAAGCCGTCCGCAGATACAAGGAGGAAAAAACCGGAAAACCCGTGGAAAAACTTTCCCCGTGGGAAACCGGCTACTGGTCTGAAAAACGCCGCCGCGAACTGTACGCTTTTGACGAGGAAGACCTGCGCCCGTATTACTCCGTGGAAAAAGTCATGGAAGGGCTCTTTTCCATCTACTCCGGCCTGTACGGCATCACGGTCACGCCGCGCCCCACGGTGGCGTTCAAACCCGGTGAATCCGGGGAAGCGCCGGAAGGCGCGGTGGAGGTATGGCATCCGGACGTCCTGTTCTATGAATTGCATGATGCGGAAAGCGGGGAGCACCTGGGTTCCTTTTACGCGGACTGGCATCCGCGGGACTCCAAGCGCGCCGGGGCATGGATGAACTGCCTGAGCGTAGGGGAACCGCCGCACGGCGGCAAACCCCGCGCGCCCCATCTGGGTCTCATGGTCGGCAACATGACCAAGCCCGTGGGGGACAAGCCCGCGCTGCTGTCCCACCGGGAGGTGGAGACCATTTTCCATGAATTCGGCCATCTGCTGCACCAGCTCCTTTCCGACGTGGAAGTGAAGTCCCTGGCGGGAACCAACGTGGCCTGGGATTTTGTGGAACTGCCTTCCCAGATTAATGAAAACTGGTGTTGGGAGAGGGAATCCGTGGACCTCTTCGCCGCCCACTATGAAACGGGTGAAAAAATACCGGACGAACTGTTCTCCAAAATGCGCTCCGCCCGCAATTATATGAGCGGCACGGATTTCATGCGCCAGCTCTGCTTCGGCAAGCTGGATTTGGAGCTTCACATCAACTGGCCGCAGTACAAGGGCGTTCCGCTGGAAGAAACGGATGAACGCATCCTGGCGGACTACCGGGTGCCGATGACGGACCGCGGCCCTTCCGTGGCGCGCCGCCTGACGCACATCTTCGCGGATCCCACGGGCTATGCCTCCGGCTACTACTCCTACAAATGGGCGGAGGTGCTGGAAGCGGACGCTTTCAGCCGCTTCCTGAAGGAAGGAGTGCTGAACCCGCAAACCGGGCGCGACTTCCGCCGCTGCATCCTCAGCAAGGGCAACAGCAAGCCCGCCGCGGAACTCTACCGCGACTTCATGGGCCGTGATCCGGACGCGGAAGCGCTGCTGGTCAAATCCGGCGTTCTTTAACCTCTTTACCCACATTATCTGAACAATCCTTATGTCTGAACAAAAGAGACTCTCTCTCGCCGGCGTCGGTTGCGGTTCCCGTACGCGCACTTACATGAAGCTGGCTATGGAACAAAAAGACCGCTACCGCATTGCCGCTGCGGCGGATCCCGTCAAACAGCGCACGGAAGCCGTCCGCGATTTTGCCCCGGAGGAGGAACGGGACTCCGTCCGCCTGTTCAAGGACGCCGCCTCCCTGCTGGCGGAGCCGCGCCTGGCGGACGTGGCTATCATCGGCACACAGGACGACTACCATTACGCTCCCTGCAGGAAGGCCATGGAGCTGGGCTATCATGTCCTGCTGGAAAAACCCATTGCCAAGACGCTGAAAGAAGCGCTGGAACTTAGGGATATGGCCCGTGCGCTGAAGCGTCGCGTGGCCGTGTGCCACGTGCTGCGCTACACCCAGTTTTACCGGACCCTGAAAAAAATCATCGACAGCGGGGAAATCGGGGACGTCATCACCTTCAACGCCAATGAAGGCGTGGGGGCGTGGCACTTCGCCCACTCCTTCGTGCGCGGACACTGGGGCAACAGCAAGACCTCCACTCCCATGATCGTAGCCAAATGCTGCCATGACATGGACATCCTCTACTGGCTCATGGGCCGGCGTAAATGCCTCTCCGTCGCCAGCTTCGGAGAGCTTACCTTCTTTACGAAAAAGACGCTCTCATCCCCCCGGCCGGAACGCTGCACGGACTGGACCGCCCCGGTGGGGGAAGACCCCTGGGACGCCCGCAAATACGCTACGGACGACGAATGCAAACGCTGGCTGGGAATGGTGTATGACCGTGCGCAGGAAGCTACCGCGGAAGAAATCTGCGAATGGCTGAAAACTTCCCCGTGGGGCAGGGACTACCTCCAGTGCGACAACGACCAGCCGGACCACCAGGTTTCCATCATGCGTTTTGAGGGAGGCCTGACGGGCACGTTCACGATGACGGCTTTCGAACAAGGACGCCACATTGAAGTGTACGGCACCAAAGGCAAAATCCGCGCCGGGGCCTTCTACAAGGAAAACGGCCCTGGTGAAATCACCGTGACGCCCCACTTTGGCGGCAAAACCCGCGTGGTGGAGCTGGAGGAACTGGCCGGAGGATACCAGGGGCACGGCGGAGGCGACTGGGGATTGATTGAGGCTCTGTATGATGACATGCTGACGGTGCCCTCTCCGGAAGATATGACCACCTCCATTGAAGAATCCGCCCATTCCCATGTCATGGCCTTTGCCACGGAACACGCCCGGCTGACCGGTCAGGTGGTGGATGTGGCTGAGTTCGAGCGCAAGGTGGCGGACGGAAGTCTGGATTATTGATGCGTTTTTCCCGTGGTTGGGAACAAAAAGCGCAGACATTCCGAGTGTCTGCGCTTTTTATATATGGAATTCCATCCTTTTTTTAAACGAATTTGGAATCCGCAGCGCAAATGCAAGAGATAGGATATTTTTGTATCAAAAAATGTTCCGATTATCGGGATTTCTATTAGCTATATATGTAATGCCTTAATAATTAATTTGAAAAATCTATCTTCACGAAAAGAGGATGAAGCGGGATATCGTTTTCTTTCCTGCGTGTTTATAAAAAATGGAGAGGGAAAATTTGTCTTGTCCTCCGGTCAGTACTGGAGGGAAAAATACGGTAACAGGTTTACGCTTTTCCTATTTTATAATTTTACGTTGACGCCGGATTCCAAATTCGGTATGACACATACCGTTATGAGAAAAACATTATCTCTCTTGGCGGTTTTGGCCTTGGCCTCCATGGCTAATGCTGCTTCATTTTCCGTTGACCTGTCTCCAACAGGGGCAGGAACCACGGGTGTTTCCTCTTCCGGGATTTCTCCTCAAGATGTCTTCGGTTACAATGTTCAGGAATGGCACGGAACTTGGGAAAACAGTTCCTTGAATGGTCAGGTGGGGTTTGAAGCAGGAACCCTCAAGCTGCAAATTGGAGCTGTGGCGTCCAATAATGCGGGGGGAAATTTTGCCGGACTCAAATTTGAGATGCCGTCCGGGACGGATTCTGCAACTTTGTCTTTTGACATTTCCAAAAGCGCTTCTTGGGGAGGTTCTCTTGGGTCTTTTGAATGCAAATACATTTGTAATGTTTATGGTTTCTCGGATGATGGAACATCCTCAGTCATAGGGACGTGGACGCTGGAAAACGCCAAGACGGCCCTGACGAGCAGCCCAACTTCCGTTTCCGTTGACCTGGATTTGAGCGGAGCGGGGAATTATTCATCTTATGGGTTGATATTCAATTCTATGGAGACTTCCTCATTAGGGTCTGGTGCCGGTATGGCCGCTGACATTACCAATATCAGTCTTTCCGGGGAAGTTGTTCCGGAACCGGCTACGGCATCCCTTGGGCTCCTTGGTTTGGGAGCTCTTCTTCTGCGCCGCCGCAGGGATTGATGGAGGCGGACAAGTGATTTAGCCGGGCAGACTGTGTCAAAGCCGGTTTTGTGAAAGGAGGGGATGATTCATCCCCTCCTTTTTTATCCGCTTTCCACACGGTTTTTTGCTGGATTGATGGACAGGATCGGATAAAATGGCGGACGGTATTTATGGTTAAGGCGTTTTTCAAGAGTGCAGCCTATTTGCTGACAGCGTTTTTTGCGGGAGGCGTCTGTGTTTTGCAGGCGGCGGAGACAGCCGGCTTCGGCGTGGACCTGGGTAATGGTTCCGGGACGGCACAGGAGGGCTGGACCAATGTAACCATGCCGGCAACAGCGTCGGGTGGCGCCAATGTATTTGTCGCCGTTCCGTTAATCAGAAATGGTGCGGCGTCTTCTTCATCGTCTGTGGCGGTGGGAGCCTTGTTCGGCAGGATGGTTTCCCTGACCGTCTCCGCCAAATGCAGTTCTGGCGGTTCTTATACGCTGACGGAACCCAACACCCGGTATACCTGGTATGAAGGAGGGAAACACCGGCACAACGGTACGAACGCTGACGCGCCGTCTGCTTTTGAATTTCCCAAAGGCTGCGAAGCTTTCAATACGAGCATGCGACTGAGCGCCAACGGAATGTCGGCCGCTTCCGCTACGGCAAGACTTTCCTTCTCCGGATTCCAGGCGGGCAAGGAATATGCGGTATCTTTCTTCTGCGGGCACAATGCGCCTGCTTATGAATCCATAACGCTGGTCAGCGGATCTCTGGTGAGCGTACGGGGGCTCCAAAGCTCCATGGGGAATCTTTCCGGGAACCGGTTTTCCGGTCTTTCCAATTCATCGGGACAGGACGCCTATCTGGCGGTGGAGTGGAAGGCCTGCGCGGATGAACAGGGCAGGCTGGTGTTTGACGTGACCAAGGAGGCGAACAGCAGCGCTTCCGGCCGCATGGAATTAAATGCCGTTACTGTCAGCACGGATGATTCCCCGGCTCCGGAAGTTCCGGAGCCCCGGCCTGTCAGCGTCTTGCACAACAAGGCGCTCATTTTTCTGCCTTCTTCTCTTGCTTTGCCTGTGCCGTCCTCCACATGGACGGCTGAAAACCAGTTAACCTGCGAATTCTGGGTCAGGCCCAATGATGATGCCGTCACGGGAAAAATCATCTCTTTGGGGAATGCGTGTGTTTCCCTGGATCACGGTTTCCTGGCTCTGTCTGCTCCAGATGGGGATTCCGTCGCTTCCGTGAAAGCAGCCGGGGAGGAATTGGCTGCGGGAGCGTGGCACCATGTGGCCGTTTCCGTGGGAGTAGAGGATATATGTCTGTATGTGGATGGTCGGTTGGCTGTTTCCTCGCCTCGGACGCCTTACTTTCAGGCCATGAAATCAGGCTGGAAGGGGATTGTGCTGGAAGCGGGGTTCAAGGGGGCTCTGGATGAACTGCGTTTCTGGAACACAGCCCTGGGCGGGGAGGAAGATGACTTCTTCATGAACGGCCCGTTGTCCCTGTCTCATCCCAGGTATGGGAATCTGGTGGGCTGCTGGCGTCTGGATGGGGATTTCCGTGATGCCAAGTGGACGGAATTCTCGGAAAAAACAGGCAGCGCCTTTGTGCGCCCTTACCAGGCGGTTGCCCCTGAAGGGGCTGAATTCTCCATCGTCACGGATAATGAAACGTTCCGCTACATGCTGGTGACGGCATATGTAAGAAATGTACATGTCATTTATGACTGGCCGTCGCGCGCGCACCTCATCAACAATTCCGATTTAATCTACATCAATTCCGTCACGCCGGCCGCGAATGGCTCTCTCAATTTTCAATATCCGGACAATGACGTGACGGAAAGCTCCGGTGTGGTTTTGCTGCCGTCTGACGGAGAATGTTCCAATGTCCTGGACTTCTCCGGACAGGGGGCTTATATGAACGTGGGCGGAGGTTTGCTGGGCGCCGGCAGCTCCGGAGCGTTCACCGTGGAAGTCCGCATGGCTTTGGACGGAGACGGTCAGGAGGCGGTGCTGTTTGAAAATGACAACGTTTCCATGAGGCTGGAATGGAAGGAAGGCCATTATCAGGCTCGTATCCAGACAGGGACGGATAAAGCCTGGGTGGCGGATCTGCCTCCTGTGGAGGCCGGCAGGTATTTCTGGCTGGCCTTCGTCAGAAATTCTTCCGCGGGTACGGCATCCTTTTATGTGAACGGGAATGCCGTGAGCACGGCCGCCGCGGATGCGGGGGAAATGGAAGGAACCGCCAATGCGGTCATAGGAAGGGATTTGGACGGCAGGATTGATGAAATGCGCGTGTGGCATGAGGCCCGTGCGACGGCCCGGCTTGGTACGGCTGTGCAGCATAGCTGGGGAGACAGGCTGCTGATGGGCCGCTGGGGGACAAGTGACCAGTTTGGTCATGATACAGCTTCCTGGGTGGAGCATGTGCGTATTCTCCGCAGGCTGACTAAAGGCGTTTCCGGCATGCGGATACGTCTGGGGATATCCGGTGGGAACTGGTCCGCCATGCTGTCTGACGCGAATGCCCGTGCGGCTTTTGCCGAAAATGTGGCGGAAGTTGTCCGCAAGCATCAACTGGACGGGCTGGACCTGGATTTTGAATGGATTGAGCAGAACAACACGGCCGCCTGGAGGAATTACGGAGAACTGGCAAAAGCCATCCGTACAGCCTCTCCGGACATGTTCTTTACCATTTCCCTGCATACTTACTATTATAAATTTCCTGTGGCCTATATGCAGTATGTGGATTACTTCACCTTCCAGAACTATGGGCCCCAAATTGACGTAAACGGATACAACAGCATGGTTTCCGCGTGCGGAACGTACCGTTCATGGGGGTATCCGGACTCCAAGATCATGCTCAGCGCGCCGTTCCAGGGAACTCCGGGAGCGGGGCAGGGCGCCGATATTCGCGCTTACCGGGATATTGTTTCAACCTGCGCCGGTGTGAGGCAAGACTCTTCCCTGGACTCCGCCAGCTTCAATTACGGCGGAGGCAAAGTGAAGACGCTGCACTTCAACGGTGTGGATACGATCAGGAAAAAGGCCCGGTACATCAGTGAACAGCAAGTGGCCGGATTCATGTACTGGGATTTGGGAATGGATGTGGCGGATTCCTCCGGGAAGAACGACTACTTTGACGAATGTTGCCTGCTCCGGGCCGCCAACCGTTATGTTTCCTCCACCGCTTATCCTGATACGCCGAGCCCCTTTGCCCTTTCTTCTGCTGGGGAAACCATCCCTGCCGGGGGCGGCGCCGTGGCGGTGGAAGTGCAGTCGGAAGAGGAAACTCTGGGCTGGGTGGTTGCAGACTGTCCGGACTGGATTTCCGCCTCCGCCGTTTCGGGGATCGGCCGTACTACGGTCATGTTGACGGCAGCGGAAAACAAATCCGCCGCCGGACGGTCCGGAACGGTAATCTTCCGTTCTTCCGACAAACAGGAATGCTCCGTCACCATAACGCAGGATGGCGCCGAACTGACGGGCTACGACAAGTGGGTGCAGGACTCCTTCCCGCCGGATGCTGCCGCGGACCGGACGGCTATGGATGCCGTTCCTGCCGGGGATGGCATCACCAACCTGATGAAATACGCCACGGGGCAGGATCCGCTAAAACCCTGCGGGAGCGTTACGAAAGTAACATTGGAAGAGGGAGAGGACGGATGCATGCATCTGGTGCTGCGCTGGCCTGTGAATCCGCAGGCGACGGACGTGAAGCATGAGGTGGAAGCCTCCACGGACCTGGCCGACTGGATTTCTCTGGGAGAAGTGGAAACCGCCGGAAAGACGGCCGCCGAATTTCGGGATGCGGAACCCGTACGGGAAAGTGGGATGGAACGCCGGTTTCTGCGGTTGAAAGTGACGCGGGAATAACTTCGGGTACGCCTTTTCTGAAAAACTTCCGTTCCTGCTTCCGTTTTTGGAGAGAGCCTTCCCGGCCCGGCGCGGCATGGCCCGGATGAAGGGCGTTTTTCGTATTCGTACCGCGACGGACGGGCTATTTGTAAAGACGCGCGAATCTCAAAGGCATTTGCTTACCTTGAAACAGGAAGGGCCGCTTAAAAAATCGCGCCCGCTTTGCGCGCTTTTCTGCCGGCTGCAGGAAAATCTTCGGCCAAAGCTTTGTGCTCCACCGCCATTCCGTGGTATTCCCGGAGCGGGAAAGGAGTCTATTTTTTCTTCATGTTGAGTTTTTCCCTCACCCGCTCCACATTGGCGAGGGCGTCTTCATTACCCAGCTCCGCCGCCCGTTCATACCACTTTCGGGCTTCAGACAAGTCCTTGGCTACGCCGGTTCCACGTTCATACATGGACCCCAGGTTGTTCATGCACTTGGCGTCGTCCTGCTCCGCACCCTTGACGTAAAACTGATAGGCCAGCGCCATATCCTGCGGGGTGCCGAGACCTTCTTCATGCAAGTAGCCGAGCAGGAAATGCATGCCGGACACCGCATGCGTCTGGTTCTGTTCCAGGTCGGTCAGAATGTTCAGCGCCATTTTCGGATCCGGCTCCATATCCTCTCCCTTGATAAGCAGGCGAGCTTTCTCCACCAGAGCCTCCGGGTCTCTGGTTTCCGCGGCTTTCAGCACATAATCCTTGTGCAGCTCCCTGTTCGGCTGCACGCCGATGCCCAGTTCGTAATAGCGGGCCAGCCTCTTGAATCCGCGTACGTCCTCCTTTTTCACCAGGGCGGTGGCCGCCGTCATGGCAGAGGCCGGGAGCTGCTGCCGTTCCGCAGGCTCCTGAACATTCCCGGCCACGGTTTCATAATAATTGGCCAGCTCGTCCAGAGCTGTCAGGCTGCCGAGTTCCACGGCCTGTTCCCAGAATTTCACGGCTTCCGGATTGATGGTTTTCGGGGCCGGGGCCTGGCGTTCCCTGCCGGACGGGGTCATCCAGGGAGGAACGGCTCCGGCATCCGCTTGAGTATCTTCCTCCTTACCTTTCTGTTCCGGCTTCTGGAGCCACGGCGGAGTGCTGGCGTCCCCGCCGTTCAGGGTCAGCTTGACCTGCTGGTAGGCGGAAGGGGAACCGTTGTCCAGGACCGCCGTCTCCCCCGTATTCTGGGGATAGGCTGCCTGGTTGGCCAGGAAAAGAAGGGAAGGAATATGTCCCCGTGCCGCCAAACCGTGCATCATAGCGCTGTAAGGCTGTAGGTTTTCATTATTGGAACTCCACATGTCCGCCGCGTCCACATGGCCTTTCAAAGCTCCCCGGAACATCCAGGAATCCCCCTCGGCCATGCGTTTTTCCAGGCCGAATTCATAAATGAGGGCGCGGCCGAGCACGTACATGCCGCAGGGATCTCCCTGTCCGGCGGAAAGGCGGGCCCAGGCCAGAGCTTCCGGATAGCCGGATTCTTCGCTCCTGTAACTGAATAACATCAGGTATGCCAGGTCTGCCTGGCTGCGGGCGTCCCCCCCCTGAGCTTTTTTGCGGAGGCCGGCAGTCAGCCGTTCCCACTGTTCCGGCGTGGCGTATTCGGAAATTCCTTTCAGCGTGATAAAATCTCCTGCGGCGCCTTTTGCCAGGCAATCATTCAACAGCGTTCTGGCGGGTTCTGCGGACGGTTTGTCCATTAAGTCCGGGTTTTCCATCTGGGCCAGGCGTAGCCTGGCCAGGGGATGGCCTTCCTCCGCCGCCTGCCTGTACCATACGCGCATATTTTCCCGCGCTTCGTGGGCCTTCCCTACGGAATCCTGTGTATTGGCCAGTTCCTCCTTCCACAGCTCGCCCAACTGTACGCTGGAATCTGCGTCCCCCAGCTGGGAGGCCAGCTCAAGCTCCTTATGCGTCTTGGCGTAGGGGGGAAGCTGGTGGAGTTTTTTTGGGAGAAAGGAAAGCGGTTCCTTCAGGTATGGCATGCCCCGTTCGTCATGAAGGGACAGCAGATCCAGGGCCGCTTTGCGCAGCTCCCGTTCCTGCGGGGGCCGCGCTTCGGAAATCAACTGGGCGTACCAGGCGAAGGCGTTATTGCTGCCCAGTTTCCTGGCCTGATCAAACAGAGGCTGGAGAGATGAGCTTTTCCCTCCACCCGTTTTTTTCTTCATGCCGGCGGAAAGGTCCGCCAGCAGGGTTTCAAGATCCCCTCTGGAGCGCAGTTCCGCCAAGAGCTTTCCGGCCTGTGCCGGGGTGGTCTCCTTCGTCATTTCCGCCAGAAGCCGCATGGCTCCTGCGTGCCCCTTTTCCGCAGCCAGGGAAAGGAATTGAATGGCCGTGTCCCTCCATTCCCTGCCGTCCTTACCGGTGCCGGAAGGGCCGCCGTCCAGGGCAAGGGCCAGTTCCCCTGTTCGCGCCAGAAGAACCGGTTTGGCGTTTTTCCGGTATTTCTTCAGGGGCTCGATAACTTTGGCGGGGTCTTCCTTCAGCCAGTCCACTTTGATGAAAGCGAGTTGGGCCAGCGAATCCTGATCGCCGGAAGCTGCCTTCTTTTCCAGGGGGGCCAGGTAGCGCCTCAACTCGGCTTCCGGAAGATCCGTGACGGTGTACAGGGCCGTGATGGCGTCCATGTCTCCCTTTTCCGCAAGCTTGCGGCAGCCAGCCAGCCATTCCGCGTGTTCCGGCTGCATGGGTTGCGCCTTGAAAATCCCGAAAATCCCGTAAGGATCCGTCATCATGAGCTTGGGAGCCGGATGGCCGGATGCCGTGGCCGCGTTACGGAAAAAATGCTGCATGTGTTCCAGGCAGGCCAGCGGCAGGTCTCCCCGGTTCAGGTAATAAAGACCCATCCAGTATTCCCCGGCCAGCATATTGGCCCGGAAGTCTCCTGCCGCGGCTTTGTCCAGCATTTCCCCGTACGTCCAGCCGCCGTCCATAGGCAGTTGGGAAAGATCCCGGACCGGAACGTATTCCACCTGCCCGGGAGGATTTGCCGCTGTGGCGGATGGAATGTCCTGGCCGTAAGCCGGAACGGAAAAAATAAAGGGAATAAGCAAAAGACGGGCTCGCATGGATCAGCTCTTTTCTAGCAGGAAAAACCTCTGCCCTACAAGCGTTTTTCACGTGTCTGAATGTTTAATTATTGGTCATGTCACGTTCTTTTTTTAAGAAAATAAATGGAGTCGGACAGGGAGGTCCCGGAGATGCATGCGGAAGCCCGCAAGGCGGAGGAAAATGGCTTTCCGGGGGACGGGATGAATGAAGTGGATAAGGGATTCCAAGCCCGCCGTATTTCTTTCTTCCGTCCGGTTCGGATTCTTTTGATGAATATCCCCGGAAAATGGCCTTTTATTAAATTTTCCTCAGTTGTTCCGGATGATCGCTCAACTGGGAGCGCAGCCGGTTTCTGTCCAGCTTTCCCATAACTGTGAGAGGGATGGGCGTTTCCATGACGGCGCGGATGCGCTGGGGGCCTGGGGCCGCCGCATTCCATGCGCGGCAGGCCTGTTCCAGAAGGGCTGCGGAAGGACCGCAGGCAACCAACTCCATTCCGGCGCGCGGATGTGGAACTGCCTCCACGACAGCCTCCGGAACGCTGCGGCGCAAAACGTCCTGGACGGCATCCGGATCCACCAGTTCCCCCAGAACTTTGACAAGTCTGTCCGCCCGGCGCAGAAAGGTCAGCAAACGCCCTTCCAGACGCACTAGGTCGCGGGTGCTCCACCACTCCTGCGGAGCGACCCGTTCCAGGAGAAACCCTCCATGGGGCTGCGTCAGCAGACGGCCGGACAATTTTCCTTCCCCCTGGAAGCGCAGGAGGCCCTTTTCGTCCGTCTGAACTTCCCAATGGGGCAGAAGGGAGAGGCGGTCCGTGTGGTAGGAATTTCCGGGAAGGGCCGTGGCTAATTGGGAGCCGGCTTCCGTCATGCCGTAGCTCTGCACTACAGGCCAGCCAAGGGTGCGCGCTTTCCGTCCCGTCTCCGCATCCAGCGCGCCGCCGCCTACAATAATGCACTCGGCGGTGGAAGGCGCTCGGAGGCCGAGGCGGACCAGATCCACTACTTGCGTGGGAACCAGGGAGGACCATCTGGCTCCTGAGCTTCTCATCAGGTCGGCATAGGCCTGCGGGCACCACTTACCGCGGAGCGTATGGACGGCGGTTCCGGCCAGGGTCGCGCGCAGATAAATCATGGCGCCCCCCACATGCCAGACAGGCAGCGGACAGCACCAGTCCCCGTTTTCCGCATGCAGATGTTCCAATGCCCCGCGCGCGCATATATCCAGAGCGCGGCGGGTGAATAAAATGGCTTTGGGAGGCGAACCGGAAGAGCCGGAGGTGGCGAAAGCCGTGATTCCATCCATGCCCCGGCGGGAAAGAAAGGCGGCGGCCTCTTCCGCCCAGCCTCTCAAATGGGGCGGGGCCATTACGCAAGGGCCGTTGCCACGGTCCCAGGGCAGGGGTGTTCCGGAGGCGGGCATGGCGGCGGCAGTTTACCGGAGGGCCTTTCTGCGCAGGGTGTGCCAGCGTTCTTCCATGCGGGGCTTCAAATGGTGTTCAATCCATGCATAAGCTGCTTCCAGGCCGCCCGCTTTGAAAGTGCGGCCTATCTCCGCTTCCACGCCTGTGGCGTTGCCGGTGCGGCGCAGAAAATCATTGCTGGTGAATTCTACGAAAAGCTTGCCGTTGATTGCTCCTTCCTCCGCCAGAATCCATTCCCTGACGTACAACGCCAGAATGGCGTCCCCTACCCATGCCTCCGCACGGAGGCGTTCTTCTGTAGCCTTGTCCATATGATGGTTCATGAAAATCTGGCAATGGCGGTTTTCCCTCCCAAAGGATCCCTGATGGGAGGCGGAGGCTCGCCGGGAGCCTTGTTTCCGGAGGGGGAAGCCGGTTGGCGGTTTTCCCGCGGGAGCTCCGGCAGATTGTCCGTGGGCGAGGCGGGGGCTCCTGGCAATGGCGGGTTCTCCTTGACGCCCTGTGGCGCGGGCGCGGCTCCCGGAACCAGGGGCACGTCCAGCAC
>ULUR01022703.1_pt1 | contig 15378 bp, 15 predicted proteins | sample 1958651 | NCBI WGS metagenome assembly ULUR01 (sample SAMEA4835764, study PRJEB28245) | human gut metagenome | biome: gut microbiome; material: fecal sample | place: Denmark | collected 2008 | reverse complement strand
TTTCAATATTTATTTTTCCGAAAGTTTTTTTACGCTAACATGAAAAAAAGCGGAGCTGATTTTTCAGCCCCGCTTTGTTTTACGTGCAAGCACGAAAATACATTGCTTTTGCACATCGGACCTGAATAGTTACTTATATATTCAGCAATTCACTATAAACTTTCAAAGCACCGTCGGTCTCATGAGCAAGTACTTTCTTCGCAAGCACTTTACCGAGCTGTACACCTTCCTGGTCAAAACTGTTGACATTCCATAAAAATCCCTGGAACATTACTTTGTTTTCAAAATGAGCCAAAAGGGCACCGAGTGTCTCCGGTGTCAGCTGGTCGCCGATGATAATGCTGGATGGGCGGCCGCCTTCAAAGTTTTTGTTGTTATTTTCGTCCTTTTTACCGCAGGCAAACGCAACGATCTGAGCTGCGACGTTGGCACAGAGTTTCTGCTGGCTTGTGCTGCCCTGGATATCTACGTCGGTTTCTAACTGATTGTTTTTAAAACCGATGAACTGGAGAGGAACAATGTCCGTTCCCTGATGCAACAGCTGGTAGAAGGAATGCTGTCCGTTCGTTCCCGGTTCACCGAAAATGACAGGACCGGTTGGATAGGAAATAGGCTCGCCAAAGCGGTTTACGGATTTTCCGTTGGATTCCATATCCAATTGCTGCAAATGAGCTGGAAAACGGCTGAGAGCCTGTGAATATGGAAGGACAGCGGTTGCCGGATAGCCAAGAACATTTCGCTCATAAACGCCGATCAAAGCATCGAGCATTGCCGGGTTTTTCAGAAGGTCTTCGTTTTTTGCAAGCGCATCTTCCTCAGCAGCACCATTTAAGAAACGTGCAAACACGTCCGGGCCGAAGGCAAGAGAAAGAACGGCTCCTCCGACTGCGGAAGTCGAAGAAAAACGTCCGCCGATATAGTCATCCATAAAGAATGCAGCCAGATAATCGTCGCTCTTTGCAAGCGGAGAAGTTTCGCTGGTAACGGCGATCATATGTTTTGCCGGATCCAGACCGGCTTTTTTCAAAGCATCTTTTACAAAAGATTCATTGGTCAAGGTTTCCAATGTCGTACCGGATTTGGAAACGAGAACGAAAATCGCATGAGCAACATCGGTTGCATTTAATACCGCAGCGGCATCATCCGGATCTACGTTGCTGATAAATTTTGCATCCATTTTAAAGGTGTTATTCTTTTTTGCCCAGTTTTCAAGAGCGATGTACATTGCGCGGGGACCGAGGTCACTTCCGCCGATTCCGATCTGGACTACGGTTGTAAATTTTTCGCCGGCAGCATTGGTGATTTCGCCATTGTGAACTTTATTTGCAAAATCAGCGATTCGTTTTTGCTGGCTGACATAAAAATCACGTTTGTCAACGCCGTCAGCAGTAACGGTTTCGCCAAGCTGTCCGCGTGTCAGCTGGTGAAGAACGAGACGTTTTTCGCCGGTATTGATCACGGCACCGTTGTATAATTCTTTATATTTTTCTGCTAATTCAGCTTCTTCCGCCAAAGAAGAAAGAGCCGTTAAGATGTCATCATTTACCTGCTTGGAAGCATAGTTGTAAGAAAGACCGGCAGCCATCGGTACCTGATAAGTTTGTACACGTTTTGCACCGTTTTCTCCTGACATAACATCAGTAAGATTTACCTGTTCTTTTTGTGACAATGCTTTGTAAGAATCCAAAGTGTCTAAGTTATTCCAATTACTCATACAATCCTCCTGTCCGGAGCCTAGGGTGCTCCGATATACTTTACCTGCGTTCCGATACAGGTCTTTTTAATAGTAACGATCCGGTATCGTAAACCGCAATCGTTCCCTTATATTATATAATATAACAGGGCAATCTGCAATCAAAATTTAGAGAACCCCCATGCTTTTTAATACAAAGATCCACGCGGTCAAAGTCACGGAAGAAAGCAGTGTGGTCAATACGATAACGCTACTTGTCAGAACGACGTCGTTTCCGGTGTTTTTTGCCATGATATAACACGATACCGTTGCCGGTGAGCCGAGCATAATGAGGATGCCGATCAGTTCCTGGCGGCGGTATCCCATATAGATCGCCGGTGGAAGAAAGATGGCACACAGCAGGATCAATTTAATAAAACTGGCAAGCAGGGTAGGGCGTATTTTCTTGATCGCCTTTTTTCCTTCAAATCCGGCTCCGATGGAAAGCAATGCCAGCGGAGAAGCGGTGGAAGCCAGATACGAAATTCCTTTGTTGATAAATGCCGGGAAATGAATATCCAAAAAGGCAAACGGAAGGGCAAATAAAATGCCGAGCAGGATCGGATTTTTGAAAATATTCAGGATGGTATGTTTCACATCCGGATGTTCGCCGTTGTCGCCCTTGATCGTCAATATGATCACGGCAAAAATGTTAAATAATGGAACGGCGCCGATGATCATCAATGGCGCCATACCGGCACTGTCATACATATTATCGATAAAGGCAAGACCGAGTATTGCGGCACTGCTTCGGTAAGAAACTTGAATAAAGGCGCCCTTTTCCAATTCGTTTTTCATAAATTTTTCGGTCAGAAACCAAAGAATTAATATGACAAACAAAGTGACAAAAAAGCAATACAGCACATATTTTAAATCAAATGATTCGCGGATATTATTCTCCGTCAGATCTTTGAACACAAGGGCAGGGAGGGCGACGTAAAAAACGTATTTATCTGCGGATTTTGTAAATTCTTCATTGATGACCTTTAGTCGAAATAATACTTTGCCGAGCACCATGATCAAAAAGATCGGAAGTGTGGCATTTAAACTGTAAAGAAAATTTTCCATTATTCTGATTCCTTTCTGCAAGTGACGGCTTGTAAAACCTGTTATTATTATACATCCCGCAAGAGTAAACGGCAAGACATATCTTCCTGCCGGCAGGCATATACATGAGGTAAAGAAATGTAAAGGGAAAATGAGTATGGGAAAAAATGGAAAGATCAAAATAGCTGTGCTGCTTGTCCTCTGTATGATGACAGGGATGGTCCTCTGTGGCTGCGGACAGACATCGACCGGACAGAAAGAAGCGGGGACGGAGTGCGATTATACGGTTGTTGCTACGCGGGATTGCCCGGAAGAATTTTTGAAAAATTTAGAGGAGAAAAAGATAAATCCGTTTCAAATGACATATCAGGATGGAACCTATCTGTATATGGCAGTTGGTTACGGCGAACAAAAGACAGGAGGCTACAGCATACTGGTTGAAAAATTGACGGAAACAAAGGATAAAATTTTTCTTAACACGGAATTAAGAGGCCCGTCAAAGGAAGAAGTAGTTTTGGAAAAGCCGAGTTTTCCGTATGTTGTGATAAAAATGGAAAACAAATCCAAAGAAGTGGTATTTGAAGTCCATTGAGAAAGAAACTTGTATTTTTAGAAAAAAAGGGGTATAATAAACAAAGTTAATGTAGAAAAGATGAAAGAGGGATAAACAATTGATAGTGAAACGAATTCAGTCAAAGTTGTACGAGTGGCGGAATATGATTGGTATGGTAGTGTGGGATATCGTGCTTGCTGCGGCGCTAGTTTTTTTCTTATACGTTGCCTTGATGAATGTGTCAAATACATCGCTGCGAATTGCGTTAATGGCATTTACGGTAGCAATCATCGCATTTTCGATTGTGGTAAAATATGTGTTGTTTTATCAAAAAACAGGAGTAGATGACATTACCGGAGGAAAAAATAAACGGGAATTTGAGAGAATTGCACGGATTCTGTTGCAGGGAAGCGGAGAGTTTGCCCTTGTTTATGCAAATATTGATCGTTTCAAACTGGTTAATGAATTATATGGCGATGAAGAAGGTGATCGAGTGCTGCGCCAGGTTCATAAAGTGATCGACAACGAACTACTCAGTTGGGATGAGGTGTCCGGCAGAATTATGGCAGATAATTTTGGAATGCTTTTGCGCTTTCATTCCATGAAAAAACTGGAACACAGATTGAACCGTTTGAATGAACAACTCGGACACTTGTGTGATGAGCAGGGCGTTTCTTACGGACTGCGGTTGTTTTTCGGTGTTTATCTTGTTACAGATAAGGAAATGCCGGTCTCCGCGATGATGGAGAGAGCCAATCTTGCCTTGAAAAAAACATTGCAGTTACCGCAGCATTTAAAGAAAATAGGCGTTTACGATGAAAAAGAACATCAGAAATTGGAACGTGAAAAACATCTGGAGATGCGCATGGAACAGGCTTTGAAAAATGGCGAATTTATTCCGTATCTTCAGCCGAAATACGAACTTACGCATGAGACAATTGCCGGGGCAGAGGCACTTGTGCGCTGGGTGTCCCCGGAAGAAGGGATGATTTTTCCGGGAGAATTTATTCCGCTATTTGAGAAAAATGGATTTATTGTGGAACTGGATCTGTATATGTTTGAGCAGGTTTGCAAAATGATAGAATCCTGGCATGAAAATGGATACCGGATTATCCCGGTTTCGGTTAATATGTCGCGTGGACATTTCCTTGTGCCAAACTTTTTTGACCGCTATAAGGAAATTTTGGAGCGATATAATGTGCCGAAAGGAAGTATTGAGATTGAGCTGACAGAGTCCTTGTTCTTTAATGAGATTTCCACGATGACGGTTCTTGTTAATAAGATCCACGAAGCCGGGATGCGTTGTTCCATTGATGATTTTGGAAGCGGATATTCTTCTTTGAACATGTTAAAAGACATCAAAGTAGATGCGCTGAAACTTGACCGCGTATTCTTTGTTGCGACAGAAGAGGACAAGCGAGGCAAAGATATTATCAACAGTATTCTTCATCTGGCGCAAAATCTGCATTTACAGACGATATCAGAAGGTGTAGAGATTCGGTCACAAGTAGAATATCTAAAAGAGATGGATTGCGATTACATTCAGGGGTATGTGTTTGCAAAACCGATGCCGGTCAAAGATTTTGTGAAAATTGCATTTGCGAAGAGTGCATAAAATACATACAAGTTTACACTCCCTTGAGATACCCAATGTGCATGGCACGAGAGTCTCTCAGGGGAGTGTTTCTTTACATGTACAGACGTTTGCGGCTTCGGTAACGTGCCCGCCGATATAGAATTTCCTGATAGAGAAGAATGGTTGTTAGGGAAAGGAGGTTTTCGGAGGTGGCAATACTCTCGTCCTGAGAGGCAGCGAGGATTTCCTTTGCCATCCGTTCCAGGGTGACCTTATCGGGATAGGAGTCGAATAATATGCTTCCCTCGTATTCAAGACGGTCACAGCGTTCTTCAATGTTCTGTAGTATTTTTTTGCACATTCCCGGGTATAATTGCTTCATATATTGAATATCGTCTTCGAATTCCATCAGTTTTCCGGCACCGAGAATCGGGGACATACCCGGGATCAGAGCCGGGCCGGGAAAATAATCATAAAAGGAAGAAACAGGTGTATTCATAACGGATTCCTTTCTGGCAGCCGAGGCGTTATACCGATATTTTATCCTTATTATATGAAAGAATAAAAAAAGTGTGTGTTCTCATCTTGCCCTGTTTCGAGAACTGTGATAAACTGTTTCTATGTGGAAAAGCAAGTAAGAAGTTAGAATCGAGGATGTAAATGGTTAAATATATTTATAAAGTGGTTGCTTTAATGGTATTATTCTGCGGGGCATTGTTTTTCTTTGGAAGCCGCCTGCAGAGCGACAGTTATGAAACAGGAAAAGTAATAGAAGCGGGAAGTGAGACATTTCCCTATCTTACGATAAAGAGTCAGGGCGTGGAGATGAACCGGCTGTATGGTTACAGCGGGGTACTCGATGCCAATATCGTGCGTGAATCCATCACACCGTTAGGCCAGGATAAGAGCATCAGTGTTCTGCTTGGCGGAACAGATACAAAAATTGTAAAAATGGAATACGAGATAGTGGATAAAGATACACTGGAAGTATACGAGAAAAAAGAAATCAATGCGATATCCAAAGAGAAGGGGAAGGTGGATATCACGTTCGATTACGGATTTAAGACAAGTACGGAGTATGTGCTTTCCATTACAGCGACGACAGAGTCCGGACGTAAGATTCATTATTTTACAAGATTAAAATATTACATGGACAATTCGTATTTGCAGGAAAAACTTAATTTTGCAATGCAATTTCATAAAGATACGTTTACAAAATCAAAAGCAGAAGAATTGAGCCGCTATTTGGAGCCTGACGGTACGGCATCTAATGATTCGCTGGCAGAAGTGAACATTAAATCGGACAGCGATCTGGTGACGTGGGGAAAAATCTCACCAAAGAAACTATCCGAGCCGGTGCCTGTCATCAAAGAATATAATATGGAGACGGCTTGTTTTCAGTTGAATTATTATGTTGAGGGATCGACTGCGACGGGAAAAGAGACATACCGCGTCAATGAATTTTATCGCGTCCGTTATGCTTCCGGAAGCAGTTATCTTCTGAACTATGAACGTACGATGGAGACTGTATTTGATGCGGCACTTACAAGTGTGCAGAAAAATCAGTTAAAGATTGGCATCACCAATGACACCACGATGGATCTGATGAACAATGAAACGACAAAGCAGCTCTTTTTTGCCAGAGAAGGCAATTTATATTGCTACGATATGGATAAAAAGAAAAATTCCATCACCAAATTATATTCGTCTTACAGCGAAAAAGCATCTTATGAATACCGTGAAAATGCGGTGCCTCAGATGCGTCTTTTGAAAACGGACAGCGACGGGAATCTGTATTTTGCCGTGGCCGGTTATGTGCCACGCGGACAGTATGAGGGAAAAGTTGCCATCGTATTATACAAGTATGCGGCACAGGAAAAACAGATTCAGGAGCTGGTATATCTTCCGATCGATACGACCGAGCAGCAGTTAAATAAAGATTTTAATAATTATGGTTATGTCAGCGGAAAAAATGTGTATTATTTTGCTGTGGCCAACACGGTATATGCTTATAATATGGAATCGCACCGCTTGATAAAACTGGCAGAAAATGTAACAAATAGCAGCTTTCAGATTATTCAGGGAATCAGTAAAAAGGAAGCAGGTAAAGTCATAGAATATGATTGCTTCACTTGGTCTGATAATCTGGAAAAAGGATATGGAGATGAATTGACGGTTTTCAATCTGGAAACAGAGGAAAAAACGCTATTGAAACCGGAAACGGAGGGATGCTATATTCGTCTGCTTGGCGTGATCAATGATAAGGTCATCTATGGTTATGTCAATAAAAGTGATATTGTGTCCAAATCGGTAGACGAGGAGATCGCACCCTGCTATAAGATTGTGATTGCCGATGAAAAGGGAAATGCCGTAAAGACATATGAGCAAAAAAATGTTTATGTGCAGGAAGTCAGCGTGCAGGGAAATGTTATGACTCTTTCCCGCTTGAAAAGAATAGGGAAAAAAACATACAAAAAGATTTCCGATGACAGCATATTAAATCAGACGGAGTCGCAGGCAAGTGCCTATCAGATGGTGTCGAGAGTTACTTCAGCGGCACAGACGGAATGGTATATCGCTTTTCCGGCAAGCTTTACGATTGATCAAGTACCATCTTATGAAGTGGCGGACGAGCAGATTCTTACCAGCGCAAGAGCCGTTCATCTGGATGAGATTCAGGTGCCGCAGTATTATGTATATGCCCTTGGAAAGATTACGGAAGCATACGAAAAACCGGTGCCGGCGATCCAGAAAGCAGATGAGCAGATGGGTGTTGTTATTTCCCGAACCCATCATGTGGTATGGGAACGCAGCGGCAGCTTTTTGATGAACAGTATCGCCGGAATCGAGATGCAGAAAGCACAGGGACAGATTTCCGGTTTTGCGGCTTGTGCTTCCATGGTTTTGAAGGCAAATCATGTTTCGGTAGATGCCACAGCTCTGTCAAAGAAAAAATCAGCAATTTATCCAATGCTTGCACAGTATATGGAAGAACCGGTCAACCTTACCGGAGCAACGTTAGACCAAGTGCTGTATTTCGTGAGCAATAACAAATATGTAATTGCGGTAACCGGGGATTCTACAGCTGTAGTGATAAGCGGATATGACACGAAAAACATAACCGTTTATAATCCGGTATCCGGCAAGGTGGAAACATATAAGAGAATGCAGGCGGAAAAACTATTTAAAGACAATGGAAATAGTTTCTTCAGTTATTTGAATTAGAGAGTGTGATTCTATGAAAACGTTGATTAAATTGGCGATGGAAGCCAGAGAAAAATCGTACTGCCCGTATTCCGGCTTTGCGGTAGGGGCAGCACTACAGACGAAAGAAGGAAAAATATATCAGGGATGCAATATTGAAAATGCGGCATTTACACCGACAAACTGCGCAGAGCGGACGGCGTTTTTTAAGGCGGTCAGCGAAGGTGAGAAGGAGTTCTGCCGCATTGCCATCGTGGGCGGAAAAAAAGACGGAGTCTTGGAATTGACTTCTCCTTGCGGCGTGTGTCTGCAGGTTATGCAGGAATTTTGTGATCCCGATGCCTTTGAAGTGATCCTTGCGGCCGCGGAAGAGAAGTATGAGATTTTGAAATTACGCCAGCTGCTTCCCTATGGATTTGAACTATAAGAAAGGAATAGAACCATGTACTTACCGGACAAATTTTGTGATGAGATGAAGAGAATTCTGGGAGACGAGTACGAAGATTATCTCGCTTCCATGGACGCTTCAAGAAAATACGGGCTGCGTGTGAATACCGCAAAAATCTCGGTGGAAGATTTCCTGAAGATCACACCGTTTGAACTCACACCGATTCCATATATTTCCAATGGGTTTTATTATGACGAAAAAGAGCAGCCGTCGAAACACCCTTATTATTTTGCCGGCTTGTATTATCTTCAGGATCCCAGTGCGATGACACCGGCGTCCCGTCTTCCGGTAGAAGAAGGGGATGTGGTACTTGATCTTTGCGCGGCACCCGGTGGAAAAGCGACGGAATTAGGGGCGAAACTGCATGGAACAGGCTTATTGATCGCCAATGATATCAGCAGCAAACGGGCAAAAGCATTACTTAAAAATATTGAATTGTTTGGCGTGGAAAACAGTTTTATTGTTACGGAATATCCGGCAAAACTGACGGAATATTTTACCGGCTTTTTTGATAAGATTCTGATTGATGCTCCGTGTTCCGGCGAAGGTATGTTCCGAAAAGATCCGGCGATGGTAAAAGCGTGGGAACAAAACGGACCGGAATTTTATGCTAAACTGCAGAGAGAAATTTTAGAGCAGGCGGTACCAATGTTAAAAGAAGGAGGAATGCTTTTATATTCTACATGTACATTTTCTCCGTTGGAAGATGAGGGAAGTGTACAATATTTATTGTCGTTGGATCCGTCTCTGAAACTGGTAGATATAGAAGGATATTCCGGATTTGTCAAAGGAAATCCCGCGTGGATCGACAGTGAAAATAAGGAGCTGGAAAAATGTGTCAGAATGTTTCCGCATAAGCTGGATGGCGAAGGACATTTTCTTGCTCTTTTGCAAAAGGGAGAAAAGGCGGCAGCGAACAACGTACATTTTTCGCAAAAGAGAAAAGGTCTAAAAGGTGAAGAAAAGAAATTCTTTGAAGAATTTCAAACACAGATGAACCGTGTTTTTGACCCGGAACGTCTGGAGAGTAAGAACGGCATGATCTATTATATGCCGGAAGAACTTCCGGATATGAAAGGATTGCGGTTTTTGCGCAGTGGTTTGTTTATGGGGGAGATGAAGAAAAAGAGATTTGAGCCAAGCCAGTCGCTTGCCATGGCACTCAAACGGGAAGATTATAAAAAGCGGGTGGAATTTTCGGCAGATGACGAAGAGGTATTCCGGTATCTCAAAGGCGAAACCATTTCCCTGCAGCCGGAACAGATTGTCGATGAGGGGAAAAAGCCGGGAGGCTGGTACCTTGTCTGTGTGGATGGATTCCCGCTTGGCTGGGGAAAGGCAGCAGGCATGACATTGAAGAATAAATATCATCAGGGATGGCGGTTGTTATAGAAAGTCAATGACACCCCTTGATTTTTTTGCGCAGGTTCATTACAATAGAAAGAAAAATGGAGAGAAGCAATGGAAGAAAGATATGAGATTGATGTTCAATTAGATAAAAAGACGTTAGACCGCTTTTTGATCCGCAATAACTTTTTGCGAGCGGGAGGCGTGGCAGGACTTTTGATCAGTTTTGCGGCAATCCTCGGATTGATTGTGTTTTGGAAAGAATTTGCTGTTTCCCAACGGGTAATCCTTGTATTTCTGGGAGCGATGTTTACTGTAATTCAGCCATTTGGCATTTTGCTGAAAGGATGGAACCAATTAAAAAGCGGTGCATTCCGCAAACCATTTCATTATATTTTTTCAGAAGAGGGGATTGAGGTGAAAAATATCGCCGGGACTGCAAAAGTAGAATGGAAACAGATCCGAAAGGTGATCACGACAAAGGAAGCGATGTATATTTATATGAATTCGATTTCAGCCCTGATCATCCCGGCGCAGGAATGTGACGGTCATTATGCAGAGATTGCGACAATGGTTAAGAAAAAAAGCAAAGGCTGAAAAGAGAGGACATCGACAGTGACAGAAAAGAAAGAAATGGAAAGTTTTTCTGAAAAAGATACTTTTTTAATCGGAAAACAGTTTGGCACGCAGGCAAAAGCCGGTGATATCTACCTTCTCCATGGAGATCTCGGAGTGGGGAAAACCGTATTCACCAAGGGCTTTGCGGAGGGACTGGGAATCGAGGAACCGATCACCAGCCCTACTTTTACGCTGATTCAGGAATATATGGAAGGAAGACTTCCTTTTTATCATTTTGATGTGTACCGGATCGGCGATGTGGAAGAAATGTATGATATTGGGATTGACGAGTATTTGTTCGGAGACGGAGTCTGCCTGATCGAATGGCCGTCCAGGATTGAGGAAATCCTGCCGGATACATGCGAAAATGTTTGGATTGAAAAGGATCTTGAAAAAGGATTCGACTACCGCCGTATTACGTGCGGCAAGGAAGGAGACAGAGAATCATGAAAATACTTGGAATCGATAGTTCCGGATTGGTAGCGGCGACCGCGTTAATGTCAGATGGCATTGTGACAGCTGAGTATCAGATACACAATAAAAAGACGCATTCCCAGACACTCATGCCGATGATTTCCGAAATGATGTCGATGGCAGATGTGAAGCCGGAAGAATTGGATGCGATTGCTGTCTCCGAAGGACCGGGATCATTTACCGGGCTGCGTATCGGGGCATCGATTGCAAAAGGCCTCGCATGGACATTGAAAATTCCAATCGTTCCGGTGTCGTCATTGATGGGACTGGCTGCGAATGTCGAGATGCCGGGACAGATTGTCTGCCCGATCATGGATGCAAGAAGAAATCAAGTTTACACAGCAGTATACAAAACTACACCGGAAATGCCGGAGCAGCTTGGGGAGCCGGATGTCGTTCCGATTGAAACGGCACTGGAGCGCGCCCGTGAGGCAGCGGCAGGCAAACCGATTGTATTTTTAGGAGATGGTGTTCCTGTTTTCGAAAAAGTAATAAGGGAAACACTGGGTGAAAACAGCCGTTTTATGATTCCGGCAAGAAGATACCAAAGTGCAGCAAGTATTGCACTGCTCGGACAATATTTATATCAGAAAGGCGAGGTTGTTTCTGCTGAAAAATTTGGTCCGGTCTATCTGCGAAAATCGCAGGCAGAGAGAGAACGGGAAGAAAAAAATACATAATCCGTCATTTTTAGAAATTTTTACAACTGGAAATTCTTAACCGTATCCGCTATAATAAAAGAGCATTTTATGGAATGAGCGGAGTGATAAGAGATGAAAAAGTATAATTTTTGCAATCAATGCGGAAGAGAACTTCAATATGAAAATGATATTCTGCGGGAAGATATTCTGGCAGTGCGGAAAGACTGGGGATTCTTTTCGAAAAAAGATCTTCAGGTGCATTCTTTTGCACTGTGCGAGGAATGTTATGACCGCCTGATACAGTCGTTTGCGATTCCTGTGGAAGTGGAGGAGAAGACGATGGTGATGGATTAGAAGGAGGATTTGTGTGTTAGATGTTTGTTTACTTGGTGCAGGTGGCATGATGCCTTTGCCGAAAAGAGCATTGACTGCGCTGATGACAAGATATAATGGAAGCAGCCTGTTGATTGACTGCGGAGAGGGAACCCAGGTCAGTATAAGAGAACAGGGATGGAGTTTTCATCCCATTGATACAATCTGTATTACGCATTTTCACGGGGATCACATCAGTGGTCTGCCGGGGCTTTTATTGTCGATGGGAAATGCGGAACGGAGCGAGCCAATCCTGATCATAGGTCCGAAAGGCTTGAAAAAAGTGGTAGCGTCCCTTCTCATTATCGCACAGGGGCTTCCTTTTGAAATCCACTATCACGAGATTGAAGGGGATGAAGAAGATATTATCTGCCGGGGATATCATATTCATGCTTTTAAGGTAAAGCATAATGTGGTATGCTATGGATATACGATTGAGATTCCGCGAAGCGGGAAATTTGATGTGGAAAAAGCGAAGGAAAACCGGATTCCTATGAAGGCATGGAGTGCATTGCAGAAAAATGATTCTGTCGAAGTGGACGGAGTTATGTATTATGCGCATCAGGTTCTTGGCCCGGAACGCAAGGGAATCAAAGTGACTTATTGTACAGACAGCCGCCCGGTGGATCGAATCGTAGACTGTGCGGAAGGAGCGAATCTGTTTATCTGCGAAGGAATGTACGGAGAAAAAGAAAAGATTGCAAGTGCAAAAGAGAAAAAACATATGACTTTTTATGAGGCGGCAGAATTGGCAAAGCGAGCAAAGGTAGAAGAACTTTGGCTGACGCATTACAGCCCGTCGTTGATACATCCTGAAAATTATATGGGGGATGTAAGGAAAATATTCCCGAATGCCTATCCGGGAAAGGATCGCAAGTTCCGTGAAATTGGTTTTGAGGAGTAAAGGAGGGATTTTGATGGAACGTAGAATGCCAAAAAGACATGTTCAACAGACACAGCAGGCACCGGCAAAGAAAATGGCAAAAAACATAACAGGTTTCGCTTTTTTTGCGGGACTTCTTATCGTGGTTGCAATTGCGTTTTTCTATGCCCATAAAGAAAAGCAGGATACGACGATAGACAATAGTACTGCTTCGGAAGCGGAGCGGCTGATCAATAAGGATCTGGAAGTGGGATATCCGGATACACCGACGGAAGTGCTGAAACTGTTTGGTCGAATGAATCAATGCATCTATAATAACAATATGTCGGACAAGCAGTTTGATGAATTGGTAAATCAGATGCGCCTTCTGTATAGCAACAGTCTGCTTTCCCAGAATCCATTTGAGGAGCAGCGCGACAATTTAAAGGATGAAATACAGGAATTTCGCAAACAAAAGCGAAGAATAGCTAATTATACTGTAGATAAGGGAAGTTCGGTCAAATACAAGACAATTCAGAACCAGGACTGCGCCTATGTGCAGATGGCTTACTTTATGAAAGAAAACGGAAATTATACGAAGTCATTCCAAGAATACATATTGGTAAAAGAAAATGAAAAATGGAAGATATTGTCATTTCAAAAAAACGTATCCAAGGATGAGAGCAAGACCGAAGAGCAGAAAGGATAAACAAAATGAGTGACGTAACATTATTGGCAATTGAAAGTTCTTGTGATGAGACAGCGGCGGCGATTGTAGTAAACGGACGCAAAGTCCTATCCAATGTGATCTCATCACAAATTGATATACACAAATTATATGGTGGTGTGGTACCGGAAATCGCCTCTCGTAAACATATTGAACAAATCAATCAAGTGATCAAGCAGGCTTTTGTTGATGCAGAAAAGACATTAGATGATGTAGACGGAATTTGTGTGACATATGGACCGGGACTTGTAGGTGCCCTCCTGGTCGGCGTCGGTGCAGCAAAAGCAATCAGTTATGCCAGCGGAAAACCATTGATCGGAGTGCATCATATCGAAGGCCATATTTCGGCGAACTACATCTGTCACCCGGAATTGGAACCGCCTTTTTTGTGTCTCGTGGTATCCGGCGGGCACAGTCATCTTGTTTTGGTCAACGATTATGGTAAATATGAGATCATTGGACGTACGCGGGATGATGCCGCAGGGGAAGCGTTTGACAAAGTGGCACGTTCTATCGGACTGGGGTATCCCGGGGGACCGAAGATCGATGCTCTTGCACCAAGCGGCAATAAAGATGCGATTGCCTTTCCGCGTGCTTCTGTGGAAAATGCACCATATGACTTCAGTTTCAGCGGGGTGAAATCCGCCGTTCTAAATTATATCAATGGCTGCAAGATGAAAGGAATCGAATATTCACAGGCAGACATTGCTGCGTCTTTTCAGGAGGCCGTAGTAGATGTTTTGGTTCAGCATACTATGCTGGCAGCGAAAAATTACAATATCTCAAAAATCGCAATGGCAGGCGGCGTAGCTTCCAATAAAGGTCTGCGTGCCAAGATGCGGGCAGAATGTGAGAAACGGGGATATTCTTTATATTACCCGGATCCTGTTTTCTGTACGGACAATGCTGCGATGATTGGAGCAGCAGGATATTATGAATATCGCAACGGAGTACGCAGCGGACTGGATCTGAATGCGGTACCCGGTCTGAAATTAGGCGAGAGGTAAAGGATTAAAAAACAATTTGTCCAAAGATGTAACTATTCAGGACGCCCCTCCTCCACATTCACATTTCGAACACTTCGTGTTCTTTTCTCGCCTTTGGCAAGGCTGAAAATGCTCATATGTGGAGGGGGGAGCCCTATTAGGATCAATGTATGGAAATCAAAGTCTCTTACGTGCAAGCACGACGATTCATTGATTTCCATACATTGATCCTGAATAGTTACCCAAAGATAAAATATTTTGATGTAAAAAAGGAAAAAAGTTGTTGACAAGTATCTGTATTTTTGGTATACTGTTCAAGCAACGTTTGGAGAGGTGTCCGAGTGGTTTAAGGAGCCGGTCTTGAAAACCGGTGACTCCGAAAGGGGCCGTGGGTTCGAATCCCACCTTCTCCGTTTCGAGTAATAACTCGATGAATTGAATACGTTTTAACAATTCAGCTGGAGAAGTACCCAAGTGGCTGAAGGGGCTCCCCTGGAAAGGGAGTAGGTCGTTAATAGCGGCGCGAGGGTTCAAATCCCTCCTTCTCCGTTTGTCAGTTGGTGGATGATACGCATGAAAGTTGATTCTTTGCATGGTAACAAAAGCCGGAAAAAACTTTTTTGAAGAAAATGAAAAAAAGTGTTGACAAAATCAAATGGATTTGATAAGATAATATCTGTTGACGCGATAAAGAAACAAAAAAGAAATTAAAAAAGTGTTGACAACATCAAAGAGATTTGATATAATATTTATCGCTGACGCAAAGAGCGACAGCAAAGAACCTTGATAAC
>ULUR01033679.1_pt1 | contig 16042 bp, 10 predicted proteins | sample 1958651 | NCBI WGS metagenome assembly ULUR01 (sample SAMEA4835764, study PRJEB28245) | human gut metagenome | biome: gut microbiome; material: fecal sample | place: Denmark | collected 2008 | reverse complement strand
CAGAAGCCGCCAGCACCGAGAACATATTGCCGAAGTTGGATGATGCGGTCATTTTAATATACTTGATCATGTTGGCATAAGTTTTACGTCCCTCAATGATGCCCTGCTCCAAAACCATCAGGTCTTTTTCCAGCAAAATGATGTCGGCAGATTCCTTTGCCACATCCACGGCGGTATCCACCGAAATGCCAATGTCGGCAGCTTTCATAGCTGCGGCATCGTTGATACCGTCACCCATGAAACCGACCGTATGACCGTTTTCACGGAGAACAGAAACCACACGGGCTTTCTGATCGGGGGTCAGCTTTGCAAATACATCTGTAGACTCTGCCGCTCTTGCAAGTTCTACATCGTTCATGTGTTCCAAATCAGAACCGAGAAGCATATTGCGAACCTTCAGCCCCACCTGCTTACAGATGGTACGAGTTACTTTGTCGTTATCACCAGTCAAAATCTTGGTGGTAACACCGTGGTCTTTCAAAGCCTTAATAGCATCCGCAGTAGATTCTTTTGGAGGATCTAGGAATGCCAGATATCCAATCAGCACCATGTCACGCTCATCTTTAGCACCAAATGCGCCAACTGGGGACGGATTGCTTTTCTGTGCAATCGCCAGAACGCGAAATCCCTTGTCGTTAAGATCATCCACTGTCTCCAGAATCCGGCAACGGACGTCATCAGTCAGAGGCTGTACTCCTCCATCACACTCTGCAAACGCACAAATAGAGAGCATTTCTTCCACAGCACCTTTTGTTACCATTTGGGTCTTGCCCTTTTTATCCTGTACCACAGTAGTCAGACGGCGACGTGTGAAGTCAAAAGGAATCTCGTCTACCTTTACATAGTTTTCGGACAGGTCAATGAGACGCGAATCTGCGGCTTCTTCTTCTTCCGTCTTATGAATAATTGCTAAATCCATCAGGTTTTTATAGCCAGTCTGGAAGTAACTATTGAGGTAAGCGTGACGCAGTACTCGCGTATCGTCCTCGCCATTTACATTCAGGTGGTATTCCAGCACAACCTTATCCTGGGTCAGCGTGCCAGTCTTGTCGGTGCAGAGAATATCAATAGCACCGAAGTTCTGAATAGAATTGAGGTTTTTAACGATTGTCTGCTTTTTGCTCATGGAAACAGCACCTTTCGCAAGACAGGTTGTTACAATCATTGGCAGCATTTCCGGTGTCAAACCGACAGCAATAGAAATACCGAATAAGAAAGCCTCCAACCAGTCGCCCTTGGTGATGCCGTTGACGAAGAACACCAGCGGAACCATAACGAGCATAAAGCGAATCAGCACCCAAGAAACGGCGTTGACACCCTTGGTAAAGCTTGTTTCAACCGCTTCTCCGGCAACTGCGGATGCCATGGAGCCAAACAGAGTATGATCGCCAACACAAACAACAACAGCTGTTGCGCTGCCAGAAATTACATTACTCCCCATAAAAGCAATGTTTGTGTAATCGGTCACGCTCTCTTTCTGTGCGCTCACACTGCATGTTTTTTCAATGGGTTCACTCTCACCAGTAAGACTTGCCTGACTGACAAACAAATCCTTCACATCCAAAATACGAACATCCGCCGGAATCATGTCTCCAGCAGACAGATGTACAATATCTCCAACCACCAAATCATCCATAGGAATTTCTATTTTTTCCTGGTTCCTACGAGTAACGGTGCAAGTGGTCGTAATCATGGCTAACAACTTCTCTGCTGCATTTCCACTTCTGGATTCCTGCACAAACCGAAGCGTACCCGAAATGAATACCATCGTTAAAATGATAACTACCGTCAGACAGTCAAAATCCTCCGGCGCACTGCCAAACAGAGAAAAATAAGGCAGAATCATATCTGTAATGGTTGATACCAGTGCCAGGCAAAACAGAATGGCTGTAAATGGGTTGATAAACGCACCGGCCAGCCGTTTTGCCAAGGACTTCTTTTTTTCATGCGTTACTTTATTGGTTCCATATTTGGTACGACTTACGGGTACTGCTTCTACATCTAATCCCCGAAGTGTGGTATGAAGGTTTTTCAAAACCTCCTTAATAGGATTGGTTGCCGCAAATTGAATGCGGCGGTTCTGTTCGTCACGGATGACTGCCTTTTCGACAGTCTGGCGAACAGCCATACGATTTTCTTTTTTGTTCATTAATCTTACCTCCTTGAATTTTTATAGGGGCAAGGAAGATTATATGAGGGACACGGAATCTCCGTATACTCATACAATATTCTCTGCCTTCGTGGACTGCTTTCAGAGTCCATGTCTTTCACCTCACATTCTTTAAAAACTATCTATGTGAAAACCGCAATGCGGATCACGGTCTGCGATATCGGTTACTTTTTTCGATATACCAGACATCAAAGCCCGCAACGATTAGCCATGCAATCATTGCGCACACAAACCAGTGGTTTGGAAATCCTGACCAAAGCCCCTTCATCAGAAAGATAATGCCATTAAGTGCAATGACTTCCCCGATGTTACGGCAAAGCGGGATAATTTTAATTTTATCTTTCTCTTCCTGTGGCATATTTTTCCACTCAGATAAGTGAATATGTCCTTTTCCGCAGGCAAACACAAAGCCTGCAATAGTAAAGAGAATCCCGAAAAAGATGCATGTAAAGTCCATATTTTCTCACTCCTTCCAATGTTTAATTTCATTTTTTAGTTTGTTTAGCCTCAGAAGCCTGATGAGCAGTACGATCACTGTAACAGCAAGGATAAGCCAAATAACAGCAGTTACCTGATACCAAATCTGAAATATCAAAATTCTCAGTTTAGAGAACATCCAACTTAAACAGCCACATATTATTGTGAACACGGAATAAAGTGCAAAGAAAATTGCCAGTTTGTAATCTTTGATTTTCGTCTTCACTCACAACACCTCCCAACCAGCACTTACAACTTCCGGGATTGCCAGTACCTGCCCAACGATTCCCTCTAAAACATTGTTTTTAGGTTTTCCAACAGAACAGTATTTCGCAATGATCTCAACCTTATCACCAACAACATCGCCGCTTTCCAGATTATTCAGGAACAGCGTTTTGCAAGGATTGCTGTTAATAAGCAACAGACGAATTTCCTGCTCTGCATCTTCCTGGCAAGTGACCGAAATACGATATTGTTTTTCAGATTCATCACCGGCTGTGATTGGATTCAACTTTCTTGCAAGAGGACGCAGAATCAAGTTGGAAACAATCAAAATACCGGCGGCAGTAATTGCCATTGCATACATCCCTGTACTTGCAAGAATGCCAATGGCAGCTGTACACCATAGCGTTGCCGCAGTATTCATTCCACGCACTGTTCCGCTGTCCTTGAAAATCACACCACTGCACAAAAAACCAACACCAGATATAATACTACTCCCGACACGAAATACCTGATCCGAGCCATAGAGCATTGGAAACAAGGTAAAGAAGCTGGTTCCCATGCAAATTAACACATTGATACGAATACCCGCCGGATGACCGGTTAGCTGCCGTTCCAATCCAATCAGAAAGCCAAGCACCAAGGAGAGGGAGATTCTTAAAACAAAATCGGTGTAAAACATGTGAATTGCCTCCCTTCGACCACGAACAGTATATAAAAATCGCAAGGAGAATCACATGTCTAAAACCTTGCGATTTCCTTGCGATTTGGCAAGATTTCAAAAAATAATAAGTTCATAATAATTCATAGATCGCTATGTTCTACTTTGTACTGCCATCGGGTACAGTGCCTGCTGGATTTACATGAACCATACAGTGTTTTACTTCTGGAAAGGAATTTTCTACTGAGTAATGAACCTGCTCAGCAATATGATGCGCTTCTTTTAACCGTAAGTTTTCATCTACGGCAATCTCAATATCCACATATATTTTTATACCAAACAGGCGGGTGTGTAGCAGGTCAATACGCCTTATTCCAGGAATTGCGGCAATTAGACTTCGTATTTTATCTTCAGTAGCCTCATTACAGGAATGATCTACCATTTTATTGATGGCATCATGGAAAATATCCATGGACACCTTCACAATCACCACACAAATGATAACGCTGGCAATTGAATCTAAAATGGGATAGCCAAGCCTTGCACCCAAAATTCCCACAAACGAGCCAATAGAAGATAGGGCATCTGAACGGTGGTGCCACGCATCTGCCATCAGAGAGCCGGAATTAATCTTCTTTGCCGCCAATCTGGTAAACCAGTACATCCACTCCTTTACAATGATGGATACTACGGCAGCCATAAGCGCCAATATTCCCGGGACTGTCAAATCATCCCCAGTGCTGCCGGCAATAATCTTTTTCAACGCAACAATTCCGATTCCAATTCCCGTTACCAATAGCATACCCGAGAGGATAATGGATGATACGCATTCAATACGCTCATGGCCGTAAGGATGCTCTGCATCGGATTCCTTGCTCGATATTTTTGCCCCAACGATAACCACAATTGTGCTAAGCACATCGGACGCTGAATGAACTGCATCGGAAATCATGGCGTCAGATCTTGCGATGATTCCGGCAATCAATTTAAATAATGACAAAAGAAGATTGACAATGATACTGATACTGGAAACGTGCATTGCAGTCTTTTGTGCGGCATTATCGGGATTCGATTTTTTCTCCACTTTAATCCCTCCTTCTTTTATAAATCTTTTTGATAATCATGGCAAAGCGGTCCAATGCAGCTCTCAAAATGTCTTTGGGCTTTATTCTCTTCATACATGTTTGAGATGAATACCGGCTGAAGCCGCGGAACAATACCTTGCAGCAGGCACAGGCTTAATAATACAACAAGCGCAAGGTGACTCCCATGGCGAAAACCTTGCGATTCCCTTGCGATTTGGCAAGAATTTAGGCGGGCTGAAACCGAAAGTAGTCTCAGTCCGCCTATGTTATAGTTGGTCATTAAATTTGTACCCGATGCCCCAGATAGTCAAAATGTATTTTGGCGCATCGGGGTCAGGCTCAATCTTCTTTCGCAGTTTTCGGATAAATGCCATGATGTTGCTGTCATCCAGCAGATAATCCTCTTCCCAGACTGCACGATAAATCTGCTCTTTAGTAAAGACTTCGCCTCGATTCTGAGCAAGAAAATACAGAATGTCAAACTCTTTTGGGGTCAAGCTGATTTCTGAACCTTTCAGCAGAACCGTTCTGCTTCTCGGATGAATCTCTAATTCTCCAATTAGAATCCCGTCCGACAGAACACCGGCAGGTAGCTCTGTTTCTTCTGATGCTCCCAAAAGCAAAGAGGATACCTCTCCGCTGATCAGATCCCGGACGCCAGACAGTAAATCTTCCACACAGTCACTTTTCGGCGGCTCTTTAATCAGCTTTTCCAGCAGCCATATTTCAAGGGCGGAATCCATAGGGATAAAACTGATATTCTTTTTCACGATGAATTCCTCCTTTCAAATCAACTCATGGTACTTCTTCTTATAGAAATATTTTGCTACCGTAGTCAGCAGCATATACGTAAGCGCTACGATCAGCAAAAATGCAAAATACCAAAGCGGCAGCATCGTCAGGCCAAACAGCGACGCACCGCTGGTAAAGGTAATGGCTGTAAAGGCAACGATTCCGACCAGCGTTATGCAAATCACAGGTGTAGATGACCTGCTCTGCATAAAAGGAACTTTAGGTGTTCGCAGAAAATGCAGGATCAGCACCTGTGTCCACATGGATTCCAAAAACCACCCCGTCTGGAACAGTGATACATACTGAAGCTGCAAAGAAGGATCGGTAATATTCAGGTAGGTTGCTCCTCCACACAGCATGGGGCACAGGAAATAATACAGGAACAGGAAGGTCGCAATATCAAACAGAGAGCTGATCGGCCCGAATGACATCATAAACCGTCCCAAAGTTTTGCCCGACCAATCTCTCGGAGACAGGGTTTCTTCCTCGTCCACATTGTCCCAAGGCAGAACAATACACAAAATATCGTACAGCAGATTCAGAAGCAGAATCTGGATGGATGTCATGGGCAGAAACGGCAAAAATGCGCTGGCGCATATGATGGCGAAAATATTACCAAAGTTGGAGCTGGCGGTGATCTTGATGTATTTGAGCATATTGGTAAAGGTCTTGCGCCCTTCCAAAACACCTTGCTCCAGAACATTGAGATCCTTTTGCAGCAAAACCACATCGGCTGCATCTTTGGCTGCGTCCACAGCCGTGTCCACCGAGATGCCCACATTGGCCTCGCAAAGTGCCGGGATGTCATTGACGCCATCACCAAGGAAACCCACCGAGTGACCGTTTTCCCGCAGAGCGGATACCAGACGCACCTTTTGGCCCGGAGTAAGTTCCGCAAAAACATGGATTTCCTCAACTGCTGTGCGAAGCTCACTGTCTGTCATTTCATCCAGCTTTGCACCGGTCAGCACAGTCTCGGCAGAGATGCCCACCCGACGACAAACAGACACCGCAATGGCCGCCTGATCTCCCGTCAGAATCTTAGGAGCCACTTTTAGCCTCTTGAGGGCTGCCACGGATTCTTTTGCGGTTTGCTTGGGCGCATCAAAGAAGGACAGATAGCCCACCAGAGTCATATTAAATTCGTCAGCGGGTGTGATCTCCCTTTGATGGCCTACATTTTTCCGTGCGATAGCAATGACCTTCATACCCTCCTTTAGCATATCATCTACCACAGAAGATACGCTCTGCATACCATCCTTTTCAATCGGCACAGTTTCACCTCGATATTCTACATGGCTGCAACGGGAAACGATATGCCCAATGTCACCTTTCATAATGAGCTGACACTCGCCATCGCTACCTCGCACAAGGGTGCTGACAAACTTGCGGGCATAGTCAAAGGGAATTTCGTCCACCTTTTGATACTGGGCCAAAAGGTCGGTATAATGGGTTTCACGCCCAGGCATAGTCTTACAGGCAAGAATTGCGTTGTCAATAGTGTTGCGAACGCCAGAATGATAGGAACTGTTCAGATATGCCAGATCGAGAACTTCCGTATTTTCATTGCCGAGAATATCCATGTAATATTCCAGCAGGATACTTTCATTGGTTAGCGTGCCGGTCTTGTCCATGCAAAGCACATCCATACTTCCAAAGCCCTGCATGGCATTGATGTCTTTGATAATCGTTTGCTTTTTACTCATGGCAAGGCTGCCCTTGGCAAGGCAGGCTGTAATGACCATAGGCAGCATTTCCGGCATCAGTCCAACGGCCACCGACAGAGCGAAAGCAAAGGACTCCAGCCATTTTCCACCTGTGATACCGAGGAGCACAAACACAATCGGCACCAGCACTGCCATGAAGCGAAGCATGACCCAGGCAATGGAATTGGCACCCTTTTGAAAGGAATTTTTGTCGTCAGAATCGGGCTTTGTAAAACTGCCATACAGAGTGTCTTTGCCGACGGCCAGCACAATTCCTTCTCCTTTGCCGCTGATAACAGTTGTTGCCATAAAAGCGAGGTTTTCAAGCTGAGTCAGCGTCTCCTGCTCGCCGTAACTGAGTTTGCGGCAGCTCTTTTCAAGGATGGCGCTCTCGCCGGTGATGGCAGCCTGGGAGATAAAGAGATCCGTGATCTTCGTCAATCTGATATCCGCCGGAACACGATCACCTGCGGAGAATAGAACAAGATCCCCGACCACTAATTCTTCGGTGGGTATCTCCATTAACTCTCCATCGCGCCTCACCGTGACGCTTTCATGGATCAGGCGGTCAAGCTGGGCAGCGGCGCTCTTTGCCCGCAGCTCCTGAATCAGGCGAATTACACCACTAATTAGGATCATGGAAAAGATGATAATGGCAGTAGTAGCGTTTCTCGCAAAATTGGATGCTACGAAAACATCCGTAATGAGAGAAACAATACCCAGAACAAAAAGAATCACATGAAACGGGTTAATAAATGCCCGTCGCAATCGTTGCATCGTCGTATCATTTTTTCGCTCATTGAAGCTGTTCTTTCCATACTTCTCCCGCATCGACTCAATTTGCTCAATGGGCAGACCATCCGGAGATGCGCCAATGTCTCGATAGATTTCTGATGGCTCACAGTAAGCGTATTTTTTGATACGACTGTCAAATAGTGTTGCTTTTGACACGAGACAGTCCCTCCTTTATAAGTATAAGTAAAAATATTTTAACATATTGTTATGAAAATGTTATGTTTATATTCTTGCTTTTTTCTTGCTATTTACTTTGATGTAGCATTTTTCAGCTCGACCAAATCTGTCTCGTCAGGGTGAGAAAAAGCCTTACCAACCATATATGACTAGTATAGACAATAAAAAATCTGCTATAAGGCTCTCTTTCCTCATACCAGATTTCAATATTTTCTTCCTACTGCATACACATTTTTTCTCATTACTTGTGTATCATGTATCTATATTGTCGTGCAATCCTACTGCATACACGCTATGCCCCAGTAGTTTTGCGATGGTCCAATCATCCAGATGCATCTCCGTTAGTCGGATGCCATATACATGGCGGAACATATGCGTTCCAAAGCCGAATAATTCGCCGTTATCATCCCGCAGGTCTTTTTTCTGAATAATGTCCATCACTCTATTTTGAACGGTATTATACTGCAAAGGTTTCCGGGTATTTTTCTCATCTACAAAAATGTAAATCGTATCTCCATACATTTTCTCAGTGTACTCAATTGCTTTTTCGATCAGCAGTTCCAATTCTGCACTGATGGGTTTCACAAATGTGTTGGTTTTCATCTGTCTGATCTGAATCATGGGATGCCCATTCTGGCGATACAAGCAGTCCCTCTGAAGAGTTAACGTATCGGAGATTCTTGTCCCCAACATTTGGTGAATGACCATGAGTCGCTCAATCTGTTCATCCAGTTCTGCAAGCGCTGCATTAAAACGAATAAGCTCACTGTCTGAATAAGATTTCAATTTAGGCTGCACCTGTTTTGGAAAATCACTGGTCAGGAATAAACTTTCCAGATGTGGATATCCATATAACTTCCCGATGGTTTCCAATATCCTCCGAAGTCTTGTCAGATCCATGCGGTAATTGTTCACGCCCTCCGCTTCTGTTGCAAGGTACGTCAGATATTCTTCCAACAGTTCCCGATCCAATTCTTCTGCGGAATGAATGTCGGGATATTTTTCTTTCAGATATTTGGATAACCTCCGGATGGCTGTCATTTCTTTGCTGATCGTTGTAATCGCTTCATGATGTAAATGCTCATAAACTGCTTTTTTCGTTTCTTCCCGCAAATCCGTTTGAATAATCATTGTAAAATTCAAAGTCTGATAGTTTTTAATCAGGTTCTTTTTATAAGGAATGTCCAGATTCTCTAATGTCCAGATATCTTTTTCAATTTCATCCTGTTCCTCTTCCTCTTCTGTAAATTGATATGCCTTACGCACATACGTGATGAGGCTCGATGGCAATGTTTTTTCTTTCCCATATACGCTGACTCCCGGTACTGTCAGTTTCTGTCCATGTTCCAGAAGCCAGCTCCGGATTTTTAACAGCCATTGCTCCCATTCAAGTTCCTGTAAACTCTCTACCCGGATATGCTTATCCTTCAACACCATACAAAATCTCTGATAGGTCGCTCGTTCTTGTATCATCGTTGTCAAAGCACATTGTTGACTTCGTTCCTCAATAAATGAACGGAATTCTTTTTGAAGTCCTTTTGTTGGAAGCAGTCCTAAATCAAAACAATGGGATTTCTTTACATTCTTTTTCTGTTTCTCATCTGCTCTTGCATAGCAGTTCAAATCTGTTAGATATACTTTTTTATCCATGGAACTCTCCTTTCATCAGTTCCGCCGCAAAGCTGTGGGTTTCTTCCTGGAAATATGCTTCACTGGCTTTTTCCAGTTTCTTCGGCATATAGTCCACATACTGTCTGGTCATTTCTTCATATTCATGCCCCAGATAATCCCGCACTGCCTGGAGGGAAATTCCGCTATCATAATACAGCGTAGCCAGATTATGGCGGTAATCATGGGATTTGAAAATATATTCCCCGTTTGCAATCTGATATTTCTCACAGTATTTCAGCATCTGATACCGGAAGGTTCCATAACGGAAAGCGCCTCCTGTCTGATTCTGAAACAGATATTCTTCCGGTCCAATCTGATATTTCTTTTTATACACCTGTACCAGTTTGTACAATGCTTCCGGAATGGGAATCCGCTTATAAGTTTTCATTTTTACCTGATAGACCTTCAGCCAGTAATCTCCATCCTTTTCTTCATAACCATCACCTGTCAGGGTACACACTTCGCTTCCCCTGATTCCGGTACACCATAGATGAAGGAACATCAGTCGAAGATGTTCTGGAAATTCTGCCAGCTTAGACAAAATTTCCGTATATACTCCTTCTGGTACGCTGCGGTCATTGTGGACATGCACTTCTTTCTGAAGATAATATTCATACCGGAAGGGAATCTTTTTCAGATATCTTTTTACTACGAGGAAGTTGTAAAACTGCAGGATCATAAAAATTCTTCCATTTGCTGTTTTTTCACAAGTATCCTGTCTTTGAATAGATTCCAAATATCTCTGAATTTTCTCTGCCTCCACTTCATAGATTGGCTTTTCTTCTCCATTAAAATATACCAGAAATGTACGAAGTTCCAGTAGCTTGATTCGGATGGTGCTGATGCATAAATCTGTGATTCCAAACAGATACCGCAAATATTTTTGCAAAATCTTTTGATTCTCCAAATTTGTCACTTCTTTAAAGGACACCAGTTCTATAGGTTTGCTGGGGTTTATCCGTTCTTTAGAAAAATGGAAACGTTCCAAAAACCACACGTTTGCTTGCCAATGAATTTCTGGTGCCTGTATAAACAATATCTTTCTACTCGTTCGTAGGATGCCAAATACAGCACGTTTCTTTCTCCCTTTAAACTCTTCCGCAAGTTCCTGTTCAAATTGCTGTTCTTCAGACAGTGTCATGGTTTCAATATCCGTCACTTGATGTTTCACACAAAATTGATAAAACCTTCGCAGTGCCAGCAGCTTCTCTTTTCGCATCTCTCCTTCGTAGGTATGTATCACCGCTTTCAATACCGTAAAAATCTGCATCTTCAAATTTCTCGGATACTCCAGCGTAAAATCCCACAACAGTTCCTTTCCGTCTTTGCTTGCCAGAAATGATTCCGCTATCTCAACATCCGGATAATGGGTAAGGCACATCCACTGATCCTGATACTCGATAGTATATTTTCTTCTCCCTGCCAGTGTCTGCATCTCTTCTTTCATCCGATGGATGAAGATTTTATCAAATGCCCGCAGGCAGGTAATCGGTACATGAACGGTTTCGTTTCTTTCCAGATACCCTTCATACCGGACTCTTAGGGCTGCATTCATCTCCGAAATATCAGTAATTCCCTCTTCTATCAGGAACTTCTTTACCCGGTTTCGTATTTTCCCATTTACCTCTGTACAGGCATCCACCTGCTCACAGATTTTTTGTTCCAGTGCTTCCCGCTTTTCCTGATCTTCATATACATATAATTGATAAGCGGGCATGTCCTTCACCTCCTACAGGAGTTTCTCCACATCATAAAGTACGGAATGTTTTGCATAATATTGGTCGCTGGCTTCCATAAGCTGGTCATCTACAATGTTCAGATATTTGATGGTCGTGTCGGTGTGTTTATGTCCATACGCCTCACTGATCATTTCCAGCGGCCATCCGGCATCCCGTCTCATATTCCCGAAATATCTCCGCAGCATATGGGGTGTCGTATGGATACCCGTTTTTTTCTCCATCCGTTCCAACATCCGGTAGACTGCATCCACCTGTAATGCTTTCCCCTTCGTCTCCCCTTCGATGTTTACAAACAACATCTGCTGATGCTGCAGAAGTTCCCGGTATTTTGACAGATAAAACAGTAAAAACTGAAAGGTGGCATCACTGATCTTAGCTTTTCTGTAAGCGGCATTCTTTGCCCTTGCCCTGTTCTCATTGTCATCCCGGAAAAATACCCGGATAGTATGTCGCTCATAATCTATATCCCTGGTATAATCCACACCTAGAATCTCACCGATCCGGTATCCTGTCTCTGCCAGCAACATGATAAGAAGCTGATCCCTGCAATTGGTACACTGCTTCAAAAGTTCTAAAATCTCATTATGCTCTGCCGGACGGACATTTCGTTCTTCCTCTTTCAGATATCCATTGAATGACCGGAACCGCAGTTTTCTTTTCACGCCGATAGAATCATGGGTGGTAAAACTGTCATAATATAACACTTTCAGTCTTTCCATATCTGCTTCCAGTTCTAAAAAGCAGAAAAACCTGAACACGTCTTTTAAATACGCATTACAGGTTTTATTGCTTGGCAGTTTCTCTTTCTTGTCATTCAAATGATTTCCAACTTTCAGCCAGTGGAGAAATCCCACATAATGTTCATATTGTTCCTGGAATTCCTGTTCCGCCACTTGGGACAGTTCCAATTCTGTTTCATTCAGATATTCCAAGTAAAACCGAATGGATTTTGCCCTTCGGCCAACAGTATTCGGGGAACGGTTTGCTCTGATCAAATGCGTCAGATATTTTGACGGGAGCAGCACCATCTGCCAGCTCTGGTGATCCCGGATCAAGAAATATTCCTTTTTCCCTTCCCTGATATGTTCCACTGCATATCGTGCCATTTTGCTCACCGTCCTTTCCTCTAACGCTATACACAGTATATCCACTTCATGCCAAAATAGCTATTCATCAATACCAACAATCCCTCCAAAACCACCTCAAAAACTGTACTAAACTTTTCCTGTAAAAATATCCAAAAATGAAGCACAAGCAACAAGGCTGGAAAGGGGATTTTTCCTGTTACAAATAATATTCCACACCTTTCCGGCTGCGGATAAAATCCTGCACCTCTCTCAATTCTTCAGTCATCTGACAGGGTGGAAGGGCACACATCACATCTTCATGATACTTTCCGCCTTTTACAGCCCGAAAATCTAAAATAGAAACCACACAGGTATCTGTTTCTGTCCGGATGGCACGTCCAAACCCTTGCCGCAGTTTCTTCTGCATATCTGGCACAATAATCGCCTGGATATAATCTTCCAATGATTCATAGGTTTCTTTCTCCGCCTCGCTGATAGGATCTGGCACTGCAAAAGGCAGCTTCACGATAATCAGCGAAGATACCATATCCCCCGGAAAGTCCACCCCTTCCCAACAGGAACCGGCTGCAAACAGCACCGCATTCTCCATCGTCTTAAACCGCAGGATCTCTTCCTGGGAATGTCTCCATACTTCTACCATCGGAAAGGGAATCCCATCCCTTAATATCTGGTACACGCTTCCCATCAATGTATAGGAAGTGAACAAGACCAGCGTATGCCCGTAAGTAGAACAGATCAGGGAATGGATCTGTCCTGCCACCATCTCAACTTCTTCCCTGCTTCCTCTTTTACACTTCCGCAAAGTTTTTGGAAGATATAACAGACAGTTTTCTTCATACGCAAACGGGGATTCTGCCACATAAGACTGTACATCTGTACGTCCTTCCAGTCCGGTCATCTGTAAAGTGCGTGCAAATCCTTTTCCTGCTTTCAAAGTTCCACTAGTCAAAATAACAGACAGTGCTTGCTCCCGATCCCAAAGCATTTCCCGCAAGAGCTGTGGAATCTCCCGGCTGGCTGCGCATAAGATCGGAATCTTTTCTTTATCCATACGCAGATGGAGCACATACTTAGAATTTTTCTGTAAAAAACACTCCAGTACTTCTTTTGCCTCCTGAAGCCTGTTTAACACCCACTTTGGCACTACTCCTTTTAGCTGTTCCATCATTCTTTCAATCATCTGGATTCCCTCCCATAAACAAAATTCGCATTCTCCGGTCAACTGAAAATTTTCCTTTATACCATGGGAAAACATGTGACTTTCCCTGATAATCGTAAAAATACTATACATCCCGGTTTTTAAAGTTCGGGCTTCCACATTTTGATGTTCCCGTTCCAGATAATAAGCGATCTCCCGGATATCATCCATACATAAATTCTTCCCAAACATCTGCCTGGCCGCCTCCGGAAGTTTATGCGCTTCATCCACTACCAAAGCCCGGTAATCCGCCAGCAATGGTTTATACTCTTCCCTCCGGTGGAATGCATCTGCCAGTAAATAATTGTGATTACAAATCTGAAGGAACACATCCTGTTTCTTGGATTCTTCCAGATACCTCTGATAGCGGCACATCTGTCTGCCTGGACATTCCCTTGGACAGAACTTCGGCACACACACCAGCCTTCTGTCAAACCCACTCAAATCCTTTACGGTATCCATATCATAATGTTTCCGCAGAGACAGCAGTGCTTCTCTTTGGACTGCGTTCTTCTGCTTGTAACGGATAGCCTCGATTCTTTGTTCCAGCCTGTTATCACAGACAAAATGTTCTTTTCCTTTCCGTACCACTGCCCGAAGAGGAGACTGGATCATGCCTTGTTCCAGCAGCACTCTGGATAAAAATGGAATATATTCTGTTACTATGGCTTTCTGCAATGCAATGCTGGAAGTGGACACCACCACCGGACGCTGTTCCAACGGATTTCCTCTTCCTGTCAACATAGAATACTTCCGCAATAGTACGCAGGCTACCAGATAGGCATAGGTCTTGCCAATTCCTACCCCTGCGTCACACAGCGCAATTCTTTCTCCCAGCAAGGTATCTAACATTTCATGGCACAAGCGGATCTGTTCTTCCCTGACCGCCAGTCCCTGTTCCGGAAGCAGCACCCGGAAGATCTTCTCTACTTCCTGATGCGCCCTCTTTTGATATTCAACTTTGTAAAACATATTGCTTCTTCTTTCCGCATGACGTTAATACCACAAGGATACGGCTGTGGGATCTCCCACAGCCGCATATATCTGATATCAACGACACACTCTTTTTTGATTTCTTATCGTTTTTTCTTTAGCACCGTATTTGTCCTCGACTCCCCGGCTGCCGCACCACATCTATGGCAGGGAACATTACAGGCGGATGCTTCGCTTAGCATCGCTCGCAGATTTTCTGAAAGTCTTGCTGATTACAACTTGGAGTCCATCCTCTTCCTTGTGGGAAGAAATTCGTATCATTATCCCCCGCAGATGATCCTGGCGAAAGACCTGCGAAAGTCCATTCACAGCTATAAGGACTCGCTCAGAATGAGAACAGGCACTGACAGTTTTCTTACGAAATGATCCGCCCTAGTCTTGGTACAGACCTTGTCATAACAATCCTGCAGTGCTTGTCCCCATCCGTCCTGGCGCTTATGCTGTCACGCTTCTATCTTTGGGAACGTACCTGTAATGCTGGTATGCGGTTGTCAAGGAACGAGGGCCTATTACCCCTTTCATATATAGAGCCGATGAAAACCGCCTTTTTTCTTCACCCTTTCAAAAATTTTTTGATTTTTTTCTTAAGACGATCCATTCGTGTGTAAATCGTCTTTTCCGGGATACCTGTCTGCTCTGCAATCTCCCGGATAGAAAATCCCCACATCTTCAGCAGTAAGATCTGCAAGGTTTTTTTATCCGATTCCAGAAGAATCTGCAGCAGTTGTTCATTTTCCACGCTGTCAAGTAACTGTTGGATCGTGAGTGCTACCGGAGATTGCTCTTCCAGCTCTTTGGTATATAGCTCTTCCTGATTTGGTGAAAAATGTTCCCAATATCTTCGCTCTGTATTAAAATCCTGCCAATCCAGTTCCCGAAGTCTTTGAATCACACTCTCACTTACACCAGATTCCCGTAAAATCCGTTCTTCTTGTTCCTTCCATTGTTTCCATTTTCGTTCTTCACTCGCTTTATGAAATATCACCTTTCTTTACCTCCGATTTGAATTTTTTGAAATCAAATCGGAGTGGCGGTGATCTTGCATTTATACAAGAAACAGGCTGTACTGCCCGAATTTTTTTCCACAAAAAGAAAGATGCCGCAATCCTGTTTTGAATTGCGACACCACCAAACGCTCGATATGAAGTTACGTTATCTTTTGTAGTTCTTGCTGGCACATACACTGCTCCTTTATGTCATGGTACGAGTTCCATTTTTCTCATAAAGAGTAAGCGCAAAATAATTCGACGGATTGTGTTGCCCTAAAA
>ULUR01032807.1_pt1 | contig 17318 bp, 10 predicted proteins | sample 1958651 | NCBI WGS metagenome assembly ULUR01 (sample SAMEA4835764, study PRJEB28245) | human gut metagenome | biome: gut microbiome; material: fecal sample | place: Denmark | collected 2008 | reverse complement strand
CAGGGATTCTCGGTGGGATAGGGCAGGCTGTCGGGCTGGTTGTAGGCAATGTCGCCGATGCCCAGGAACTTGAACACCTCAAACAGCGCCTTGCCGTAATGGCCGAAGGCCACGGCGCCGTGGTGGGGGTAGCGCTTCTGGATCAGCACATGGCGGTAGAAGCGGCCCATCTCGGGGATGGCAAAGATGCCGATGCCGCCGAAAGAACGGGTGGCCACAGGCAGAACTTCGCCCTGGGCGATGTAGGCGCGGAGGTTGCCCTCGCTGTCACACTGCAGGCGGTAGAAGGTGATGTCGGACGCCGCGATGTCACCTTCCAGTGTGCCACGGGTAAAGTCGGGCTCGCTGCCCGCCGGCTCCAGCAGACGGTGCTGGATCAGCTGGTACTTCACGGCACGGTCGGCGCACATCTTGCAGGACGGCGTGTTGCCGCAGTGGAAGCCCATGAAGGTATCGGTAAGCTTGTAGTCGAACTTGCCGGCGATATCCTCGTCGTAGATGTACTTGGGCACGCTGTTGTTGATATCCAGCAGAGTGACGGTGTCACCGGAAACGCACATACCGATATATTCGCTCAGGGCACCGTAGATATCCACCTCGCAGGAGACAGGGATGCCGCGGCTGACCAGGCGGCTGTTCACATAGCAGGGCTCAAAGCCGAACTGGGACGGGAAAGCCGGCCAGCACTTGTCGGCAAAGGCCACATACTTCTTGCTGCCCTTGTGGGCTTCGGCCCAATCCAGCAGGGTCAGTTCGAACTGGGCCATGCGGGCCAACAGGTCGGGGTAATACTTGCCCTCGCCCATCTCGGCGGCCATGTCGGTGCAGACCTCGGGGATGCGGGGGTCGTCGGCGTGCTCTTTATAAGCCACCAGCAGGTCCAGCTCGGAGTTTTCTTCCACTTCCACGCCCAGCTCATACAGGCCCTTGATGGGGGCATTGCAGGCGAAGAAGTCCTGAGGACGGGGGCCAAAGGTGATGATCTTGAGGTTTTTCACGCCCAGCACGGCCCGGACAATGGGCAGAAACTCCGCTATCTTGTCCGCCAGTTCCTCGGCGGTGCCCACGGGATACTCGGGGATGTAGGCTTTCAGGTGGCGCATACCCAGGTTATAAGAACAGTTCAGCATGCCGCAGTAGGCGTCGCCGCGGCCGTTGATCATGTCGCCGTCACCCTCGGCAGCCGCCACGTACATGACGGGGCCGTCGAAGTATTTGGCGATGAGGGTCTCCGGCGTCTCGGGACCGAAGTTGCCCAGGAACACCGTCAGGGCGTTGCAGCCCGCGGCTTTGACCTCCTCGACAGCCTTGAGCATATCGGTCTCGTTTTCCACCGTGACGCTGCACTCATAAGGCTCAAAGCCTTTGGTCTTGCAGGCGGTCACGATGTTCTGGCGGCGCCGGGTGGACAGGGCAATGGGGAAACAGTCGCGGCTGACAGCCACAATGCCCAGGCGGACTTCGGGAATGTTGATAGACTTCATGTCAAATTCCTCCGTTTTCTATGTGGATGATTCTAGTTATAGATCTTTTTCGATATCAATGTTCTCGCCGGTCAGGGCCGCCACAGCACCCTGGGCGGCCTCGGCGGAATCGGGATGAGCCAGCAGCCACTTGTTGCAGGCCCAGAGGTATGCATCGTCCCCGCCCTTGATGGGCATATTCGGCTTGTCGGTGTTGGTTCCATTGGGAAGAGCCACCAGCACCTTGAATCCGTTGGCGGGGTCGGTGTGGCAGGGGGCGTAGTGCAGGGTGGTGGCGTAGACTTCCAGCAGAGCCGGGATGCCATCCAGGCATGCCTGCCACCAGGAGGAAGGATCCTGTTCGCTCCATCCCGTATGAGGCATACTTAGAGGATATTCCCGGGAAACCTGGTTGCACACCTTGCCGGTTTCGTCCACCAGAAGAAATTTACACGCCGAGGTACCCAGATCCACGGCTTGCGCATTCGGCTGGCGATCATGTCCTTGGAAGAAATTTGCACGCCGAGGTACCCAGATCCACGCCGATATACAACATAAGAATATCGCCTTTCCAGCCATTCTTTCGTAAAGAACATTTATATAAGTTCTTTACACAAGATACTGCAAGTATACATCACTGTCAATTATCAAAATCAACAAAAAGTAGTTGAAAAATATCGCCATATATCCACATAATTTTCTGATTCGGTTGACTTTTTTGTTGTGGCTGGGTAAGATGAAAGTGTTTTACATTGATTTCACTTTTGAAAAGTTAAGGCAATACCGCATAATTCTAAGTGCCGATACGGCGAGCGAGGTGCGGCAGATGCTAAGCCAAAAGCGCAGATAATACTGGATGCTGCAAAGGTGAGCGCCGCCAGTGGCGGAAACAGCGAACCGAAGCAGGGGCAGCGGTCGCAGAGTGCGAGGGGCTTTTGCCCCCGAAGCACGATGCGGGTACCGCAACCCGACATTATCGAGCATTTTGGCAACGCAGATGCCGTGCCGCAGCCGCCGGAGCGGTGCTTAAGCCGTAAGGCGGGAATTGTGCGGTGTTGCCTTAGAGAACCATGATGAAAAATAAGGATAGGCGAATGTTGCGGTTTCTGTTTGTTCCTCTGATTCTTGAAAAAGATGTAGGATGAAACAGTCTTCCTCATTTATTGCTGTATTCCAGAGAGTTTTCAAATGGCTGACAGCTTCTCGCCATACCCGTGCCATTTTTGCACTTGCCATGCAATCGAAAAACTGCTATAGTGAGTTACAAGAACAGCAGACCGAGTAAATCGGTTGCGCCTTACACGATTCAAAAGGAGCTGAAATTATTATGGAAGGTGCCTACTATAACGGGCAATATTTGAACAGACTGGAACGGCTTGGATATTCGCAGGCCGAAATTGACAACAAGCTGGAAAGCACATTTGAGGAGATGTTCTATGGTCCGGAGGGGGTTCGCCTTTGCCATTGTGCCGGACCTGACATGATGTACATAGAGGATACGGGGAACCATGATGTCCGTACCGAGGGCATGTCCTACGCAATGATGTTCTGCGTACAAATGAATCACCAGAAGGAATTCGACTGCCTGTGGCGATGGGTCGTGACCCACATGTACCTCACCGAAGGGGAAAACGCCGGCTATTTTGCCTGGTCCTGTCATACTGACGGCAGCAAAAATTCCGATGGACCCGCCCCTGACGGCGAAGAATTTTTTGCCATGTCCCTGTTTTTTGCGGCCAACCGCTGGGGTTCCGGCGAAGGAGTACTGGATTACGCTTCCTGGGCACGGCGCATCTTGCACGCATGTGTACACAAAGGCGAAGAAGCCGGTTCCGGATTTCCCATGTGGAACCCCGAAAACCATCTCATCAAATTCGTTCCCAACTGTGAATTTACCGATCCCTCTTATCATTTGCCGCATTTCTATGAACTTTTTGCTCTGTGGAGCGACGAATGCGACCGTCCTTTCTGGCATGCAGCCGCAGCGGCCAGCCGCCAGTACCTGCGCAAAGCCTGCCACGCCCGTACCGGTTTGAGTGCCGAATATGCCGAGTACGACGGCCGCCCGCATCGGGGTGATCAGCCGGACCGTCACGACTGGTTCTTCAGCGATGCATACCGCACGTTGGGCAACATTGCTTTGGATGCCCAATGGTTCGGGGACAAAGACGGTTGGGCCCAAGAAACAGCTGCACATATTCAGCAATTTTTTGAAGAAAAGGAACACGGGCAAACAAACGGCATCTATCTGATCGACGGCACACCCGTTGAAGGAAATGCTCTGCATCCTGTAGGGCTTCTGGCTACCATTGCGCAGGGTTCCCTGATTCTGGATGACGCCTGCGCGGATGAATGGCTCCGCCGGTTCTTTAGCACTCCGCTCCGTTCCGGACCGCGGCGTTATTATGACAATTGCCTGTATCTTTTTGCGCTGCTTGCTTTAAGCGGGCATTACCGCATCTGGTTCCCGCAAGAAGCGACGGTATAATGTACCCTTGTGCCTGTTGAAATTCACTGGGATGGCCTGAGCAAGTTTACTTCCATCACCGGTCAGGTGCTTAGCGGTGATGGTGCCGGCGCGGCTGCCTACAATACGTTCGATAATCCCCATCAAGTCGAGCCGAAGCCGTTGACAGACATAACTGTTGGTACCAACAGCTTTACTTCCCTCTTGCCCGCATGCAGCGTTGCTGCCTTTACGCTGAAAACCTGATTTCCAGACCAAAGCAAAAGAGCGCCGAAGATGACTTCTGCGCTCTTTTGCTTTTTTCTATGCCGTCAAACGGTTACTCTTTGTCGTCTGAATTCTCCGTAGTATCCTGAGACTGCTCCTGATTTATCTGAGAAGAGTACTGCTCTGAGCACTTCATGAAAACGCCATTTAAAACAGATGCATTTGCATAAGCGATCGAAGAGAACCCCAGCGCAAACCACAAAAACAATCCATAGCGCAATGTGGTCTGTGTATACAGGGTAAGTGCTACACATGCGCCTATCAACAACAACATGGAAAAGGTTTTGGGCAAAGAGGTCACAGACATGATAAACGCATTCCGTATGGTACCTAAAACCGTATTGTTGAATCTTGCAAGCAGCGGGAAAGCATATACGAAGGTCATCATATAAGCGATTGCTGCCACGGGAACCAAAATCTTAAAGATGCTGTTTTGGAAATTCCCGGAATGCCATAGAAGATAGATATCATAGCCCAGAAATCCCCCTGCGGCCCCAAAAAGAATTCCCATCAGTACGCCCTGGCGGAAATTTGCCCGGAATGACTTGAAAAAATTGCCGACCACCGGAGTGCCGTCTTTTTCACCCGCCATTTTTGTGGTGACATAATGTAAAGCCGTGATGGCAGGGCCAATGGTGACCACCGGAATGCAGCAAACCAGGAACAGCAGATTCAGGACAATAAGATCCCACACAACGCCCAGGGCGCGCATCATGGGGCTGTCCGGATTAAAAACGCCTCTCAATGAGTTCTCCTCCTTTTTTTCAGGATGTAAATATTCACAAAAAACAGCGATTCAGATTGTGCACTATTCAATCTGTTATTTGATTGACAATGGTTCTGCGGCTGAATTATACTGATACTGGCATTATACTTTGCACCGCTAAAAATAGCAAGGTCATTTTGCAACATTCACCGGTAAGGAGCTTTGTATGAACCGGTTTCATCATGTCAGAATCAAGCTGGAAAGTTTTCTCAATAACTTAAGCCTGAAGAAAAAACTTAGATATCTTTATTTTTTATGTATTCTGATCCCCATATTTTTGACCGATATTGTAATTTTACATGCATTAACCAAGAACGAGCATGCCGAGCAGCTGCACCAGATGGAAAAAATAGCCAAATCAGTGCAGTCGATGCTTTCCGCCGCCACAGAAGATTCCGCGCTGATTTCTACCAGCCTGTATATGGATAGCTCCCTTCAGGATTTTGTGAGCCGGCAATATGCCAGTCCCCAGGACTATTTTTCAAGTTACCGAGAATACATCCACAATTCTTTGCTGCAGGGTGTTTCCCGGATCACAAATTCTGTCATACGGGTGTATGCAGACAATGAAACCCTGATAAACGGCAGTGAATTTGCACGGTTATCCACCGTTTCGCAGGAGCCCTGGTATCAGCAGTATACTGCGGATGGCTACAGCCCGCGGCTTCTTTTTTCTTATGATGAAACAGATGGGCGCCAGGTGTTGTTTTTACGTGGGATGAATGGCCTTTACAGCGATAAGGCGGAGTGCCTTTTGTGTATTGGAATCAATTACAGCACGCTGGACCGCGATTTCCAGAACATGGGGTATAACGATTCAGTTTATGTATGCAGCGGTAACCGGATTTTGCTTACGAACGCAATGCCCAATTATCGTTGGCAGCCTTATGACACATTCTCCCCGTCTGATTCGGTAGGCTTGTCCCAGCATTTTACCCTTTACGGGGAAGATCTGGACATCTATGTGATGGAACCAAGCGGCAACGTTTTAGCCCTGATTCGCCAAAACATCTATATCCTGATCCTGCTGCTGATCCTGAACATTATTCCCCCGCAGCTTTTGATGAATCTGCTGGAAAATTCCATTACTTCTCGTCTTTCCCGTCTGGAAAAAGTCTTCAACCAGATAGACAGCGACGTGTTGATCAAGATTTCCGGGCCAAGCGGTCAAGATGAGATCGGCAGTCTGATGGACAACTACAACCGCATGGCTGACCGGATGAACAGCCTGATTGACACCGCCTACCGATGCCGACTGAAAGAGCAGAAGATGGATATTGCCCGGCAGAACGCAGAGCTGATGGCTTTATACAGCCAAATCAATCCCCATTTTCTGTTCAACGCACTGGAAAGCATCCGTATGCACAGCATCCTGAAAAAAGAAGAAGAAACCGCCAATATGATACAGAAATTGGCCATAATGGTGCGCCAAAACGTGGATTGGTCCTCGGATTCCAATACCATTAAGCGTGAGCTGGCGTTTGTTGAAGCGTACCTGTCCTTGCAAAAATATCGCTTCGGGGAGCGCCTTTCGTATCAAATCAATGCGCAGGAAGATTGCCAGAACATCCTGGTTCCGAAATTGACCATTACCACCTTTGTGGAAAATGCCTGTGTGCACGGTATTGAAGCAAAATCTTTTCCCGGTTGGATTTTTGTACGCGTGTATACAGAAAACGATGCGCTTTGCATGGAAATTGAAGATACCGGTGGCGGTATGGACGAGGCCGAGGTAGAACGTATTCAAGACCGGATGCGCAACGCCAGCCTGAAAATGTTAAAAGAAAAAGGACGCGTAGGCATGGTGAACACCTGCCTGCGCATCCGCATGATGACGGAGGATACTGCACAGTTCTCGGTGGAAAGCGAGCCGGGCATTGGAACACTTGTTTCGATTCGGTTCCCTCTAAACAAAGCAATAAGGGCGGAGTGACATGTTAAAAGTTATTATCGTAGATGATGAGCAGTTTATTGCGCAAGGTTTGCAGGCGTTGATTGACTGGAACGCCGCAGGCTATGAAGTGACTGCCGTTTTGTCTGACGGACAGGAGGCTTTGGAGTACATAAAAAAGTTACCCGTTGACCTTGTCATCACCGACGTTATGATGCCAAAAATGACCGGACTTGAATTACTGGAAACTGTTCGCCGGGAGAATCTTTCCAACGCCGGTTTCGTGATTCTGAGCGGATACAGTGAGTTTTCCTATGCTCAAAAAGCGCTGCGCTACGGGTGTATCGACTATCTTCTCAAACCGGTGGAAAAGCAAGATCTGTTATCCATTCTCAGCAAATACAATAACATCTCGCAAAACAGCAAAATGGAGGAGCAGTACGAACTGGCCTATCAGGCCCGGTGTTTGATCTCGTTGCTGTTCGGCAAATATGATCCCAACGGCGTGGATTATCTGCATAAGCATCTGGATTTTTCGGACGGCGTTCGTTACATTGAAATTTCCGCTTGCCATTCTTCGGACGGCGAAGATGACGATGATGAGAACCACTTCCGTATGGTGCAGCGTGACCTGTACCAAAGCTGTGTGCAAATTTTAGGCGAGGACCGGAGCCGGTGTTTCTGTGACGCTTCGTTGGATCGCGTTGGGTATGGGATTGCTTTTGTTTACAGCGGTGCGCTTGCCCGAAATGCCGGCTGTTCCGAAACACAGTATATCCAGGATTTTTATAAGAAATTGGGTGTTTCGACACAACACGAATTGCGATTTCTGGTTGGCAAAAAAGTGGACGATATCACCACTGTTTCTGAATCGTATGATACCGTCTGCGGGCTGAAAAACCTTTGCGCCTTCCGCCAGCCAAAATCGATCTATTATTACGAGGAAGAGTTATCGGTTCCGCAAGAAAGAGCCGTTTTGTGCAAAGATACCCTGGATCAGTTGATTACCGCCATTGAACTGAATGAGCAGGAACGCATCGGCTCCGAAATAGACCATTTGTTTGCCGAAATGCAGCAGCGTGGCGTACATGACAAAGATATCAACCTGAACTTAAATTATCTTTTGTTCCGGCTTATGCATCTTGCATCCAATTTGGACAACGAAGCCAACCAGAAGGAAATGCTGCAATTTATCAGCGCGCAGTCTTTCCGGGAAGGAATTTCCCGCGGGAGCCGACAGCATCTGTTCCGCTTTGCACGCGAGTATGCAGACTACCTTTCCCTTCTGCGAAAAAATATCTCCATCGATATTTTGGATTCTATCGACAAGGAAATCCAGGAACACTACTCGGAAAACCTGACGTTGCAGGGCTTGGGCAAAAAATACTATATCAACAGTGCATACTTAGGGCAAATCTTCCGCAAAAAATACGGACAGTCCTTTAAAAACTATTTGTGTTCTTACCGTATTAACGAAGCGTGCCGCCAGCTATTGTACACAAACAAGCAGATCGGCCGCATTGCCGAAGATGTGGGCTATAAAGATGTGGATTATTTCCTTTGCAAATTTATCGAGCTGAAAGGCTGTACGCCTTCCCATTTTCGGAAGAGCAAAACCGAGAAACCACATTCTGAATTTCCCGGGAAATAATTCACACCAGAATAATCATACACTTGCTTTTCGTTTTTTGCATTCTTAAAAAACAACGATAAGCCAAACAAAAGTGCAGGCATGTTGCCTTCCAAAATACTTCAAGAATGGGGGGACTGCCTGTCTTTTTTGTATCATTGTTTCGCTGTTTAGCGTGATTTCCTCTTCCGTTGAATTTGCAAAGCTATAATTTTCAGGGGTTTTTACTGGAATTTGTCGGTTGTGTAAGACATTTTTGGTATATATACTTAAATCAGGGAAACCCGCAAGGGCGAAAAATCTATCTACTATCTACAGGAGGCCAATTATGAAAGTAAAATTGTGGCGGCGCGTATTTGCGGCAAGTATGTCCGCGGTCATGCTGCTGGGCTTAACGGCATGTGGCGGCTCTAATGAATCGTCCGATGGGATCAAAACATTTACGATGTTTACCGCAATGCCCGGTTCCGAAATCAATGATGACAACGATGTTATGAACATCATTGCCGAAAAGACCGGTGCCAAACTGAAAGAGACCTGGCTGACCGGCCAGACCGACGCAGAAGCCATCGGCACAATCATCGCGGGCGGTGAGTATCCGGACTTCATCAATGGCGGCGATGCCATGATGTCTCTTTACGATGCAGGCGTCCTGGTGCCTTGGGATGATTACCTGGAAAAGTATCCCAACCTGAAAGAGATGTACACCGACGAAGAGTGGGACAGCTTCCGCCAGGCGGACGGCAAAATCTATTGGGCCAACGTATTCCAGAACACCTATGGCGAAGATCGTGCCACCACCCATAACGATGAAGCCTTCTGGGTTCAGGCGCGTGTTCTGGAATGGGCCGGTTACCCCGAAATCAAAACCCTGGACCAGTATTTCGATTTGCTGGAAAGCTATGCCGATGCCAACCCCACCATGGCAAACGGTACCAAGAACATTCCCTACACGGCACTTTGCGAAGACTGGCGCTATTTCTGCATCGAGAATGCACCCCAGTTCCTTGATGGGTATCCCAACGACGGCTCTGTCATTGTAGACAAGGATACGATGCAGGTGGTTGACTACAATACCACGCCCACTGCCAAGCGGTATTTCCAGAAATTGAACGAAGAATACCAGAAAGGCTACGTGGACGTAGAATTCGCCACCCAGACCTACGATGAATACATCGCCAAGCTTTCCACCGGCGCTGTGCTGGGCATGTGCGACCAGTGGTGGAACTTCGCGTACAATGTCAATGATGTTTTCAAACAGCAGGGTTTGGACGAGCAGGGCTGCAACTACGTTCCGCTGGGCCTGACCATTGACGAAGGAATGGAAAACCGCTGGCACAACTACGCCGATACCCTGAACAATTCCAGCGGCGTGGCCGTTACCACCAGCTGCTCCGATATTGACGGTGCATTTAAGTTTATGAACGATCTGCTGGATCAGGAAATCCACGATCTTCGCTTCTGGGGCGTTGAAGGTGAGGATTACCTGGTTGATGAAAACGGCCTGTATTACCGCACCGAAGAAATGCGGATGCAGTGTTCGGATCCCGCCTATCAGGCCTCTCACATGTGCAACTATTCCTACATGCCGCAGTGGCTGGGCACCAGCCGGGACGGCAAAAACGCCATGCAGCCCGACCAGCAGGCAAGCGAATTCCTGGACAGCCTGTCCACCCCGCTGCAGAAACTGTTTGATGCCTACGGCGTAGACAGCTACGTTGATATGATCGGTTCTGTGGAAGAAGAACAGGGCCCCTGGTTCCCGATGTATTCTTACTCCAATGCAATGACTACCGAAACCCCCGGTGGTGTTGCCTGGGTCAAGATGGGCGAAGTCAAACACGAATGGCTGCCCAAAGTTGTTATGGCGCCTGATTTTGAAAGCACCTGGAATGAATACATGACTGCGTACAACGCAGCCAATCCGCAGGATTTCTTGGCAGAAATGCAAACTGAGCTTGAGCGCCGTGCCGGTCTTTGATGCCCGTTATTGCAGGCGACACAGACGTTGACACATACAAGTGGCCACGGCTGCACGGTGTAGCCGTGGCCACTTTTTTATGAAATGCATTCAACCCGCAAGCTCCTTAAACGTTAGTTTGCAACACATGATTCGCCATACACGTTCCTTAGGAGGACTCGCCAATGAAAAATCCATCAAAGCGTATTACATGGAAAGAGATTTCACGCCAGAAATTTCTGATGGTCTGTGCGGCTATCTTTTTTGTATACGGCATCGTATTTTATTACGTTCCACTGGCAGGCTGGGTAATGGCCTTTCAGAACTACAAACCCAAAGACGGCCTCTTCGGATCTGAATTCGTAGGACTGGATAAGTTTAAATTCCTGTTCTCTGACGAAGTCTTTTTGCGTGATATCCGTAACACTCTGGCCATGGGCGTTCTCAATCTGGTGACCACCTTTTTAATGGCCATTATCTTCGCCATCCTGCTGAACGAAGTACGCAACATGTTCGGCAAAAAGCTTGTTCAAACGGTTTCCTATATGCCCCACTTCCTTTCCTGGATCATTGTCACCGGTATTCTGCACGATGCGCTGTCTTCCACCGGTATCATCAATGAGCTGCTGGTGAACCTGGGCATTCTGGATTCGCCCGTCAACTTCTTCGCCAATCCGAGTTATTTTTGGCCAATCGTTGCATTTGCCAATGTTTGGAAGGAAACCGGCTGGAATGCCATTGTCTACCTGGCCGCCATTACCTCCATCGATCCCAGCCTGTATGAGGCAGCCACTTTGGATGGTGCCGGCCGGTGGGGCAAAATCTGGCACGTCACGCTTCCTGGCATCAAGTCCACCATTATGATTCTGCTGATCATGAATGTTGGCAACGTATTGAATGCAGGCTTTGAAGTCCAGTATCTGCTTGGCAACGGCCTGGTCAAGGGTGTTTCGGAAACCATTGATATCTACACCTTGACCTGGGGCATCAGCCAGAACGATTATTCTTTGGGTACTGCAGCCGGTATCTTCAAGAGCGTCGTTGCAATTATTCTGATTCTCGGCGCAAACTGGATTGCCAAACGTGCCGGTGAAGACAGATTGTTCTAAGGGGAGGGTACACATGAAAATCAAATCATCCACCATGGACAAAGTCTTTGTTACCTGCAATACCATTTTCCTGGTTTTGTTCGTCACCATTACGCTGTATCCTGTTCTGAACACGCTGGCGCTTTCTTTCAACGACGGTATCGACGCCGTACGCGGTGGCATCCATCTGTGGCCGCGCATCTTTACGCTCTCGAACTATAAAACGGTTCTGAATCAGCAGAACATCATCACCGGTGCAGTGGTTTCGGTGGCCAGAACTGTGTTGGGAACCATCTTCTCCCTGGTAACGAACGCACTTTTGGCCTACGTCATCAGCCGCAAACGCTTTTTGTTCCGTTCCCAGCTGTCTTTGTTCTGGGTCATCACCATGTATGTGAACGGCGGCATGATCCCCACCTTGCTTTTGTACCGCAACATGAACCTGACCAACTCTTTCTGGGTATATGTCATTCCGGGCATGATCAGCGCATTTAACGTTCTGGTTCTGCGCACTTACATGGAAGGTCTGCCCAGCGCGCTGGAAGAATCCGCCATGATTGACGGTGCCAACGATTTCACCATCTTTACCCGTATCATCTCGCCCCTGTGCAAGCCGGTGTATGCCACCGTCGCCCTGTTCGTAGCTGTCGGACAGTGGAACTCCTGGTTCGATGCTATGTTGTACAACCGGATGAACACCCAGTATACGACCCTGCAATATGAGTTGATGAAGCTTCTTTCCTCTGTCATGCAGCAAAGCGGCAGTGCCACCACCGGCGGCAACACCGCTACCGCAGCCGTCACGCCGGTTACCGTGCGTTCCGCCGCTACTGTGGTGACGATGCTTCCCATCATTCTGCTTTACCCCTTCCTGCAAAGATACTTTGTATCCGGCATGACCATTGGCAGTGTAAAAGAGTAAAATCCTTTTCCTGCCATCCGCCCCTGTTTTCCAGTGCCTGTAATCCGAAAAGTCAGTTCGGCGGCACCCTCTAATAGTTATGGCCGCTGCGTCTGTTTTTCCTCTTGGATGCAGCGGCCATAACTCTATATTTTTGCATGCAGAATATCACCCCTTTATACCTGGAGGTTTTCTATGCTTTCCGTTAAAAATCCTATCATGACAGGCTTCTTTCCCGACCCTTCGATTTGCCGGGTAGGGAACAAATTCTATACGGTTCATTCGACATTTGCGTATTTTCCCGGCGTGCCGGTTTTTGAGAGCGAAGATCTTGTCCACTGGAATTTGATCAGCAATGTGCTCGATCGTGATTCTCAGGTTCCTTTGTCCGGCTGTCAGCATTCCCAGGGGATTTTTGCCCCTACCATTCGTTACCATAAGGGCACCTGGTATATGATTACCACCAACGTGTCCGACCAAGGAAATTTTATCGTCACTGCAAAAGATCCGCGCGGCCCCTGGTCCGAGCCTTACTATTTGGGTGAGTCTACCGGCGGCATTGATCCCAGTCTCTTTTTTGACGATGACGGTACCTGCTATTATATCGGCCAACGGCCGCGTTCTGCCGGGTACCGCTACAATGGCGACTGCGAAATTTGGATTCAAACTCTGGATCTGGACACGATGAAGTTAAAGCCCGATGCCACCATTGTACTTACCGGATTCCAGCGCAAAGCCATTTGGCCGGAGGGACCTCACCTGTACAAAAAGGACGGTTACTATTACATTTTGCATGCGGAAAGCGGTACTTCCATCCACCACAGCGTCATGATCGCGCGCAGCAAAAATGTGTTTGGTCCCTACGAGTACTGCCCCTGCAACCCCATTCTGACGCATCGCCATTTGGGAGCCCAATATCCTGTTACCTGCGTCGGTCATGCCGACTTAGTGGATGACGGAAACGGCAACTGGTATATGGTTGTATTGGCTTGCCGGCCGAACCAAGGGTACACGTTGTTGGGGCGTGAAACCTTTTTGGCAAAGGTCACCTGGGAAGATGGTTGGCCGGTTGTAAATGCGGGGGTCGGTCATCTTGAAGAAGTAGTCACGCTGCCTTACGAGGGGCAGCCTTCTGACGACGTACCCCAATGTAAAACCTATACGTTTGATACACCTTCTCTGCCGCTGGAATTGCTGACTTTGCGCAATCACCGCGATCACGAACTGGAACTGCACGCAGAAGAGCATATTGTTCGTCTTTTCCATCGTTGCGACAGCTTGAAGGATTGCGGTGAGCCTGCATACCTCGCGCTGCGTCAGCAACACTGGAATTGCGAATTTGAAACCAGCTTTATCCCGCATTTCTGCAAAGAGAGTGATTGCGCCGGTATTGCCATGGTTCAAAGCAACGAAAACCATCTGCGGGCAGAGTGCTATCCCCAGGATTCGGGGGTCAAACTTGTTGTTTCTCTTTGCAAAGATGGTGAAGACAGCTGTTTGGCGCAAATGGATCTGCCGGCTGCACTCCCCATTAAACTGAAGTTGCGCGTAGAAGGGCTTGTGGCCAGTGTTCTTTACCAAAGCAATAGTGAATGGAAACCGGTTATCTCCGACATTGATCTGCGCTCTTTAAGCACGGAACATGCCGGCGGTTTTGTCGGCTGTACACTGGGGTTATACGCTTCCGGCAATGGAGAGGACGCTGGTGGTTATTCTGATTTTGAAAGAATGACCTATCGCGAACTTCCCACCAATTAATCCTTCACGAATCATTCGGTAGCGGCTGCCAAATGGGGAGAGAATGTCCAGCCGGCGAGGAGCCCGCCCACAAATAAAAAGCCATACGAATCCGCGAAAAGCCCAGCGGACGTGGGTGTTTGGAAACCGAATTTCCCGGATCGATACCTGCGTAACCCGTCCATACTCTTCCCTATCGCAAATACAGAAAAGCAGACCCGTGGACTCACGGGTCTGCTTTTTGTATGCACGATTCATTTACAAAACGAAACGCTTGATTGCTCTGCAACACAATAGGCTTATAGTTTTCAACTCATCTTTTTCAAAGTTGTACAGAGACGTCGGTATTTTCTCCGGTCAATCCAATATACCTTGCATGGGAATACGATGCATTGCGTGATGCCTGGAGGGCTGTGTAACGTCGTTTTTGCTTCTTGTAAATCCCCTTGTCATCTGGCACTGAAACGTGCTGTATGGTGCCTTAAAATCGATCCTGTGGCATGGCCGGAATTGATTCGAGAAGAAGTGTTTATGGTTACACAGTTCAGACATAAACGTCTGATGGGCAAACTGTTCATCCTGCATGGCGATCATGGCGATTCGCATTTCGTCGGAATTCTGGTCGATGACATTGCGGAGATTGCCAAGACGTTCCTTCAGACAGAATCCACTGGCAGAGACCCCGATAATCTTCTGCGATGGATCATCCCGCACTTTTTGAGCAATGTTTTTGCTGGTGTTCCCAACGAAAATAAAATCCGCAGAAAAGGCTGCACGCAACGATCCAGGTAATAGGATTGGTTAGACAAATACACCAGAAACCGAAAGGTTGAAGCAGAAAATGAATGCACAAAAAACGGCAAAGAAGCTCGGCCACGCCACCAATTATGGTGATAAGGCCGTTCCCGAGCCCAACCAAAGCATTGCGGAACAGAAAAATCCATGCCAAAAATAAAAGGAACCACACGCTTGTGTAGAGATATTGCAGTGCATAATGTACCATTTCGGGCGAGGGATCACTCAAAAATATCCGCAGAATGGCTTTGGAGGCAATTCCATACAAAGCCATACCCAGAATTGCAGCACCAAGGGAAAGGAGCATCGTGCTGCGTACACCAACAAAAATGCGTTTTGTTTTCCTGGCTCCTATGTTTTGTGCGCAATACGTAGAAATGCCCGAGCCCAGTGCGATCATAGGTTGCATCACCAAGGATTCAAGCTTAGAAGCGGCAGTATAGGCCGCCATTACGGAAGAACCGAATTGATTGATGCCGCTCTGCAGAATCATAATTCCAAACGCAGTAACGGTTTGGTTTAAAGCCATGGGAATGCCGCTTTGTATCATACACAGAATCCGATAAGGATCGGGGTACAGATCGCGGATACTGAGACGTAGATTGTTGTAGTTGTGAAACATGTACCAAAAGCATAGCAGTGCAGAAATTCCCTGTGACAACACCGTTGCCCAAGCGGCGCCTGCAGTTCCCATATGTAGTGTCGCGATAAAAAATATATCCAAAACAATATTCAAGAATGACGACAAAATGAGGAAATATAAAGGTGTGCGGCTGTCACCCAAAGAGCGAAGGATACTGGCTGCAATATTGTAGGCCATCGTACACAGGATACCGCCAAAGATGACGCGAAGATATTCGTGTGCGTAGAGGAGTACGTTCGAAGGGGTGTGCAACGCTAACAGAATCTGGCGGCTAAAAGAAACGGTAGGAATCGTGAGGATAACTGAAAACACCACTGTGAGCAAGAGCGCTGTGCCAACTACCTTCTTTAGTTCGTTCAGACGGTGCCCGCCAAATGCCTGTGAGACTAAAATACCGCAGCCCTGGGTAAGGCCGGAAGCAAAGCCAATTACAAGATATACAGTGCTTCCGGTCGCCCCCACGGCAGCAAGGGCGTCTTCACCCAAAAATTGCCCGACAATGATCGTATCGGCCATGTTATATATTTGCTGGAATAGGGTTCCAAGCAAGACGGGTACGGAGAAAAAGAAGATTGTTTTGGTGGGGCTGCCTACGGTCATATCTTTTGTCTTGTTCATGGCGTAATCCTCGGATCAATCCCAAACTCTGTGTGATCCACATTCAGGGTGCAAATAGAGCAAAAATTATTCGAGGCGGCATCAAGCTTGTCCGGCTGCCTTCTCGTTGGCATCATAACACCGAGGGGGGTGGATGTCAAGGGGGGAAAATATAGTTCATTTCACCCTTGACTTCTGACCCCGACAGCATTATTGAGCATTGATGATTTGGTACGAACCAACACCAGAAATCACTCCTTTTAGGCTACGCTTTGGCCCACAATAAAGCTCCCAACTGCTAGGCAGCCAGGTTTTTCGTTCTGGGTCAAATTGTTTTGAAACAAAAAAGAGAAGGCTTGCGCCTTCCCTTTACAACTGCATATTACCATGCAACAAGTCTACACCAACACCTTTACACAAATAACCTGCCTTTGCGTTTTTATTTTAGCAGTTTACTTGATGTAGATTAAGTACAAGTTTTTGAAGTCAAGAATTACTTCGGTCTTTTCGTCATCGTAAGGAGAAACATCGAAGCCATCTACGATTTTCAAAAGTTCTTGTAACAGCTTGTGTTTTGATTCATCATTCTAGGTGCTGAAATAACTGGAAAAGGCGCAAGGGCAAAGTATATTTCAATGGTCAGAGTATAACACATCACAAAAACGCACGCGTACGATTCTTAACGCGCGCGTGTTTTTTGACGCGTTCTATGTGTGCTATGCCTCTTGACAACCATCTGACCACTCTTTTCTCCCTAGCCGGTTTTATTTGCCGTTTTTCACGCTCCAACGTTTTATTACAACCACCATAACCAGCGCCGGAAGTTGTGCACGCCACACAATTTCCGGCGCTGGTTCATTGTATTTTCCTGGCTGTCACAGTTTTCCCTTCTCGGCAGCCTGCAAAACACCGTCCAGCTTGGCGGATTTTAGTTCCGATTTTCATGATACAGCGCTGCCTCCATTTTGTAGACACATTCGAAGCCCTGATATACTATATTCGCTGGTATAAACTAAAAAAGGGAGGCCCGACACTAAGTGTCGATTCTCCCAATATAGATCAACATAAGAAAAGCGCCCTGCTTTGCAGCAAGGCGCTTTCTGGTGCACCATC
>ULUR01037971.1_pt1 | contig 17496 bp, 7 predicted proteins | sample 1958651 | NCBI WGS metagenome assembly ULUR01 (sample SAMEA4835764, study PRJEB28245) | human gut metagenome | biome: gut microbiome; material: fecal sample | place: Denmark | collected 2008 | reverse complement strand
GAAGTGGAAGCATTGACAGCAGAACATGCTGAAGCTCCGCACTTGCGTGTATTGCAGAAGCGTCTGGCTAAGGAAGTAACTGTGATGGTTCATTCGGAAGAAGATTACAATGCTGCTGTTGAGGCATCGGGCATCCTGTTTGGTAACGCCACTTCCGAAGCGTTGAAAAAGCTGGATGAAGACACGTTGCTGGCAGTGTTCGAAGGTGTTCCTCAGTTTGAGGTGTCACGAGATGCATTGGCCGAAGGTGTGAAGGCAGTAGACTTGTTCGTTGATAATGCCGCTGTTTTCGCTTCTAAAGGTGAGATGCGTAAGCTTGTACAGGGCGGTGGCGTTTCATTGAACAAGGAGAAATTAAGTGCCTTTGACCAGGTGATTACGACTGCTGACCTGCTGGATGAAAAATACCTGCTGGTTCAGCGCGGAAAGAAGAACTATTATCTGGTGATTGCCAAATAAGTTTTTTTATTTATAAATAAGGATGCTCGGGAGGAAATGCTTATTTTCTTTTCGAGCATTTCTTTTTCTTTCTGTTTTGGGAAGTTTGTTCATAAAATTGAGGAATATAAGGAAGCCTTTACATAACTATATGTTCTTCAACAATTGGTCACTTTACCTTTTTATAATAGTGCGGGAAATGCTTAGCTAGAGATAGACTTTCATATGTGAATGTAGAAATTGGTGTGTTATGTTATAGCCCTGTTTTAGTTCTGTGTTCTAAAAAGTCTGTAGGACTTTCTCCATACTGTTTTTTGAAACATTCGCGAAAATATTTTGGAGAATTAAATCCTGTTAAATAGGCTATTTCACTAATATTGGAGTCACTATCTGTCAAGAGTTTTTTAGCTTGCTCTAGCCGTATGCTTTTTAAGAAGTCATTCGGTGTCTGATTAGTGAGTTGCTTAATCTTTTTATAGAAGGGAGTGTGGCTCATTCCCAATTCTTTGCCTAAATCATCAATTTTCAGCTCGGAGTTACTAAGATTCGCTTTAATGATTTCAATAAGATCTAAAAGGAATTGGCTGTCCTTATCTACCGAAGGAATTTCTTCGGGTTGTAATGCTTGAAATGTTTTAGCTTGTCGTGAGATTAATGCGCGGCTTTGCAGAATATTAGAGATTTTAGACAATAATATTTCCGGATTAAATGGTTTAGTCAGATAGTCGTCAGCACCTACCGTCAACCCTTCTTTTTGACAACTTTCGGAAGCCAAAGCCGTAATCATGATAAATGGAATATGGCAAGTATGAATATCTTGCTTGATTTGCTGACAAAATTTTTTTCCGTCCATCTCAGGCATAAGAATATCGGAAAGTATAAGATGTGGCAATTCTTTTTTGGCTAGCTCTAATGCAACTTTTCCGTTCTCTGCAGTAAGTACATTATAAGAATTGGCAAGTAAACTCGATATATAAATGCGGAGTTCCTTATTGTCTTCTGCTATGAGGATGGTGGGGAATTTTAATTTCTCTGTGGAATTTGGAGCTTTTTCTTCTAGTATGTTGATAACATTTTGGGGTGGCAGTTCTTCTTTCTCAGCTTTTTCTATTTTCTTTTCAGCGGTTTGAGATGCTTTAATATAAGGGATCTCGGCAATGAATTTGCTTCCAGTGCTTACATTGCTTTCCACCCGGATGGTGCCATGATGTAGCTCTATTAGGTTTTTGACCAAAGCTAGCCCGATACCGGTACCGTTAGAACTGTCTTCCTTCATTTGGTAGAAGCGTTCGAATATTAATTGTTGCTGATCTTGAGGAATCCCTTTTCCGGAGTCCTCAATGCAGATTTGTATTTTAGGTGTTTCGTGATGTGTCTTTTCTAAATATACGTTTATATGTCCTCCTTCGGGAGTGTGTTTTATAGCATTGGATAACAAGTTGGATACTATTTTTTGAATGATAACAATATCGGCTATACATACTAGCGATGATTCTTTATAAATGTATTGCAAGTCGATATGTTTTAGTTCTGCTAAGGGCATAAAAGTATGTATTTCTTGTTTCAATACTTCAATAAGGTCAGAGGTCATGGGCTTAAAAGAAAAATGACCAGTTTCTGATTTTGAGAAGTCTAATAACTCGTTTACCAGTTCCAATAGTTTAATGGCATTGTTTTGAATAATCTTTAAGTAGTCATACTGAACGTTTTTTCCTACTGTCTGATTGATAATACTGTTCAGAGGGCTTAAAATAAGTGTAAGAGGTGTACGAAACTCATGTGTAATATTTGAGAAGAACTGCATTTTAAGTTGATTTAGTTTTTCTAACTGTTTACGCTCAAACTGTTCGTTTGCCAACTGGCTTTTCATTTTGATTCGGTTGGTATAAAACCGCATCAGAATGAGAAAGAAAGAGATTCCTGCTAATATGTAAATAAGATATGCCCACATGGTTCTGTACCAAGGCGGTAAAATGATGATTTTCAAACTACTTCCTTCCTTATTCCATACTCCGTCACTATTGGAAGCTATAACTTGAAAATAGTAGATGCCAGGATCTAAATTGGTGAAGGTAGCAATGCGTTGTTCTCCTACATATCTCCATTGATTGTCGTAATTTTCTAATCGGTAAGCATATTCATTCTTTTTGGTATTGGTGTAATTCAAAGCAATATAATTGATACTGAAAGCCGATTCGGAATAAGGGATATGTATTTCCTTTTTTGCGATTATGGGTATGTTATGCAGTTCTTTCACTCCTTCTTTTTGATGTGTATTATCATAAAGTTGATAGCTAGTGATAATGACCCTAGGCACATTGGGATTAGTTTTGATCTGCTCAGGATAAAAGTGATAGATCCCGTTTATACTGCCAAAAAAGAATTTGCCATTTTGATCACATAAATAGCTCATGTTATTGAATTCCCGATTGATGATTCCATCTTTCAATCCGAAGTTGGTGAATATCTTATTATCCAAGTCTAAATTACTTAGTCCTTTATCAGTTGAAATCCATAAATGATTGCTTTTGTGGTCATATAATAGTCCTTTTATTTTATTGCTTGGCAGCCCGTCACTCGTACTGAAATAATTTGTTTTTTTAGTTTCATAAAAATACTCCACGAGTCCGTCTTGAGTACCTAACCATAAAGCATCTTCCACTTGACAAATAGGAATAATCATATTTTTTGCAATAAACAGATTTTCCTTACTGGGTAGGTAGACCTGTCGGAAGTCTTGCAGTTCCTCATCAAAACAATATAATCCGCATAGGCTTCCTACCCATATTCGATGTTTGTCATCTTCATACAATGATAAAATTACGTTAGGATTAATCAATGCGTTGAATTCTTTATCGTATTTGTCCAAGGCTCTGCTGTCTGGATGATAACAGAAAACTTCTCCATGAGAGGTTGCAATCCAAATTTGTTTTTTGGAATCTTCGTAAAGGTATTTAACGGAAGAAGAGGCAGGGAGCTCTTGGGCAATTAACTGATTAATATGGCTCATTTCAGCTCTAGGTCCCATTACTTTCATCGATTTGCAATAAGTTCCTATCCAAGTAAAGCCTCGGGAATCATGCAGGACTGTATTGATAGGAGTTTCTTTCAGTTCGGGAAAATGCTTGCTAAAATCATGGGGAAATATTTTTCCTGTAACTTTGTTATAGGTATAGAGTCCTTTATTATCTAGTCCTATTAATAAATTCTCATTATCTATTTCGCCCAAGGCAAGTACAGAATGGATGCTTTGTCGTGATAAATCTTCTGTATGCAAAGATATGTATTTGAAGTTATTTTGATTGGGATCAAATTTGTTGACTCCGCCATTGGTAGTTCCAATCCATATAATTCCGGTACAATCGGTGTGGAGGCAAGTGATTGCATCTGAGTTGAGGTTGGTTTCTTTCTGGCTGGTATTGATAGAAATGACTTTTTCTTTTTGTTTGTTGTACTCAAATAATCCGTTGTTCTCGGTAGCAATCATAATAAGACTGTCTGAAACGAGGCAAAGCCCTTGAATAGGGAATATGGTTAGTACCGACTTTTGTTTACCATATTTCATCAAGCCTTTGTTATAACTTCCTATCCACAATTCTTCGTTGTTGACTTTTAGGAAAGAAGTCACTGAGGTATGATCATAAAGAGAATCGGAGGCAGTTCGGAAAACTTGCCTGTTTTCTTTGTCTAGGTGCATCACACCTTGGTTATTGCTACAACCTATTATTAATGAATCCCGATACGAAGTGAGTGCCAGTATTGGAGCGTGTTGCATGGAATAAGAATAGCGTTCTATCTTTTTTTCTTTCAGATGATAAGCGTACAACATTCCACCGGCTGTACCAATCCATAAAATATGATTTTGATCTTCATACAAAGAAAGTATATGCAGATTTTCAGGACTGTTGTCCGATAGTGTGTATAGCTCTATTTGTTCAAAATCATCTGTTTGCGGACGATAATAACATAATCCGTTGTGAGTGCCTATCCAAAGTTGTTGGTATGAGTCGCTGAAAATAGCTGATATGCTATTATTAATTAAGGAATAAGGATCAGAGGAGCTGAAATTGTATTCTTTGATTTGGTAACCATCATATTTATTCAATCCATTTTGAGTGCCTAGCCAAATGAATCCTTGGTTGTCTTGATGGATGCAAGTGATATAGTTTTGAGACAAGCCGTCCGCGATTGTAATTTGCTCGAAATAATAATCACATCGAGAGTGACTGGATGTATTAAAACAAGCATGTAAGAATACGATTAGAAGCCAAATGTGTTTCATAGTATTTTAATAGTAAGTTGCAAAAATAAAAAAGAAATTCGATTATTCGCAAAAAAAAAATGAAAAATAGGCTGTTTGCACTTAACCGAAGTAAGTTAATTTAGTTGTGCAAGTAACCCCGTTTTAAAGTAACTTATTTAAAAAACAGCTATTAGAGTATGATTTTCTCCTTTTTAAGTATGATTTTTTCTTCCATAGAATAATAGAAGTCCTATTTCAGATAAATTTCAGAAATGCTTTTTCCCAATATTGTCTAGATTTGCAATATTCAAACGAGCTAATATTTACCTTAATAATTTATTCCTATGATTACGCTATTGCGATGTTTTGTGCGGATTATACCTTTGGTAGTTTTAGGTATATTATCTTTAAGTTGTTCAGATAAGGAGGATTTTATACCTTCGCAAGATGAACCTGAAATTCCGGTTACAGTGGAGGCAGAGCCTTATCGGAGTAATCGCATTTTTATTAAAAGTGGACTACAGATTCAGTGTTGGCTAGCCACCGATAATTTTGAGTTGGCAGACAAGGTGGGACAACCTGCTTATATCATGCAACCGTCAGACTGGGCTCAAACGGGATTTACCGCTCCTACTTTTTACGGTCCTCCTTTAATAAATACTTCTTTTTTCGAGCATTTTCCTAAAAGTCAATGGTCTATTGCTAAAGCGCCTTATGGAGATCATTTAAAGAAAGGCCCCACAGACTACGAAAAAAAGAACGGCTTCTTATCGGATGAACAGAAACAACACCTGGATCAGTTGATTTCCATGTGCTTTGGTGACGAGGAAGCCTTTTCTGAAACGAATGTGTATTACTTGAAAGATTGGTATGATATTGCTCGCACTCATTATCCAAATGTATTAGTACATAATAATCAATATCCGGGATTATGGATCACTTCCAATTTACGCAAGTATGTGCGTGTGGCTAAGCCGGACTTAGTCACTTATGATTGGTATTACTTTCATACTTCGGACAAAGATGATTATATAGGTGCCCGCGACATGGCAAGTCATCTCAAGACTTACCGTGATGTGGCTTTGGAGGGAATAAGTGGCACGGGGAAAGATTATATTGCTTTTGGGCAGTATATTCAAGGGTTTGTTAATCAGGGTACATATAAGCTGACAGAATCACAGCTTCGTCTGTACTATTTTATGACGCTTACATTTGGTGGAAAATGGCTTAACTGGTTCCGCTATCTGCAGGGAGACGGCTATGGAGGTGTTACTACTCCTACGGAATGGTCTCTCTTATTCGAACAAGGTATGCCGGGTAAGCCGACTATTTACATGAATTGGGCAAACCAGTGTAATAAGGAGTGTATGCACTTGAGTGATTATATAGTACGTTTAAAAACGCAAGATGTACGTTATGTTCCGGGAACTTCGAAATATACGGAAGGAACTCCCGGCAACGTAGATACCTTTAATCCTGCCACTAGCTATATTAAACGTATTTATGGTCGTTTCTTACAGGCAGGTACGGAGACTGAAGAAGGTGCGGATCTTTATTTGGGATTTTTTGATATTATTCCACAAGAAGAGCAGGGTGACCCTACTTTTTTTAAGAATCGGAATTCTTCTTTTTTTATGGTCACCAATGGAATGGCTTCCAAACTGGAGCAAAAGGCGGAACCGCTTACCCAGATGATAACAATAATTATCGATGTTTCTGGATATAAAGACCAGAAACTCTTTTGGATAAATACGGAAACAGGGCAAAAAGAAGAATTAATAGCTGTAGCGGATGACGCAAAAGGTCGGATTTATAAATTCCCGTTGAAAGGAGGGAGCGGTACCCTGTTTATGGTGGAATAGAACGATTTGATAACTTTTAATATCTTATTATTATGGAAAGGAACAAGAAAAATTATGTAAAATTAAACTACTTATGGCTACACTATGCATGTGTAATGCAAGTTGTAGGTATGTTTACATTAGGAGTGCTAGATGCTTCTGCAGGTAATAGTATACCGATCTTTTCTGACAGTCCAAAGGTATGGACACAGAATGCTGTGAATGAAAAGATAAGCCTGCGCGGACAGGTTTATGAAAAAACGTCTACTCCTATGCCGATGGTTGGGGTTAGTGTACAAGTGAAAGGAAAAGCAATAGGCGTAACTACGGATATAGATGGGTATTTTGATATCCAAGTGGAAAAGGGCGATGTTTTGGTGTTTTCATTTATCGGTTTTAAAACTACCGAATATATAGTGAAACGACGTGAGAGCAACCTGGTTATTTCGATGGAAGAGGATGTGAACACATTGAATGAAGTAGTCGTAACCGGGCTTTCCGAGGAGCGTAAACTGAATTCCATTTCTTCCATATCGCAGGTTAAAGTAGCTGCCAATGTGATCAATAAACCCATCACTTCTCTTTCACAAGCTTTACAAGGTGGTGTTACAGGTATTTCAGTGTCTCAAGAGTCGGGTCTTCCCGGAGGAGATGCTGCTACTGTGAAGATTCGAGGTGTATCTACTTTGGGTAACAGCGATCCCCTTGTGTTGGTAGACGGTATTCCTATGGATATGAATAACCTTGACCCTAATACCATTGAGAGTGTAACGGTACTTAAAGATGCCGCTGCTGCCGCAGTGTATGGCGCACGTGCTGCCAATGGTGTGATTGTGGTGAAGACAAAGCGTGGTGTGGTTGGAAAAGTGAATGTCAACTATAGTGGATATGCAGGCGTGCAGAAAGCAACTTATATGCCTGATTTTGTAGATGCGCCGACTTATATGGGAATGGTGAATGAAGCTTATCGCAATATTGGTGGTGATCCGGTTTATTCGGATGAAGCAATTGCCATAACTAAAGCCGGTACGGATCCTTTGCTTTATCCTGATACAGATTGGATGGACTTGTTATGGAAAGACCAGACTTTGCAGAACCATTCTCTTTCTATCTCAGGAGGTAATAATATTGCGCGTTTTGCTGTAACAGGAAATTTCTTGTTGCAAGACGGCTTTATGAAGAACTATAAGTATGAACGTTTTAATTTACGTGCTAATACTACAGTTAACTTACGTGAGAATATCAGTGTGGATGTAGATTTGAATATGATTCGTTCTAGCCAGCACCAACCTTCAGTGGCTGATTCAGGCGGTCAGAATCCGCTGTATCAACTCTACGGAATTCCCCCTACCATTGTAGGTAAGTATCCGGCACGGCAGAATGACCCTAATGAATATTATGGTAATTACGGCTCTAATATGCAGAATCCATTAGCACAATTGGAACAAGGTGGTTACACGCAACAAATCTTAGATAATATTAGCGTCAACTTGCAGCCGCGTTGGACTATTATCCCAGGACTTACCTGGCGCGGACAGTTCAGCTATCGGGTAAATAGCGGTACGAAAAAAGAAGAAAGGCATGCGTTCAATTTCTTTGATTACAATAATGGTCAGCTATTAGCAACTTGGGGGAACCGTTTTGCTGCGAGTGTTTCTCGTTCCAGCTATTATTATTTGGGTACAACATTAGAGTATACTTTGGAAAAAGGAAAACACCGTTTGTTTACTATTGGTGGTACTAATATTGAGTTGAATAATTCGGATGCTTGGGACGAATACTCCATGCACTCGGCTTATATCAAAGCTAATTATACTTATAGTGGTCGCTATTTAATAGAAGGAACTTTGCGTGCCGATGGGTCTTCTCGTTTCGGAAAAGGTAACAAGTATGGTTATTTCCCTTCTGTTGGTTTGGGCTGGAATGTGATGGAAGAAACATTTATGAAAGGTATTACTTGGTTGAGTAATTTGAAGATGAGAGCTTCTTACGGACAATTGGGTAATGAGAATATCGGTTTATATAAGTATCAAACATTGATTGACGCGGCGAACGGTAATGAAATTACATTTGGTAATCCTGATATAACCTGGGAGAAAGTAAACATGTTCGATGTGGGAGCGGACATTAGCTTGTTTAATGGTATGCTTGATTTAACTTTCGATTATTATGATAAGAAGACCACCGATATACTATTAACGCCCTCCATTTCTATGATTGGTGGTCTTGGTTCGACTACCATCAATGCTGGACGGGTAAGCAATAAAGGCTGGGAGTTTAGCGCTAATTTTGCTCGGAAGTTTGGTGATTGGGAACTTTCTTTATTCGGTGGTATGTCCAAGAATAAGAATAGAATAACTAAGCTAATCAATGGTCCGTATGATAAAGGAAGCTCTATTCACAAAGAAGGTTATCCGCTGAGTAGTTTTTATATGTATAAAACGGACGGCTTGCTTCAGGAAAGCGACTTTACTACCGATGCCAACGGGCGTCTAGTTCCTAAAGAAGGAGTTATTATCATTGATGGTCAGCAACCCGGAGACATTCATTATTTGGACACGAACGGTGATAAGGCGATCACTGCCGATGACCGCGTTATTATGGGTAACAGTGAACCTAAGTTAAACTATTTTGCCAACTTTTCGGCTAAATGGAAAGGAATTGATTTTGAAATCATGTTCCAGGGAGTGAGCGGTGTAGAGGCATATTATGGAGGTAACTTTGCCGTACCTTTGCGTCTGGATGGCAATTCCACAACTCCGCAGAAGTTCCATTTAGATTATTGGACGCCTCAGAATACAGATGCTCGTTTCCCCCGCCTGACACCCACTCCGGGCAATAATGCCTTGTCATCGGATTATTGGAAATTTGATGCCGGCTACTGCCGTGTGAAATACATTCAATTAGGATATACTTTTAAGCAGGAGTGGACACGTAAGTTTTTGGTCAATAATTTGAGAATATTTGTGAATCTGCAAAATCCATTTACTATTGCGGAAGAAAACCGTGTGGATCCCGAAGGCCGCGGTAGCCATACTACTTATCCTATGGTTAAGACTTATTCGGCCGGATTAAATGTTGCATTTTAAAAATTAGCTTATGAAAAAATATATCTTTATAGTAGGATTGGCTCTTGTAATGAGCAGTTGTGAAGACTTCTTGACGCGTGATAATCCTAAAGGGATCACTGATAATGAATTTTGGAAAACCAGTGGGCAGGTAGAGGCTGCTTTGGGACTTTGTTATAATTTGCCTCATGGCACTCATCATTACACTTCGCCTTATATTTCAATGGTTCACCAGGAAGGATTGACCGATAACTCTTATCACGGTGCAGACTTTGAAGGATGGATTGTTTCTGCCGGAAATGGTACAGTGACAGCGGAAGACAGCAAGATGGCAGAGTTGTGGAAAGAACGCTATAATATCATCCGTAAATGCTGTCGTTTGCTCGAAAATATGGATAGGGCTTATTTTGTGGATGAGTCGGAACGCGAAAAGATTCGCGGTGAAGCTATTATATTAAGGGTTTACTATCATTGGGAATTGATGCGATATTTTGGTTTGGAAGAAGGGATTCCTATTGTAGACCATTCCCTTACTCCGAATGAAAATTTTATGGCACGCTCTTCTGCTAATGATGTATACGACTGGATGCTTAGTGAGTTGGACAGAGCCATTGCCATTGAGGATTTGCCTTTTAAGTATGATGACAGCCGGAAAACAAAAGTAGACCGATCCGTAGCTTATGCTTTAAAAGCTATCATTGCGCTCAATGCAAAACGTTATAACGTAGCTAAAGATGCTGCAAAGAAGATTATTGATTCGGGAGAATATGAATTGTATTATACAGCTGAGACAGATAATCAGCCGGGTAAGAATTTCCGTGACCTGTTCCGTTCGGTAGGGCAGAATAACAAGGAGCGTATTCTTTATACAGCTTCTGGGCTGAAAGAAGCTTTCTTCCGTTGCGCAGGTCCCGGATTGGGACAGCAGTGCACCGTGAATCCTTTGCTGAATTTCGTGAATTGTTTTGAAACTATGCAAGGTAAGACCTTGGATGAACTGGGAGCTGATTCGTTGGCTATTTATTCGCGTGAGCCGTTCTATCATAATAATAGAGATCCCCGTTTGTTCCTGTCGGTGGTTGTTCCAGGTGATAGTACCAGCTTCAGTCATTACACCTATAATCCCTTTGTTGAAGGACCGGAAGCTATTGGTCGCCCCAATGCTTCGCGTTCCGGTTTTATGCTAAAGAAGTTTATCGATCCACTGGATCGTAATAAGCCTTATAACGGTAGCAATGCTTTTTATATTATTCGCTACGCTGAAATCTTATTGACTTATGTTGAGGCCTTAATTGAATTAGGTGAATGGCAGAATCCTGATGTCTTGAAATATATCAATGATATCCGTCACCGTGCAGATATGGTAGAGGCAACAGCTGGACAATATAATTCTCAGGAAAAGGTACGTGAATTATTGCGTCGCGAACGTCGTGTGGAATTGGCATTTGAAGGCTCCCGCTATTTGGATATACGTAGATGGGATATTGCTGAAAAGGTGATGGGTGGTCCGGTGTATGGAGCTATAAATCCGCTAACCAATGAGCCTATACAAATAGAAACACGCATCTTCAAGAAAAATAAAAATGAAGTATTCCCTATTCCGCAGTCCGAAATAATAGCTAATGAGAATATGACGCAGAATAAAGGATATTTTGGGAATGAATAAATTGAATTGATAAAAAGTAAGTTGTTTGAGGAGCATTTTACTACTCCTCAAACTAAAAAATAATAGGTATGTTAAAATATATAGTAGCATCTTTATTTTCATTATGTTTTTCTGCCGTATTTGCGCATGGAGCATATATTTTAGATAAAAATACTCGGATTGTGATTACTCCCGCTCCATCCCATTCCATTCGTTTGGCTGCCACTGAACTCCAATATTTTATACATAGAACGATGGGACTGAAGATTCCTATTGTGAATGAATGTTCGGACAAGGCAAACAAAGTTATTTTTGTAGGGCAGAGTGATTATACCAAACAGTATGGAATTTCAGAGGACAGTTTAGGTGAACAAGAATATTTAATAGATATATCTTCTCGGCATATTGTTTTGATAGGAAAAGATAAGGAGGAAAAGGAGAAAGTCATGAATGATAAAGGGTGCAGTAATAACGGATTTTCTCCTGAAGAGGACCGAAGACAAATTGATTATCGAAAGGCCACTGGTGATGAAACTGTGATTTCTCAACTTACTTTGCCTTCTATTTTCGATGCTCAGGGGACATGTTATGCTGTGTATGATTTTATAGAGCGTTTTCTAGGTGTACGTTTTTATGGGCCGAATCCTAAAAATATTATAGTTCCCCAAATTAAAAAATTAGAGATAAAAAAGAGGCGTATTCAGCGCACTCCCGCTATTAAGTATCGTGACGGTTCTTTAACCTTTGGATGGCCTTTTATGAAGGAACAATTTATGGATGCTACTGAAGACATGTTGCAACTATATATGCGTCGTATGCGGATGGGAGGGCATCGCTGGGCAGCAAATCATGCTTTTACAGGCTTTCAAGACCGATTCCTGAAACCAAACCCTGCCCGGCCGGAGATCTTTGAAGGAAGCCACTCCGAATATTTTGCCATGGGACGGGAGGGAACAGCTTCCGAACGTCAATTCTGTTATACCAATCAGGCTTTTATACATCAAGTGGCACAAGACGCACTCCGTTATTTTGAAGGTAAAGGAACTATAGCTGAACAAGTCGCTTTAGGAGATTATTTTGCTGTGGTACCCTTGGATAATGCTAATTGGTGTACTTGCGAGGAATGCCAGAAATTGCTAGCTATCGATAAGGATAATATACTGGGACAACATTTTAATTGTGGAACAGCCACACACTATATATGGAATTTTGTGAATAAAGTGGCACGTGAATTAAAACGGTTGGCACCCGGTAAAAAGTTAGCGGCATTGGCTTATCATGTGTATGCTTATTTCCCCGATGGCATGGCATTGGAAGATAATATAGCTGTAGCCCCATGCCTGCATACCCGCAATTATTGGGCACCGGGAATGAAACGTAATGAAATGAAGTTTTATAAAAAATGGATACAAGAAAGTAAATCCTCTGGTCGTGATATCTTCTTATGGAGTTATTTAGGATTTCCTACTGAACGAGGACTGGTGACGGATTTTCATGTTTTTCCCGGATTTAATGCACATGCTACGGGTGAGCAGGTGCGTATGTATGCAGCCGATGGGGTGAAAGGCGTATATTTATGTGGTCTGAGTGAACAAGTCGATTTTTATCTTACTATGAAGCTGTTTGATAATCCGACATTAAATACAGATGATATATTAGATGAATTTTTTCATTTATATTTTGGAGAAGCAGCTGAACCAATGAAGAAATTCTATGCAAAAATAGAATCTGTATATAGCAATCCTGCAAGTTATCCTTTTGACATTCAAACTCGCGAGGCTCAGCTACATCAAACGAAGGAATTGGCTTGGAAGTATTTGGGCACACCTGAAGTAATGAAGGAATTGAAAGAATATATAGAGGAAGCTGAGCAAATAGCCAAGTATCCGAAAGAAAAGGAACGGGTAAATTCTTGGAAAGTGGGAATCTGGAATTATATGCTGGTTGGATTTAATGACTATTACGGAAAGTAGATTTTACTTTCTTTTTATTCATGACAACATCCTTATTGATTAAATTATAAAACTATAGTAGATGAAAAAAACTTTTTTAATTTCTTTATTGGTGTTGGCAATGATTTCTTGTAAAAAAGTAGAGGCGCCACAGCCCTTCGGACCGATACCTACTGAGGCGCAAATGCAATGGCAGGAAATGGAGATGTATGCCTTTATACATTTCAGCATAAACACGTTTACTGATATAGAATGGGGATATGGGGACAGAGACCCGAAACTGTTTTCTCCTGTAGAATTAGATTGTCGCCAATGGGCTAAAGTATGTAAAGAGGCCGGTTTTAAAGGTATCATTTTAACGGCTAAACATCATGACGGATTTTGTCTCTGGCCATCAAAATATACTGAATATTCAGTTAAGAACTCACCTTGGCGCCATGGAGAAGGCGATTTGGTGAAAGAACTGTCGGAGGCTTGCAAAGACTATGGCCTGAAGTTTGGCATTTACCTTTCTCCTTGGGACAGAAACCATCCGGAATATGGAAAGTCGGAATATATTACTTATTTCAGAAATCAGCTTCGCGAGTTGTTGACTAATTATGGAGATCTCTTTGAAGTCTGGTTTGATGGTGCAAACGGAGGAACCGGTTATTATGGGGGCGCAAATGAAAATCGGAATGTGGATAGAAAAACCTATTACGATTGGAACAATACTTATGCGTTGGTTCGGCAACTTCAGCCAAACGCAATGTTGTTTAGCGATGCAGGACCTGATTGCCGTTGGTGTGGTAATGAAGAGGGCTGGGTAGGAGAAACAAACTGGAGCCTTTTACGTCGGGATGAGGTTTGGCCTGGCTACCCTAATTATACAGAATTGCGTTATGGGCATGAGAATGGTACGCATTGGGTTCCGGCAGAAGTCAATGTGTCCATTCGTCCCGGATGGTTCTACCATGAATCGGAAGATCATAAAGTGAAGTCATTGCAGCAGATGGTGGATATATACTATTCTTCTGTCGGACGTAATGGAACGTTTTTGCTGAACTTGCCTGTTGATAAAAGAGGACTCGTACATGAAACAGATGTGAAACGCCTGCAGGAAATGGCTACCATCTTAAAAGCTGACTTTGCCGACAATTTGGCAAAAAATGCATCGGTTACCGCAACGAATGTGAGAGGAAAAGCAAATAAATTCTCCCCCGGCAACTTGACAGATGCTGATAATATGTCTTATTGGGCTACCGATGACAGTGTGAAGGTTGCTTCATTTATCGTAGACTTAGGAAAGTCGATGGACTTTAACCGTATTCTTTTGCAAGAATATATCAGATTGGGACAGCGAGTGAAAAAGTTTTCTGTAGAGGCCTATATGGATGGAGAATGGAAATTGCTGGAAGAACAGACCACGATTGGCTATAAACGCATACTACGCTTACCGACCACTCATTCTGATAAATTGCGTATCAATATAGTAGAGGCAAAGGCTTGTCCGGTGATCAGTAATATAGAAGTGTACAATGCTCCTAAAATGTTGACGGCGCCCGTTGTCAGCCGAGATAAATATGGTAGGGTCACTCTTTCTGCTTCCGATAAAGAGTTGGAGATTAAGTATTCATTAGACGGCAGTGAGCCTTCCCTTACCTATACGGAGCCTATTCAAACAACAGGTAAAGTAGTGGTGAAAGCCTGTGCGGTTGAGCCGAAAAATGGTAGAACAAGTGATGTAACGGTTCAATCTTTTGATGTTATAAAGAAGGATTGGAAGGTGAGAGGCATTAAGGATGCGAATACCGATTGCCTGTTTGATGGCAATGATAGTACTGTCTGGCATCAGTCCCAAAAGGATATGCCGCTAGCATTGGAGGTGGATATGGGTAGCATACATACTCTGAGAGGTTTTACCTATCTTCCTGATCAGGGACGCTGGCCGTCAGGTATCATCTTTAATTATCTTTTAAGCGTCTCCGAGGATGGTAAAGACTGGAAAGAGGTAAGTAAAGGTGAGTTCTCGAATATCCGGAACAATCCGATAAGGCGTACTATCGAATTTCAACCGGTAAAAGCGAGATATTGGAAGTTTACCGCACTTTCCACTACGGATGGTAATACTGTAGCCGGTTATGCTGAAATAGACGTGCTTACCCAATGACAAAAGTATGAACAATTCACTAATATAGATAGATATGAAGCTACTGTTAACTTTAATTTTTAGCATATTATTCACTCGGGCGGGGCTGGCACAGAAAGAGTATCAGCCTACTTGGGAATCACTTGATTCACGTCCGGTTGCTTCTTGGTTTAAAGAAGCAAAATTAGGAATCTTTATTCATTGGGGGCCCTATTCGGTACCGGCATGGAGCCCCAAAGGTACTTATTCTGAGTGGTATCAGTATTGGTTGCAAACAAAAGGACTGTTTGGAAATGGCTGCTTTTCGGGTACGGAAGTATACGATTATCATACGCGGATTTATGGAAAAGACTTTAGTTACTATAATTTTGGCGAGATGTTTACTGCTAATAGTTTCGATGCGGATGAATGGGCGGACTTGATTAAAAGATCAGGAGCTAAATATATGATTATTACTTCTAAGCATCATGATGGTTTTTGCCTCTGGCCCAATGAAACAGCCAATAAAAGTTGGGGTAGGAAATGGAACTCTCAGGAAATAGGACCTAAGCGGGATTTGCTTAAAGAACTTGAAATAGCTATCCGAAAAACTGATGTAAAGTTTGGCACTTATTATTCATTGTATGAATGGTTTAACCCGTTATGGAAAGAGAGCCCCGAGCAATATGCGTTGGAGCACATGCATCCGCAATTCAAAGAGTTGGTGGAAAATTATAAACCCGATATTGTTTGGGCTGATGGGGAATGGGATATGGAATCGGCAAAATGGCATACTCCCGAATTGATAGCCTGGTTGTATAATGAGTCTTCAGTAAAAGATTATGTGGTCATAAATGACCGTTGGGGGAAAGAAACGCGTTCTAAGCATGGAGGATATTTTACGGCAGAATACCAATCTGAATTGGAAGGCAACCATCCTTGGGAAGAAGGACGTGGTATTGGCTTTTCATTTGGATATAATAAGAATGAAGATGCTTGGGATTATACCGACAGTCGTACGTTACTGTATTTATTGTTGAATGTGGTTAGTAATGGAGGAAATTTATTGTTGGATATCGGACCGGATGCCGAAGGTAATATTCCTCCCATTATGCAGGAACGTTTAATAGAGCTAGGTGAATGGCTTAAAATAAACGGTGAAGCAATTTATGGTACAGCGAAATGGCAGCGTAGTTGCCAATGGTCACAAAATGGAAAAATGCATTGGGTGCCGGAGGGAAAGCATTACCTGCCTGCCGATTATATTTTGAAACAAACAATAGATCCACAACCTGGTTATGCTGTCAGGGAAGTCTTCTTTACCTGTAAGGAAAAGGACGTTTTTGCCATTGTGCCTAAGTTTCCAAAAGGGGAACTGGTAATTCGTGATTTTCAAGCTTCTCCACATACCAAAGTGACGATGCTGGGTAGCGATGAGTTACTTTGTTATAAACAAAAAGGGAAGGATCTGGTAATAACTGTACCCTTTATGACGATTGATGAGTTACCTTGTCAATACGCATGGGTATTTAGAATCTCGGAATAATTTTTCGATAAAAATAGAGGGTGTGCTAAAAGTCTAATAAAGCTATTCTTTTATATATTACTTTTGTCACGCCCTCTTATTTCAGCTTTTATTGCAGTGGCAATTCTTTCAACAGCTCGTCTACCGCAGCTTTCAATTGTGTGTCTTCACCTTTCACTACTGTTTCCGGTGAATTAGCCACTTTGATATCCGGCTCTAATTGTGAATTTTCCAGATAACTTCCATCCGGCAAGCGATAGCCGATAACAGGAATGCCGAATACCAGTGTCGGATCTTGCAATGTTTCCCAAGATACGCTGGTCATGGTTCCCGGTACAGGCATACCTACCAGCTTGCCTATTTTTTGATGGCTGTATACCCACGGAGTGCCGTGTGCGTTACTGTAGTTGGCTTCACACTGCACCATGATACTCGGCTTGTTCCAACGGCGGCTGGGCATATCGCAAGCTTCACGTCCGCGAACTACCTGTGTAAAGTATTTCTTTCCGCTGAACAGGATCTCAATATCCTCGTGCAAACGTCCTCCGCCATTGAAACGGGTATCGATGACGATACCTTCACGGTTATTGTACTTGCCCAGAATATCTGAATAAACGGAACGGAAGCTGTCATCTCCCATGGATTCAATGTGCACATATCCCAAACGGCCGTTCGAC
>ULUR01054402.1_pt1 | contig 18478 bp, 20 predicted proteins | sample 1958651 | NCBI WGS metagenome assembly ULUR01 (sample SAMEA4835764, study PRJEB28245) | human gut metagenome | biome: gut microbiome; material: fecal sample | place: Denmark | collected 2008 | reverse complement strand
TCAGTTTGGGAGGTGGGTGACAACTACCCTACGCTAGAGGGGCACTCTGTGGGATCACAGAAACTACCATGACAAAAACAAGCAAAAGAGCAAAACCTTTTTTTATCTTCTTCATACTATATACCTCCGTTTTTTCATTCTAAATTTTTAATAATTTTAGATATATTTTATACGAGGTTTGCTTTTATGTCAAGAAAATAAAAGGTTTTGCCTGGATAACTTTTCACTTCTTTCATGACTTGCATCTACTTCCAATATTCTAATAGTTTTTCGTCAATAACTGCTATTTTTTCTTTTCCCTTGATATTCTTATAAAAAGCAAGTTTTTCTACTTCTTCTTTATCGGTTCTGTATTTTTCAATAATTTCAAGATATCTCTTTGGCAACGTAACTCCGTATAACCCACCATACTCATAATGCCAATCGGGATTAAAATATCCCGGTGCCATTTTTAAATACATCAATCCTAAATATTTGTATTCAACATCTGATAAACCGATTTCTTCATGACATTCGCGGATAATACATTCTTTTAATGTTTCCTTATCCTCTCTGCAACCTCCAAAAATCTCCCATTCCTGGCGCCATTTATTCCACCCCATAAGATAATCATCTTCTATTTTTACAACCGCTAAACAATGCGTGATCGGTTCATATTGCCCTTCCGCATTTGTTTCGTCAACAGGAATAAAATCAAGAAATTCATTTCCTCTATTATCCACAACTATCATAGAAATTTCTCCTTTTCTTTTTAAAGTCTTCTCTCATTCGCCCCATACTTAACTCGAACAAGATTTTTGAATATTTAATCTGAATTCCTCTTCCGCTTGCTTTATTCTTGCTTGAATAGCCTCAACAGAAGGTAGTTGTTCCTCAATTTCCTTTATTCTTACATTATCATAGGTAGCAACTCCCATTGGTGTCTCTATTCCCCGAAATGCCCATTGAACTTCCGTTTGGTTCATGTCTTTACAAATAAGAAGCCCTATTGTTGGATTGTCTGATTTTGTCTTAATCAATTCATCCACAGCATTTACGTAAAAATTCAATTTTCCGGCAAATTCCGGATCAAATGAAACCACTTTTAATTCAACAACAACATAGCATTTTAATTTTATATGATAGAAAAGCATATCTATCCATCTTGTCTTTCCTGCAACTATTATTTCTTTCTGTCTTCCCACAAATGCAAAACCCGTACCCAACTCTAATAGGAATTGCGTAATATTTTTTTCCAGTGCATCTTCTAAATCCGCTTCTTGATATTCTGATGGCAATTCAATAAATCCTAAATCATATGTTTCTTTTGTAATTTCCTTAGCTAACTTACTTTGTGAAATAGTTAAATGTTCATCAAAATTGGTTATTGCTATTCCCTTTTTATGATAGTAATCTGCCTTGATGTAATTTAATAACGCATTTCGACTCCATCCCTCTGTAATGGTCCCCCTAATATAAAACATTGCTTCATCTACATTTTTGCATTTTGTAATTATTTGCACATGATGTCCCCATGGAACAAACGCAAATATTGCCGGAAAATCTATTTCTCCAACAAGCTGTTGGATTTTTTGAATAGCATCTCCATTATATTGTTTTAATTGATTGATACAAAAATCATCTAAATTTTCTACAACAAGTTGTTGGAGATTCTCCGAATAGAACAAATACCATTTTTTCATATTCCAAAGATTTGTTGTACTAAACCCCTTTGCTGTTGGAAATTCATTTTGAAGATCTAAACTAACTTGCTCAACAACACCTGTCCCCCACTTCTCATCGGCTTTTCTTGTAACTAAATCCTTTCCCAATAACCAATTAAACATTAACTGTTCTGCATTCACTTTAACCGCCGCTCTCACTTGTGTATGCCTATATCTTTCTTTTAATTCAAACATCCATTGTACATATTCTGTATCCAAATGGACATTATGTGACTTCACTACAATCGGTGTATCTTCCACTTCATTCCCTCCATATATTTTTCAAAAATCTATATCCAATATTATAAATCATCCATTAATATCGAATATTTCTAAAAAGTTCAATACATTTATTATAACATCATTTCTAATTTTTTTGCATTGCTTTTAATCAATTCTCTCCTTTTCTTTATAATGCCAGTCTACTCTTCCCGCCACTCTTTTAGTGTCGCCGAAAGTCTTCTGTCAATATCCTTTCTGGTCGCTTCACATTCATTCGGATATTCTTTTGCCGCTCTGAAAATAAATCGCAGTACAAATTTAAGTCCTACAGGAAGTGCCTTACGAAGCAGGGATTCCGGCAAAACAAAGTGCGTTCCATGTTCATACACAAGAGGTACATAGTCGCACGTATGAGGACGCTCTTTCAGTCGCTGATCCATTCGACGGATATATTTTCCTGCTTCCCAGAATGAATCATCATCCGCACCGATCAAAAACAGCTTCCCTTTTATGTTCTCAACCTTGATCATTTCCTCTTCCGTGTGCTCTCTCGCTTTTTCCGAATCAATAAACAAGCAGGTGCTGCGTTCAATATCCCCCGAACCTTTTGTCTCTTCCTCAACTTTCTGCCAGTAAACCGGATGTTCATACACAAACGGCATATACGGAAGCGGTTCTCCTTTCCAGGAAAGAGTAGACGCACCGGGAATCGGCCATTCCTTACATCCATCTTTATTTCCCTGTTCAAATCCCTGCCATACAAAATCACTGGCAGTAAGTCCAAACGTCAGCGTAATATCCGGAAAAAGAGACGCCGCAACGATAGCATCTGTACCCGCCGTACTCATTCCCATAATTCCGATTTTACGGTTTCCATTATCCTTCAGCCATTTAATAGCCGTCTCAATTCTTTCCAATGGATAATTTACATGACTGTAATTTTTCTTTCCGGGAGACATACAAAGAACATTGACTCCATTTTTATGTAACCATTTTGCACCGCACTTTGCCATAAAGTCATTGGGATCATCTCCAAACAACCCAATAACAACACAATCTGAACCCTTTGGATTTTCATAATACGTTCCGTAAAAACCATCTTTTTCGGTTTCAAAAAATAACTTCTTCATAACTTTTCCTCCAGTACTCATTCAAAAATCAATCCACATTTCCCCCATCACGCTCAATGTTAGTACAAGCTAACTCTGCTGTCAACTAATTTTGTTTTTTCTATTCACAAAGGTTCTCTATAAATTCATTAATAATATTTTCCCTATTATATGTAGTATCAACATATGGTAAATTATAAATACCACATTCCTTTTTAATCCAATTGCTTATTTCTACTATATCTCTACAATCATTCATATTTTGTTCATCCGAATGAAAATATGTATAATCATCTGGGGTATCATATTGTTTTAATATATTGAATCGCTCTTCCGGAGTAATATCGGACGTAATAATAAAATACCCTTCCGATTTTTCATCTGCAATATACGTTTGAAAATCATAAGGCGTTAATTGATATACATCAATTACTACACCATAATCACATTCCTCATACTCTCCACTATTTATCATTGCTCTAATAAATGGTGCAATCTTAGAACTAATATACTTGTAGTTTTTCAGTGCATCCTCTGATTCATTCGTATTAATTTTACACTCCGGGAAATTTTTTTCTATCCCTGCAAGAATAGCATCCATACTAATATGCTGATATCCTTTTTGCTTTGCAATTCTTTTTGAAATGGTACTTTTTCCCGCTCGTGGAACACCAGCAATAATCACATATTTCTTCATCTCTACTCCATTGCATTTCTGATAAATTCAAACTGCTTATTCAACATCTCAATATCTATTACACCGTTACGATCAAGTGCGGTCGCCTCTAAAGTAAAAGTCCCTTTGTACCCAATCTTATGAATAAACTCAAAGAATCTGTCAAAATCAATATGTCCCTGTCCAATCGGAAGGGTACGCAGTTTTTCCCATTCTTTGTATCCGCCGGCATAATCATTTACATGGTAATGACAAATGTGCTTATCCATCCATAACCATTGATATGCCTCGTCATATAATAAATCCATTTGGCTGTGAAATGCCGCCATCTTGGTATCAAATACAAAACGAACTTCCGGAAACCGCTCTTTCAATTCACACCAGTGCTTCATCGGGTCTTCCTGATTACACACAACATTTTCAATCAATAATTTTATACCATACTTATCCGCAATATCTTTCAGCTTGCCGTACGCCGCTAAATTGTTCCCAAAATGTGCATCCGATGTAATTCCATCCCACAAATGAACGACGATACTTTCTGCGCCTATTTCCCCGGCGATGTAACAATTTATGTCAAATCTTCTGTAAGCCTCATCAAACTCACCTTTGCTGATTGCCTCACCTATATGTTTTTCACAGTGCATAACCGGAATATACAATTGCATTTCTTTTAACGCCGTTATTAACGCTTCTACCTCTTCGTACCAAGCGGTATACATCATAAACTCAAACCCATCACAGGTTAATTTTGTTGACAGCTCCTTTAATAATTTATAATCTCTATTATTGGATTTACCAAGCAATGCTCCGGTAGAACATAATATTTTAAACATAATTTTCTCCTTTCCGCAATTCGTAAATTAATCTTTTTCATCTCTGTAACCTCCGACACTAATATTATATCAAAAGTCTTTTCTCTTGTCGCAGTAAACATATTTTTGCCTTAAATGGTATTAGACAAGTGGGACTTAATACCGGAATGCCATCAATCAACATCTGTCCTGTTTTTAGCAGTTCGTAATACGCTTCATTCAAAAGAATTGCTGACAAACTAGATATTTCGTCATCTACCGGAAGTGGAGTAAGAATTGCATCATCTCCCAATATAATATAATCCGGATTTCTAGAAAAAATCTCTATCATGTACGGATATTCTTTACTTTTGGGAACTGTAAAACGATAAAATTGTGAAGTTCCGTTACTCTTATTTAAGTGTTCATATCCTGCTTCTTTTATATAATCCCAAAATGCTTCGCCAAACTCTGCCGTAATAGATTCGACAATCAAAACAATATCAATATCTTTCGTAGCATGAAAGGGCAATTCCTCGTTTTGCATAATCAAATCACATGCGGTTCCACCAATTATCACATATTGGTTTTCAAATTTTTTAAATCTTTCTTTAAATTTCGTAAATCCATTGACCATTACCCCTGTAACCTTCTTTCTTTCAATTCGTCTATTGCCTCTTCAATTCTCTCATCATTCGTATTTTGAAAAGATAGAACAACAGAAATATCATCCGCATTGTTATCATCTGCAAATTGCTTCGGATCATATGCCCATAATTCAAGTCTAACCTGCTTATCCGGTTCCACCAGTTCTTCTGTCAACAATGTTTTATCATAATCTTTCTCGCAAATTGCATATGTTACAACACGACTTGGATTTAACATTGTTTTTTTTGAAAGTGCATTTTCTCCTGCAAGCACCATTTTATCCGTAACTTGCTGTTTATCTATAAAACCCGATCTGCGGACTGGTGTAGACAGGTATCTTTTTGCTTTTTCAAACAATTCCAATCGCCCATATTTTGATTCAATGAATTTGTTTACACCATCTTTTGCTGCAAAAAATAAGTCTGAGGCTTCCAACTGCCTTACTGCTCTAGTCAGCGTCATTGCAGTAAACGGAAGCATTTTTTTTGCCTCTGAAATATACAGCCGATTTCTCCTTCCATATAGATATAACAAAAATAACTGCTGAGTAGAGTAAACAAATTTTCCAGTCAGTTTGGGAAGTTCCGTTTCATCTGTAAGTACTGTTCCAATAAACGGCAGATACACCTGCTTCTCCGTGATAAATGGTATATTGTTTTCAATGAAACTTCCTCTTCGAAATTTTGATATAGTCACCAATTCAAATACAACGGGTACATTATCTATCTGCTGTATTTTTGCTATCTGTTTTTTTAATGATGGAAGAGTTGCAAGCGCTTCTGTTGGAATAAGCAATATGCAACGTTTATCTCCAATATATGCTGTATAAAAATCATAACTTCCTGCAATGTAAAGAGGCAAATCGTCTTGATGGCTCCATGCCGCATATTTTATAGAAAGTCCAAAAACATTTGTAAGCATTTCGTCATTTCTCCTTTTTAACTTAATTTATTTCATTTTAACTTATACAATGTTAAAAGTCAACTTTTTAAGTTATAAAGTAACTATTAGGATCAATGTATGGAAATCAATGAATTGTCGTGCTTGCACGTAAGAGGCTTTGATTTCCATACATTTAGATCCTAATAGGGCTCCCCTCCCCACATGAGCATTTTTAGCCTTGTCAAAGGCGAGAAAAAACACGAAGTGTTCGAAATGCGAATGTGCGGGGAGGGGTGTCCTGAATAGTTACGTTATAAACATGATTCCGTCTTTATTCCTTTTTAGAAATAACGCCTCTAACGCTCTTTCCTCTATTCTATCCATTGTATAAAAGCTGTTTTATCGGAGCTGTTATATCCTGCACGTTTATAAAACTGCATCGTTGATTCTTTTTTCGATCCTGTGAGCAGCATCATTTTATAGCAGTTTTCCTTTTGTGCTATCTCTTTCGCATACGCTAAACATTCGGATGCGTAGCCTTTTCCGCGATGGTCTTTATGAGTAACGACATTTTCTATAAAAGCATACGGTCTGACATTTCTTGTCAGATTCGGTATCACTACACATACACAGGAAGACACTATTTTGTCATCAACTACTTTTATGATAATATGATGATTTTTATCCTCAACGATCGTCTTCCATGTTTTGCTTAAATGCTCTGACATTTCCGGAACATCGCTTTCATGTAAATGCAAATATAATTCTAACAATCCTTTTAATTCATTTTCATGTATTTCTCGAATCAATATAATACCCTCCACAAAATTTTGCGTTTGACGGTTTCACAGCAATCAATATTGAATTAATAATATCCGAACCTGCAATAATCGCATTCACGCACAAAATATACCTTAACAATTCAAAAACAAATCCTATTGTTGGGTTATCGCCCTCACTGCGTTTTAATTCGTCATACATACGGATATACATATCCATCTGTCCTACATCTTGATGTGTTATCTTCTCTATTTTAAGATCAATAAGGACAAAGCATTTCAGTATGTAATTATAAAACACAAGATCAATATAATTCTGTAGCCAAGCAGCCAATTTCTCTGTACGAGCAATGTATTGACCGCCCGATATGCAGTTTTTGTGAGGACTCAATAATCCCACACATATCATTTAAATGTCATCGGTTTTTACAAAATTATCCATAATAATATTTTGTTCGTTTTTTTCCAATTTATTCTCCATAGCTATCACTCCTTTGGATTGCATTTTTTAAATATATCCATCGGTTTCTCAACATGCTTAAACCCAACTTTTCTTCCTGAGGGTTGATTTACCCCTTCCTTAAGATACCACACCGCTTGTACCGCCTGCATTCCAAATGTCTGCGCTGCCTCCAGTTCATAACTTCCACCATCTCCCACATACAGGCACTCATCTGCTTTGACACCCAGTTTTTCAATACATCTTTCAAATATGGCAGGATCCGGCTTTTGTATTCCTTCATCAAAAGATAAACAGGCAGCATCAAAAAACGGATACAAAACACTCTTCTTTATAACCATTGCCTCTTCGGAAAAACAATTGCTGATCAATCCAATTAATATTCCCTTTTCCTTTAATGCTTTTAGCATTGGAATAATTTCTGTATGCAGGTGTTCAAAAGCTTCTTCTTTACAACGAATGCGCTTTTTCAAAACAGCATTGATTTTCTCCTCGGAAAAGCAGTTATTTTCTCTCAATATTTTTTCCAATAATTCCTCTAGAGTAACTTTTCCTATCGTTCTGTTTTTTTCTTCCGCGCGCCATATTTTCTGGAATTTTTCTTCCGCAATACCGGCATCTGCCGCCATCTGCGTTCCAAAATACAAGGGGCTGTCAAAAAGAGTTATAAGTGTCTCATACATATCAAATATTACTGCTTTTATCACCCGCATCACCTCAGTTTTTACTCAATATATTTTCTTGTTGGCTAATTGCAATCAGGTATCTATTCTGACAATTTCAGTCAGTGCCTTATTCCGATATATCAAATCATCTCTTACGGTAAATCCCTGTGTTTCCCAAAACGCATTTCCTGCACTATTTCTGTCAAATACCACCAGAGCAGCCTTATTAATTCCTAACGCCGATAATTCATTCATTGCCTTATCAACCAATTTCCCCGCAATTCCCATCCTTCTATAATCAGGACGAACCGCTGTATGGTATATATAACCACGTCTTCCATCATTTCCCACCATGATTACTCCTATAATTTTGGAATCCTTTTCAGCCACAAGACAGGTATCCGGATTTCTTTGAATAAACTTATCGATGCCCTCTTTCGAATCATCGAGATTATTTAGTCCCATTCCAACGCACGACATCCATAAATCATATACGTTATCATAATCTTCTATTTTCATTTTTCTAATAACCATCGCTTGTCCTCTCCTTTTGTTCGTTATTTATCAAATTGACCTTACAAAAGCATGGATGATTTTCCTGCTGTTTTCATCCACCTCATAGGAAAATTCCGGATGCCACTGAACCCCCATCACTTTTCGAATTACTTTTTCACCTCGTAATTTCGATTTGACAGCTTATTTTTTCCCATTATACACCAAATGAAGAACCCTGTAAATACGTTTTAACTCTTGCAAAGTGTAGAAAAACATAGTTCGTATATTTCCTTGATAAAGTGGAAATATTATGATAAAATATGACCAATCGTAGATTTTCATAAAAATACGGAGGTGCGTTATGAAATATATTACACGAGAGCTTGAACGCAAGTTCTTAAAACTCAATGATTTTTTTAAAGTTATCCTTGTTACAGGTGCAAGACAGGTTGGGAAAACAACAATGTTAAAGCACTTGGCAGAGAGTGACAGGACTTATGTCACGATGGACAATACAATGACAAGAGCGCTTGCACAGTCTGACCCTGTGCTGTTCTTTCAGACCTATAAACCGCCGATTCTCATAGATGAAGTGCAAAAAGCACCGGAGCTGTTTGAGCAAATTAAGATAATTTGCGACGAGAGTGACGAAAAGGGTCTGATTTGGCTGACAGGCTCGCAGCAATATAATATGATGAAAAAGGTACGTGAGACCCTTGCCGGAAGAATTGGCATCCTGGAATTGTACAGCTTATCCGCAAGAGAAAAGACAGGACTTGTGTTTGACACTGACTTGGACTTTTCCCTTGCCACCTTGCAGGCAAGGCAGCGAAAACTCCCGAAAAATGATGTACTTCAAGTATTCAATCAAATTTGGGAGGGCGGTATGCCTCAAGTACAGGGCGTGGATGATGAACTTCGACAGGAATATTTCAATTCTTACATTGACACCTACCTTATGCGCGATGTTACCGAGGCAGGCGGTATTACCGATACGGTTCGTTTTTGCAAATTCCTTGTGGGATGTGCTTCCCTTGTGTCAGAACAGGTCAATTATTCAGCACTCGCTGAATCCGCCGATATTGCACCAAGTACAGCCAAAGCGTGGCTAAAAGTTCTTGTCGGACTGCACATTATCTATCTTTTAGTGCCTTATTCCAATAATGAACTCAAACGCCTTAGCAAAACACCGAAACTCTACTTCTGCGATACCGGCCTTTGTGCGTATCTTTCGATGTGGTTGACACCGGACGCCCTACGCAATGGTGCTGCAAGTGGTCATTACTACGAGAACTATGTTGTTATGGAGCTTGTGAAAAACTACGTCTATGCCAAGTCCAAGGTAAATCTCTCTTATTTCCGTGATTCCAATGCAAAAGAAATTGATGTGTTTATTGAGGAAAACAACGTCATTCATCCGCTTGAAATCAAAAAGAGTGCTGCGCCCGACCGGCGTGAGGTCAAAAAATACAGTGTAATCGATAAAGCTTCCTTGAACCGTGGCAGTGGCGGCATTATCTGTATGTGCGAGGAACCGATACCAATTGATTCGGATAACTGTTTTATACCGAGTAATCTCATTTAAACAATTACAAATCCGCAACTTTTGCAAATTTTGCACAAACTGCGGATTTTTCCTTTAATTTTTCTGTTCAAACCTCTTTCCGTTGTAACAAAACCACGGTTTCTATCCCTCTCGTCCAAGGGAACATGTCCACGCACTCTGCACGAAGCGGCTGGTAGCCTGCCTCTAAGATCATCTCCATATCACGCGCCAGACTGGTAGGCTTGCAGGAAATATAGACGATCCGTTCTACGCCGTACGCAAGGATTTTTCGGAGTGCTTTCGGATGAACGCCCTCACGAGGCGGGTCTAAAACAATAAAATCCGGTTTTTCTTCGATGTCGTCCAAGGTTTTCAACACATCACCTGCGATAAATTCACAATTGGAAAGATGATTTTCCTTTGCATTTTCACGAGCAGCAAAGACCGCTTCCTCGACGATCTCAACCCCGATTACTTTCTTAGCTACCGGCGCAAGAACTTGTGCGATCGTTCCGGTTCCGCTGTAAAGGTCATAGATGATACCTCCATCAATCTCACCGATATATTCGCGCGCCTTCTCATACAATACTTCCGCACCGGCAGAATTTGTCTGGAAGAAAGAAAATGGTGATATTTTAAAACGAAGTCCCAGAATCTCTTCATAAAAATAATCTTTTCCGTATAAAATTTCCGTCGAATCTGCCTTGACCACATCCGATAATCCATCGTTGATCATGTGAAGAATTCCTGCTATTTTTCCTTTCAAATGTGCCGAAAGAAGGCGGTTTGTCCACTCTGACAGATCTCTGTTTTCCTGTGATGTTGTCACCAGACAAACAAGAATTTCTCCGGTTTTTGCCGCATTTCTTACAAGCAGATGGCGCAGATATCCTTCGTGTGACATTTTATGAAAAAAGGTGCATCCATGTTCCGAAAAATATTCTCTTGTCAACGTAATGATCTGACGGATGTCGTCTGACACGATCTGACAATGGTCTACCGGCACGATATCATAAAAACTGCCACGTTTATGCAGCCCCAGTGTCAATTCGCCGCCCTTTTCCTGATCGCCAAAAGAAAATTCCATTTTGTTGCGGTATTCCCAGACAGACGGACTGGATACACAATTGTGAAGTGGCAGATCCGGGCAGACCTGTTCAAAAAGTTTCTGAACCTGCTGCAATTTCAAGTCGCGCTGTCCCTCATAAGACAAGGTCTGATACGAACATCCACCGCAAAATTCAAAATGCGGACAAGGTGGTGTCTGTGTCTCCATATCCGATGGTTCCAACACTTCAAGAAGCTTTCCTTCTTTTTTATTTTTCTTATTTTTAGCAAGACGAAACCGGACTTTTTGTCCCGGCAATGTATTTTTTACCATTACCGTTTCCTCTTCCTTTTCGACTATTACTTTTCCTTTATTTGGGAACTTTAATTCCGTTACCATTCCCTCATAAATTTCATTCTTTTTCATTGATTTCTCCACTTTCTGTTTTCATTTTTTCTTTCTGCGTTAATTCTCTCCACACAATGTGCAGCATTGTTAAGAAGCAGGCAAGTCCTCCGATGATATTGGAAATCGGTTCTGCCAGATATACTCCGTCCACTCCGAGATTCCACATGGTAGGAAGCCATAATGTCAGCGGTACGACGATAATCACCTTCCGCAAAAGCGAAAAGAATATTGCCTGCTTCGATTTTCCCAGAGCCACAAACGTAGACTGTCCGGAAAACTGAAATGCCATAAAAAAGAAGCCGAAAAAATAAAGTTTCAATGCTTCTCTTCCGGGTACCAGCATGGCCGCACTGTCACTGAACATTTTGATGAAAATGTCCGGGAAGATCATGATACACGCCCACACAAAAGTCGTATAGGCAAAGCCAATAATCGCAGTAAATCGGATTGCCTGTTTTACCCGCCGGTATTCTCCTGCGCCATAATTAAACCCGAGCACCGGCTGCGCTCCATTGGTGATTCCGACGATTGCAATATTTACGATTTCACGAACGGAATTTAATATTGTCATCACACCGATATACAAATCTCCTCCATAAGCTCCGATCGTAATATTACACACGATCTGGACAAGGCTGTTCGTCACTGCCATAATAAATCCCGACAATCCGAGACTCGTAATCCGTCCGACAAGTTTTTGTTTTAATTTCATATATTTTCCGGAAATCCGATATAACGTTTTATTTCCATGAAAAAAACAAAGGACAAGGATCATGGATACAAACTGCGAGATCACTGTAGCAATCGCTGCGCCTTTTACCCCCATATTCAACGCGAAGATAAAAAGCGGATCCAAAGCAATGTTGATTACAGCTCCACAGATTACGACAAGCATTCCCGTTTTCGGGAACCCTTCTGCGCTGATAAAGGAATTCATCCCCGTTCCAATCATCAAAAACAACGTTCCTGCCAGATAAATTGTCAAGTAGTCATTGGCAAACGGATACGTCACATCACTCGCACCAAACAAATATAAAATCGGTCGTTTCCATCCGTATCCCACGGCCATGAGCACAAATGCCGTGATCACTAACATGGTAAATGTATTATTTAATATATAAGAGGCCTTCTTTTCATCGCCCTCACCTCTTGCGATGGAAAAAAGCGGCGCACCGCCCATAGAAAACAAATTGGTAAATGCAGCAATCATGGAAATAATTGGAAATACCAGCCCCACTCCGGTCAACGCTTCCCCCTGCGTTCCCGGAAGATGTCCGATATAAATACGATCAACCACATTATATAACAACTGTATCAGCTGGGCTATTGTCAACGGTACTGCCTGCATCAGAATATGACGGCAGACATTTCCCTTTGAAAAGTCATTCTCTATCATGATTTCCCCTGCCTTTCAACGATTAAAAACCATTATACTACAAAAATACACTTTTTACAAACCGGAATCGCTTCTATTTGCTTTTTTCAAAAAATTGCGTTATAATGTTTTTTATAACTTCAATTTCAGACACCATTTATTTTTATGGAGGACATTATGAAAAAAAACAATGAAGAAAGCATCATGGACATTATAAGCAAACTCCGTGATATTGACTATATTAACCCGGAAGACATTCCGAACATTGATCTGTACATGGATCAAGTAACGACATTCATGGATGCCCGCCTTGCTTCCTGCAAGCGCTCCGACGACGACAAGATCCTGACAAAAACCATGATCAATAACTACACCAAAAACAATCTTCTTCCGCCACCGGAAAAGAAGAAATATTCCAAGGAGCATATGTTCCTTTTGATCTTTTTGTACTATTTTAAAAATGTTTTGTCGATCAGCGATATTCAGAAAATCTTTGCCCCATTGACAGAGATGTTTTTTGGGGGAAAATCCGATGACATTTCACTGGAAGATATTTACAAAGAAATTTTTACAATGGAAAAAGAATTGACAAACAATCTTACCAAAGATGTTGTACGCCGCTTCCGCAGTTCGCAGGAGATTTTTTCTGAAGTGACCGACGAAGCAGAATCAGACTATCTTTCCCGCTTCGCCTACATATGTATGCTGAGTTTCGACGTTTACATTAAAAAGCAGCTGATTGAACGAATCATTGATGAAACACTTGAAGATCCCGGTAAAAAATAATAAATATAAGGAATGCGCCATCACGGCGCATTTTTTATTGCTCTGTTTCTCTTCTTTTCTTCAATGCCGTTTTCAGTTTTTCCACCGAAGTATTTACAATTAATTCCAGCGGAAAATTCACTTCACACAAAAGTGCATCGGCATATTCAAAATTCAAGATATCTTCCTCCACGTGGGCATCGCTGCTGACCACGACCGGAACTTCATAGTTTTCGCACAGGCGCAGAATTTCCTTATCGGCTTCTTTTGCATTCTTTCGAAAACTTTTCGGCGAAAGCGACGCATTATTCAGTTCGATCAATGTTCCGTAATATTTCGCCTCTCGGATCACCGTTTCGTAATCCACCTCATACCGCACGTCATCCGGATGTCCGAGAATATCCACATACGGATTGTGGATGGCTCCCAGATACGCATTCGTATTTTCTTCCCGGGTTCCGGACTTAATACACGGAGTGTGCAGACTTGCGATTACAATATCCATCTGCTTTAAAACCGTTTCCTCCATATCCAGGTTTCCTTCATAATCCACAATATTTGCCTCCACACCAAGCAAAAGCGGCAATCCGTATTTTTCTCTCCTCGCCACTTTCAAATTCAAAAAATGAAGCGGGCCGCTCGAATACGGCATCGCCGGCGCATGATCCGTAATTCCCAGTAACTGCAGCCCTTTTTCCTTGGCAGCATACACCATTTCATTCATTGTATTGTAAGCATGCCCGCTTGCATAGGTGTGTGTATGCAGATCCAGCACATAAATATCTCGCATTGTCTATTTTTACTTCCTTTCTGGCAGCCATTCAAGACTGTATCCTTGTTCTGTTTAAATCATAACACATTTTATCAGAAAAATCATCTGCCAAATCCTTTGTCCCAGTATTGACCAAGAAAACTCTACAACACCCCTTGCAATCCTCTATTAAGTATGATAGAATGAACACATGTTTGTATCAGATAGAAAGGATGACGTAACATGACAGATATACTTGCAAACTTAAACCCTATGCAGAAAAAAGCCGTTTTACATAATGAAGGACCCCTTTTGATCTTAGCCGGAGCCGGTTCCGGGAAGACCCGCGTGCTGACGCACCGCATCGCATATCTTATTGAAGAATACGGCGTTGCCCCTTACCAGATTCTGGCACTTACCTTTACAAATAAAGCTGCCAATGAAATGCGGGAACGCGTCGACCGCATTGTTTCTTATGGAGCGGAATCCATCTGGGTAAGCACATTTCACTCTACCTGTGTCCGGATTTTGCGCCGTTTTATTGATCATCTTGGCTACGACCGCAGTTTTACGATTTACGACTCTGACGACCAAAAAAGTTTGATGAAGGATATCTGCAAACATTTAAATATAGATACGAAAAAATACAAAGAAAAAACCTTTCTCAACGCCATTTCTTCGGCAAAAAATGAGTTACAAACGCCGGATCAATACGCCGCCGAAGTGGCAAAGGAATACAATAAAAAAATATTCGGTTCGGTTTACAGAGAATACCAGCGGCGCTTACAGCAAAATAATGCGCTTGATTTTGATGACCTCATCATGAAAACCGTAGAATTGTTTCAAAAAGAACCGGAAGTTCTTCGCCAGTATCAGGAACGCTTCCGCTATCTCCTTGTGGATGAGTACCAGGATACGAACACGGCTCAGTTTACACTGCTCAGTCTTCTCGCCTCCCGTTACCAAAATTTGTGTGTTGTCGGCGATGATGACCAGTCAATCTACAAATTCCGCGGTGCCAATATTATGAATATTCTGAACTTTGAAAAGGTATTTCCACAAGCGGAAGTCATTCGTCTTGAGCAGAACTATCGCTCCACAAAACGGATTCTGGAAGCCGCCAATGAAGTGATCCGCCACAATGCTTCCCGAAAGGCCAAAACACTGTGGACAGATCAGGAAGAAGGCGAGCCGATCCGTTATGTGCAGTTTGGCAATGAATACGAAGAAGCCGCCGGTATTGCCGGAGATATTGCGGAAAAAGTAAGAGATCAGGAAGCTTCTTATTCCGATTTTGCGGTCCTTTACCGAACGAATGCCCAGTCACGTGTATTTGAGGAAAAACTGGTACAGGAAAGCATTCCTTACCGCATCGTGGGCGCGATCAACTTCTACTCCCGTAAGGAAATTAAAGATATTTTATGTTACTTGAAAACAATCAACAATCCTGCGGATGACATCGCTGTCAAACGAATCATCAATGTACCGAAACGCGGTATCGGTGCCACGACGATCCAGCGTATCACAAATTATGCAATTGACAATGATATGAGTTTCTATGAGGCTCTTACGCAGGCAGATTACATTGACGGCTGTGGACGTGCTGCGACAAAGATCTTTTCCTTTGTCACATTGATTGAGCGGCTTCGCCATGCCCTGGATGACGATGAACTGACTCTGACAGAATTGATGGATGAAATTTTTGAAGCGACCGGGTATGTCAAAGATCTGGAAGCCGAGGAAACCGTAGAAGCCAATGCTCGTCTTGAAAACCTGGATGCTTTGGTAAACAAAGTCGCACAGTATCAGACAGACTGCGAGGAAGAAACTTCCGATGAAGCCGCTTCTCTGAACGGACTTCTTGAAAATATCGCCTTAGTCGCTGATATTGACACCGTAGAAGACGATGCCGAGCAGGTCCTTTTGATGACGATTCACAGCGCTAAAGGACTGGAATTTCCAAATGTATACGTCTGTGGTATGGAAGAAAATGTATTTCCAAGTGCCATGGCTCTCTACGATCTCTCCGATGATGAGATTGAAGAAGAACGCCGTCTGTGCTACGTGGCGATTACCCGTGCCATGAAAAATCTGACACTGACTTGTGCAATGCAGCGCATGAAAAACGGCCAGCCAAATTTCAACTTTCCTTCCCGCTTTATCAGCGAGATCCCTCGTTATCTGCTAAAGCAGACACAGGGTGTCGACACACGGCCGCGTGCGAACTCACGCCCTTCGATCGACCGCACTGCCACATTAGACGACATTTTCTCGCCGGCAAAAATATACTCCAAAGGGTCAAAAAATCCATTCGCGGGAAATCCTTATATCCAAAAAGGAGTAAAGAAACCGGAGACAAACGGCACTCCGGATTACGGTGAAGGCGATTCCGTTTATCATATCAAATTTGGCAATGGTATTGTCCGCTCTTTGAAACCTCTTGGCTCAGACTACGAAGTTGTTGTTGACTTTGATACCATGGGGCAGCGCAAACTTCGTGCTTCGTTTGCCAAATTACTAAAGATCAAGTAACCATTCAGGCCCCCTTCCATACATTGATCCTGAATAGTTATGAAAAAAAATGAAAATCTACTAGTATATTTTGCGCGGATATGCTATACTAATACAAAAGGATATAAAACACAACTTTTCAGGAAAGGATGGTAGTGATTATGTGTGAAAAATTTGATGACATTATGAATAAGGCAAAAATCAGTCAGCTTATTTCAAAAAATAAAGCAGAGGAAGAAAAAAAATCCTGCATTTTGTGGGTGCTTGCTATTATCGGAGCGGTTGCTTCCGTAGCAGCGATTGCTTATGCTGTATACCGTCATATGACACCTCGTTATTTAGATGATTTTGATGGTGATTTTGATTATGACGAATTTGACGATGATTTCGACGACGATGACGATGTTGACGTTTATGTGAAATCATCCGATAAGTAAAATCTAATTTTGAGTTTTTTAAAGGCAGTTATCATAGCGATATGACAACTGCCCTTTTTATTTTTATTATTCATGTAACTATTCAGGACACCCCTCCTCCACATTCGCATTTCGAACACTTCGTGTTCTTTCTCGCCTTTGACAAGGCTAAAAATGCTCATATAGAGAGGGGAGCCCTATTAGGATCTAAATGTACGGAAATCAAAGCCTCTTACGTGCAAGCACGACGATTCATTGATTTCCATACATTGGATCCTGAATAGTTATTTATTTACAAAGTTCTTTTGGTACATTGGAAAGTGCTACTGCAAGTGCTCCCGGTCCGATATGGCAGGACACACTTAATGACAGAGGATCCATATACACTTTGGCATTCGGATACTCCCGGAGAATTTCTTCTTTAAATTTATCTGCTTCCGCTTTATCGTATGTATAAGCGATATCAATCTCCATCTCTTCATCTGAGAAACGTTTTTCAAAATCGGAGCGGATTGCTTTGAGCATCGTCGTCTTAGCCTGTTTCAACGTTTTTACTTTCGCATACGAATCCAGTTTTTCTCCCTGAATCTGAAGAACCGGTTTGATACGAAGAACCGTTCCGATCGCTGCGACTGCCGGTGTCAAACGACCACCTTTTCGCAAATATTTTAACGTATTAACCATAATATAAATACTGCTCTGGAATTTGTCCCTAAACAAGATATCATGAATCTCTTTTGCACTGTATCCCCGCTCTGCAAGCTCTTTTGCCTGTTGCACACTTCTTCTCTGAGTAACCGAGATACGCTGATTGTCAACGACAAAAACTTTGCCCTCAAACTCTTCTTCCTGTGCTAACATCATCGCCGTCGCACAGGAACTGCTGATTCCACTCGACATCGGAATATGCACGATCTCATCATACTCTTCCAGGTTTTCTCTCCATGTCTGCATGATCGTATCCGGAGACGGCTGTGACGTCGACACTTCCGTCTTTTCATCCATCAGCGCCTCATAAAACTCTTCCTGGGTCATATCAATATCTTCAAAATGCTGCACTTCATTGATATAAAAAGGCATCGGAATCACTACGATTCCCAATTCTTTACTTTCACTTTGTGTAATTCCGCTATTACTATCTGTAATAATGCAAACTTTACTCATTCATTCACATCCTCTTCATGAAATCATGACCACCGGCTTAGCCGGTGGTTTGTTCTGCGGC
>ULUR01048729.1_pt1 | contig 18671 bp, 20 predicted proteins | sample 1958651 | NCBI WGS metagenome assembly ULUR01 (sample SAMEA4835764, study PRJEB28245) | human gut metagenome | biome: gut microbiome; material: fecal sample | place: Denmark | collected 2008 | reverse complement strand
ATGCTTTACAATCCCGGTGTATGTATTACTACCGCCCTACAGCTTCTCCGCCGGTGGATTTATGCTAACAGACAACTGATGGCGGAACTGAAGGAAGCGGGTTATAACAAGAGCCGCCATTCTTATCTGCCCCTTGAAGTGAAACTTATATTCAAGTATCTCGGTGAGCCTTAGATAGTTTGAATCCGGCAAATGAAAGATTTGTACTTTTTGTAAATAAAATGCCAATATATGTAACGGGTGATAAGATATGATGTAATGCTGTATTACATATATTCTTATCACCCGTTTCGTTATATGATAACTCACTTCCCGAATCCCTTGTTTACCTCATCATTCTGCAAGTCCACCACTTCATATTCGGTGCTTCCCTGTGCGTTCCTTCTCGTGCGGAATCTGTATTTCTCCAGCGACAGTACCAATGTCTGTATCGCCTGCCTGTTCACCTGTATCTTTCCGTAGATGGCAATCTTGCTGAGTATGGCTGCTGCGGGCATCCACTTCACGCAGGTGTCTTCGGGTTCCGGTTTCCGGAAATATACCAGTAGATTCTCCTCCACCGGATCTTTCATGCGGTGCATTTCGTTGTGTCGGTTCAGTTCGTCTATCTCTTCCCCTTCGTACCAGTATTGATATCCCCCGTTCAGCAACGCGTATGCCTGCGCATATATCCCTTCGTAATTGACGGGTGTTCTGTAATCCATCGAAATGACAGAAGAGGGCAGAAATCGTCTGTTTCCTCCTATATCCTGTAGGCACAGCCGGTTGTTGGTGCTGGCAATGAAGGACGCTCGTCGTATGAAGGATAGTGTCTGCATGTCGTATACTTTTCGTTCTGTGACGCTCTCCTGCGTGATGGTTCTTTTGAGTCCTGCCAGGTCACTGATTCTGGCTCCGTCAAACTCTTCCATATTGATGATGAGGTGCGTGCTTAGCATCAGCTGGTGGTCCTTGTTTTCAGGATTGGCCATTCCGTTCCGATAATATTCCCTCCACTCAGGTGGCAACAGCCTTCGTATCCATGTGCTCTTTCCCTTTCCCTGCTCTGAGTAGAGTATGATGACGAGATGGTTCACCGCCTCGTCCTGCAATGCGCACGCCAGCATACCCACGAACCACTTTCTGAAACTTTTCTTCCAGAACCCCTGGTCTTCGGTCTGTACGGTTTCTGCCAGTTGTCCGATGTAATCTGTCACTCCGTCCCATGGCTTGAGCTTCTCAATGTAATCCGTGAAAGGATTGAATTCCCTGGGATATGAAGAGTTTACAATCGCCTTCACGTAATCCAGCGAACACTTGATTCCTGCCAGTTGCAGTTCCAGGAATATGGCGTTGTAGCTTGTTGCTCTTACGGGTCGTAGCTTGCCTATCCATTTCTCTGTCTTCTCGTTGAAGTCGAGATACTCCAGTCGGTCCATTATAATGTTCCTTCGGAAATCATAATGCGTTTTCAGGAAATCGAGCAGCTGATGAATCGTGTCGGGCTTCTCCTCTTCCTTGCGCATGTTGGCTTCCGTCGTCCTGTCGGTATAGATGTACGCGTTGTGTATGGGTGCTGCCGCGTTGAACTCTTCACTGCCGAATTTTTCCTGTGCCAGACGCATGACCACTTCCTCTTCCAGACCTTTTGTATAGCACTTGTTTCCTAGTGCGAAGATGAAGCAGTCCCGTTTTCCCGGCTCAAACTTTGATATCCTCTTCACCGCAAGCACCGCCTTGTTGAATTCCATCCTTTCCCAGGGTTCGGCTTCCGCCTTTCCGCCCTCCGGCTTATCACTCATCACTTTATCACTCACTGTCTTTTCACTTATCAACTTACCACTTATCACTTTTTCACTTACCGTTTTTTTCCTTCCTGGTCGTGGCTTTTCGGGTGGAATGATATCCGCCAGTGTCTCGTCCACCTCTTTCATGAGTTCTTCATTGAGGTACGCCTTTTCATCGAAAGACGTGAAGAATCCTCTTGATATGTCCTTCCCGCTTCCGTCGACTTCCACATCCAGCAGTTTTTCGTAATATTCCTTGCAGGTGTCATACATTATTCGGTGATGCTTCTCCAAGGTGGAGAAATCCATCCCCGTTTTGGCAAGACTTTCTCTTAGAGTCGTGGCATACTTCGTGCGCATGAATACGAATATCTTGAATCCGTGTGCTTTGGGAGTCAGGAAAGAAGCCAGCGTATTGGGATCTCCATTGATTTTCTCCCTCAGTCCTTCCAACTTCTCTTCAGGTTGGTCGTCAATATCCAGTAGGATGATGTGTGTATACCTTGTAATGCTGTATGCCTGCCTTTTCTCCCTGTATCCCGCTGTAACGGTATAGAAAGGCAACTGTTTTTTCACATTATTCGCCTCTTCCATCTTTCCCTGGCTGACGAGCAGCCTGATTTTGAATATCAGTTTTGCATGTATCCCTTTGGTGATGTTTTCAATAACTTTTCGGAGTGTTATTTCTCCCCGTACATTGCTGAATCCGCTGTATGCGGTAACTGGAATATTTTCCATTTGTTTTTAGTTGTTTAAATCTGCCTTATTGGCGGCACGAAATAGGGGATAATAATCTGAATGGCAAAAACACCTTTTTAGTGAGAAAAGGCGTTTTTGCACAATTTTGAACGTTTACTTCTTTATTTTTACTTGCTCCTCCTTTTCCTGAAATTCTTTTCTCAGATTAATGATTTCAGTATTAATGCTTTTCAGAGCTAGAACTCCTTTTTCATGCTTTCCTTTTTCAAAGAGTACGATGTGCTCCAGTTTCTTTGCCAGATCCATCGTTCCTTTGATTCCTGCTTCTTTCTTGTGGTGCATAAGCATGTTTATCCATGGAGTGAGGAATTCCTTCCTTTCTTCGGCCCCGACCAGAATCCGTTCTCCAAACGCTTCATTTTCAACTAACAGGATATTGATCCTGTCTTCTTTCTTTTCAATTTCGATGTTGTAGCCATCCTTGCAGTTGAGTTCAATACTCAAGATTGTGTTTTTTTAGTCATAAAATCACAATTTTAGAAGTTAGTAATTTATTTTAAGTTTAATGTACGAAAGCAAAATTAACGGTTCTATCTGTAATATCTGTCATTCTTTTCTGTAAAAGTGAATATTTTCTGTTCTATGTGTTATACACAAAATGGTAAATAGGTATGGAGAGCTACTACCTATTACTTATAGAATGTGTGTAACAAGATATAAAGAAAAAGTAGGAAAATACGCGCCTATGGGTGTGTATACGCGGGTACATTATTATAAAAGAAACTGTGGGATGAGAGATTGTCGGGACAGAAATGCAAGAATAATGAAATAGGAGATAGGATAGGAGAGTATGGATATGGTGTTAATAATGATTGTCGTAAATGATGGGTGTTTTTTAATCGTTCGTTTAATGTGCGCAAAGATAATGCCCAGAAATGAAACAACAAAATATTCTGATAAAGAAAAATTAAATATTTTCTTTTTGCCTATATATATTACTAATATATAGCCTGTTACCTTTGAAATGAGATTGTAATTTTGAGATTACTTTCTTGTTGAAAGAATCTTAGTATGAAAACAACCTTCCAACCTGTCTTTTAAACGAACGATTAAAAGATAATATATCTGTTTAATTAATTAGTTTATAGCTCTTTACCTGCTATATGTCATGGTAATGAACAACTACGGGAAATCAATGGGCAAGAAGAACACAATACTTGCCGTATCTTACATAAAGTGTTCGCAAGTGATTGAAATTCAAGTGTATGCAAGAATTTTAAAGCCCCGAGAGAACACCCTTTTCTGAAATAACTCTTGAAATGGAAGCGGATAAAGAGACTGAAATATGGTACGCCATGCGTGCCACGTACCGTAGAGAGCCTGATGCTATGCGCTTGCTTGAAAATGAAAAAATGGGGTGTTTTATTCCCATGCAATACAAGATTAGCATAAAGAAAGGTAAGAAAGTCCGTGCTTTGGTTCCGGTTGTACATAACTTACTTTTTGTCCATGCCCGTCCTTCCGAGGTGAAACGCATCAAATCACAGGTAAGCTATTTGCAATACATTACGGATACCCGTAGCGGTCAGAAGATTATTATCTCCGACAGTGAAATGCAACGCTTTATTGCTGTAGCCGGTACTTACAATGACCATCTCATGTACTTCCAACCGGATGAACTGAATTTGTCCAAAGGTACAAAAGTTCGTATTACGGGCGGTGACTTTGAGGGGCAGGAAGGTGTTTTTCTGAAAGTAAAAGGCGCACGTGATCGCCGTGTGGTTATCGAGATACAAGGTGTTATTGCTGTTGCGCTTGCTACCATTCATCCGGATCTCATAGAAGTAATCAAATAATTGACGATCAGCCGTTGCCATTGAACAGCTGATAAATCATAAATTATAAATCATAAATCATTATGTCTCTTTCCGAAGAAACACTTGCTCTTCAGCGTGCAGCGCACGATCTGATGTATTTGGGCATGGACGGTAGTCCTGTCTATAGTGACGACCTTTCCCGTCGTAACGGTGAAGTTTATCGCCTGACTACGGCTTTGTATAATTCCGGTGTCAAAGGCGCTACTGTGGAAGAACAGGCGAACGTTTGTCTTGCTCTTCTGATGGGTTATAGTGCCTCATTTATTGATCACGGTGAAAAACAGAAACATATCCAGGAGGTCTTGGACTGTTGCTGGGATATTCTTGATGCTCTTCCTGTCTCGTTGCTGAAACTTCGTCTGCTCACCGCCTGCTATGGTGAGGTATTTGACGAGCCTTTGGCTGACGAAGGTCGTACTATCATTGCTTCCTGGGATTCTACATCACTCACTGCTGAACAGCAAGAAGCTATTGAGGAGTTCCAGAATGTGGTGGATAATCCTTATCCGTGGGAATATATTGATGAATAAAAGCTGCCTCTTAATAATATGGAAGTTCTAAAAACATTAATTGAAGGTGTTGTAATCATTGAACCTCGTCTTTTTAAAGATGGTCGTGGCTGTTTTTTTGAGTCTTTCAATCAGAAAGAGTTTGAAGAAAAAGTTTGTAAAACGACATTCGTACAAGATAATGAATCCAAATCGTCTTATGGTGTCATTCGTGGATTGCATTTTCAAAAAACTCCTTTTGCCCAAAGTAAATTAGTCCGTGTAGTGAAAGGAACAGTGCTGGATGTTGCTGTTGACATAAGAAAAGGTTCTCCTACTTTTGGACAACATGTAGCAGTTGAGTTAACAGAAAATAATTATCGTCAGCTTTTTATTCCACGAGGTTTTGCTCATGGTTTTTCCGTTTTGAGTGAAGAAGTGGTCTTTCAATACAAGTGTGATAACTTTTATGTTCCCCAAAGTGAATGTGCTTTAGCATGGGATGATCTGGAGTTAAATATTGATTGGAGAATACCGGCAGAAAATGTGATTTTAAGTGAGAAAGATAGAGCACATCCTAATTTAAGAAATAGTGAATGGTTATTTGATTATTCTGAAATTCTGTATTGATATATTGAGGTTGAAAAATAAGTTTATGATATATACTATATGAATAGCGAAAACGAACAACGAGTTTTAGTAACAGGAGGAGCTGGTTTTATAGGTTCTAATCTTTGTGAGTATCTTTTGGCTCATGATTATAATGTTACTTGTTTAGATAATTTTTCTACAGGTAAAATAGAAAATCTACTTCCTCTGTTAAATGAATATCCTGATAATTTCAAGTTGGTTGTGGGGGATATTCGTTGTCTTTCAGATTGTCAGAAGGCAATAGAAGGTGCTGAGTATGTTTTACATGAAGCTGCATTGGGTTCAGTGCCTCGTTCTATAAAAGATCCGGGAACTACGAATGCTGTTAATATTGATGGCTTTTTGAATATGTTGATAGCTGCTCGTGATGCAGGTGTGAAGCGTTTTATGTATGCAGCCAGTTCATCTACCTATGGTGATAGTAAGAGTTTGCCGAAAGTAGAAGATGTAATAGGCCGGCCGTTATCTCCTTATGCTATTACTAAATATGTGAATGAGCTCTATGCGGATGTTTTTGCTCGCACCTATAATATGGAGTGTATCGGCTTGCGCTATTTTAACGTATTTGGACGTCGGCAAGATCCATTTGGGGCTTATGCTGCTGTAATTCCTCTGTTTGTGAAGAAGCTGATAGCTCACGAAAGTCCCGTGATCAATGGGGACGGTGAATATAGCCGTGACTTTACTTATATTGATAATGTCGTCCAAATGAATATGTTGGCGATGACTACTACTAATCCTGAAGCAGTAAATCAGGTGTATAACACAGCGTTTGGTGAACGTACTACTTTAAATCAATTAGTGGACTATTTAAAAGAATTTCTGAGTGATTTTGATTCAGAGATAGCTAATATTGAGGTTACTCATGGTCCAAATCGTTTAGGCGATATTCCACATTCCTTGGCATGCATAGATAAGGCGAAAAAATTACTTCACTATAACCCTAAGTACAGTATGCGTGACGGACTGAAAGAAGCTGTCAAGTGGTATTGGGAGAATATCTGATTGTTTCTCTTTCTTCTTTTTTTTGAATCATTTTAATTTTTATAAATACTGAAAATCTTATGGATACAGTAAAAATAGCCGTAATCGGTCTCGGTTACGTTGGGCTTCCTTTGGCCCGTTTGTTTTCAACTAAGTATACGACTATTGGTTTTGATATGAACCGTGCGCGTGTGGACGCCTTGATGGCAGGACATGATGCGACACTTGAAGTTTCTGATGATTTGTTGCAATCGGCAATAGCTAATGGTTTTAAATGTACTGCTGACATAGAGGATATTCGTGACTGTAATTTTTATGTCGTAGCTGTTCCTACTCCCGTTGATAAAAATCATAATCCTGATCTAACTCCTCTATATGGAGCAAGTACTACTGTGGGAAAAGTAATATCTAAAGGCGATATTGTGGTATATGAGTCTACAGTATATCCAGGCGTAACTGAAGATGAATGTATTCCAGTGGTAGAGAAAGTGTCCGGCTTGAGATTTAATATTGATTTTTTTGCAGGCTATTCGCCTGAACGTATAAATCCGGGAGACAAATTGCATACAGTAGAGAAGATTAAGAAAGTAACTTCCGGTTCTACTCCTGAGATAGGTAAGAAAGTGGATGAGGTATACGCCTCGGTTATTACGGCAGGTACTCATTTGGCTCCTACGATAAAAGTGGCAGAAGCTGCAAAGGTTATTGAGAACTCTCAACGCGATATTAATATTGCTTTTGTTAATGAACTTTCTAAAATATTTACCCGTATGGGTATTGATACGCAGGATGTGCTTGAAGCTGCAAATACAAAATGGAATTTCTTACCGTTTAAGCCAGGTTTGGTAGGTGGACATTGTATAGGTGTTGATCCTTATTATTTGGCTCAATGTGCACAAACCTTTGGATATAATCCGGAAATTATTCTTGCTGGTCGTCGTATGAATGATGGAATGGGAGAGTATGTAGCTAATCAAGTAGTGAAGTTGATGCTGAAGAAAGGTATTCAGGTATTAAATTCTAATATTTTGATACTTGGCTTTACATTCAAGGAGAATTGTCCAGATGTTCGCAATACGAAAGTGATTGATATCTATAATTCACTGAAAGAATATAATGTGAATATCACAGTATATGATCCATGGGCTAATCCTAAAGTGGTGAAGCATGAGTATAGCATTGAGGCTGTAAATGAATTACCGAAAGAGAGGTTTAATGCTGTAATTTTGGCTGTGGCACATAAGGAATTTCTCCATTTGCAGTTGGATCATCTTCTAAAAGAACCATCTATTTTGTTTGATGTGAAAGGTGTGTTGGATAAGACGGCTGTTGATGGAAGGTTATAAAGACAACTGTTTATGAAAATTGCAATACATCATAGAATAGGCTCTTTTTCGGATGCTTGGATTGAATATTGTCGGGATAATCATATTCCATATAAGGTGGTTGATGCCTATAAAGATGATATTATTGACCAGTTGACTGATTGTGACATTTTTATGTGGCATCATCATCATGCTATTTATAAAGATACGTTGTTTGCTAAACAGCTTTTGTGTACATTGCAAATAGCTGGAAAGAAAGTCTTTCCTGATGTGAACACTGGCTTTACTTTCGATGATAAGGTTGCCCAGAAGTATTTGTTGGAGGCTGTTAATGTTCCTCTGGTTCCATCTTATGTTTTTTATTCACGTAGTGAGGCTTTAGAGTGGATTAGAAAAGAGTCATTTCCTAAAATCTTTAAACTGCGGGGAGGTGCAGGGGCTTCTAATGTCCGTTTGGTCAAATCAAAAAGGCAAGCTGTCCGTATAGTAAATTTAGCATTTAGCAGAGGCATTTCTACGTTTAATAGAATGGATCATCTAAAGGATGCTTGGCGGTTATTTCGTGAACATCATCTTTCTTGGAATTCTTTCTGCAAAGAATTGGTTCGTTCAGTTATATCTACCGATTATGCCCAAAAGCATGGAAGAGAGAAAGGATATGTATATTTTCAGAACTTCATTCCCAATAATGAGTCCGATGTTCGTTTGATAGTGATAAAAGATAGAGCTTATGGCATGAAGCGTATGTGTCGGAAGAATGATTTTAGAGCATCGGGAAGTAGTAATTTTATTTATGATAACATAGATGAGTGTACCTTAAAAATAGCATTTAATACGGCTGAAAAGCTTGCTTTACAGTCTGTTGCTTTCGACTTTATTTATGATGAATTAGGAAATCCATTTATAATAGAAATGAGCTATGGATATGGTACTAAGGGTAGTAGTAAATGTAAGGGATATTGGACGAAAGATTTGAAGTGGCATGAAGGTACTTTTAATCCTTTTGGCTGGCAAATAGAAAATTTGATAAATGGCTAAAATTCTTATAACTGGAGATTTTTGTCCAATAGGAAGAGTTTCTAATTTAGGAAAAAAGAAAGAATATGATTTGATTTACAATGATTTCTTTCTGTTATTCAAAGAAAATGATTTGAATATAACTAATTTGGAATGTCCTGTTGGGGATTTTAAAGTTCCTATTGAAAAAGTTGGTCCAAATTTGAGGGCGGATATAGACGCTGTTGCTATATTGAAGTATGCAGATTTCAATATGGTAACATTAGCCAACAACCATATTATGGATTATGGGATAGAAGGGCTTTTGAATACATTGGAACTTTGTAAACAGAATAATATCATATCCGTTGGTGCTGGGGAGAGTTTAACAGAAGCGAGACGGTTTATAAATGTAAACATTGATGGGCTAAAGGTTGCAATACTTAATTTTGCAGAAAATGAGTTTTCGACTACTACTGCGGATGAAGTTATGGGGGCTAATCCTCTTAATCCAATTTGGAATTATTATGATATTATAGAAGCTAAAAAACAATCAGATTATGTTTTTGTAGTTGTACATGGTGGTCATGAAGGATATCAGTTGCCTAGTCCACGCATGCAAGATACCTATCGCTTTTTTATAGATGCGGGGGCTGATGTGATAGTTGGTCATCATCCACATTGTTATAGCGGATACGAGCTATATCATGGTAAACCTATATTTTATAGTTTAGGTAATTTTTTATTTGATAGTAGGTTGGGGGTACGAAAAGATAAGTGGAATGAAGGATTTTGTGTGCAATTTAATCTAACTCATTCAGAAATATTATTCTCAATTTATCCATATAAACAAAATGATGATGACGTGGGTTTGAGAAAGATGAATGAAAAAGAAACAGAGGATTTTAATTGTAGATTGAATGTTCTAAATGAGATTATTAAAAATCGTGAGTTGCTGGTTCAAGAATATGAGAAATTTGTAGATTCTCGTCAACGGTCTTTTCTTTTCTTTCTGCAACCATATTCAAATAAATATTTAAGGGCTTTATTTAATCGGCATTTAATACCTGATATAGTAACTTCAACAAAAAAACGAATGATTCTGAATGTTGTTAGATGTGAAGCCCATCGCGACGTTTTGTTGAATCTTTTAGATTCTAAATAGAAGTAGTGATATTTATTTTTGTTCTAAATTCATTTGTTCCAATGTTTTTAATATTAGATAATGCTTCTCCATTGTTTTTGAAACTGATGTCTTCTGATAATATAATAGTTTCTCATCAGTATAAAAAAATAAATATTTTCAATAGAGCTCTTCGCAAAATAATAGTTTCTTTTTTGAGTATTGATTGTAGTCTATTTTATGAAAATTGGAAAGATAGTATAGCTGATTTTTCTGTTATTATAATTTATGCTTATCGGAATAATATAGATGTAATAAAATATATCTGCAAAAAAAAACAACCAGATCAGAGAGTTATTGTGTGGTATTGGAATCCTGTATTTCGTTGTGTTCATCCTGATTTAATAAAAGACTTGGATTGTGAACTTTGGTCTTTTGATTTCAATGACTGTCAATGTTTTAATTTAAAGTTTAATACGACATACTATTTTCGTAATTTGGAACTTCCTCAAAGTAGCATAGAAAAAATAGATGTTTTCTTTTGTGGCTTGAATAAAGGAAGAAAAAAAATATTAGATTCAATACAAAAGAAAATGGTTGAAAATAACTTACTGTATCATTTTCATGTTGTTGATGAACAGCTTCCTGTGGAAGAGCAAAAGCCACGTTTGTCTTATCAAGAAAACTTGGAATATATTTCTTCATGTAAGGCTGTATTAGATGTATTGCAAGAAGGACAAGATGGTATGACACTTAGAGTAATGGAAGCTCTATTCTTTCAGAAAAAACTAATAACTAATCAGCTGTCTTTAGTAAAAGCTGATTTTTATCATCCTAATAATATATTTATCATAGGAAAAGATGATTGGAATAATTTGAAGTCATTCATGAACTCTCCTGTTTTTCATATATCCGAAGAAGTCAAATATAAATATGATTTCTTTTCGTGGATCGAACGTTTTGGAGAAAAAGCAAGCTTATGAAAGAATTAATATTAAATTTCTTTTCATTTGGTTTGGCAGTATCTTTAGAAAGATTTTTGTCGTTCTTATTAATTCCGTTATATGCCAGTGTCTTTTCTGTGACTGAATTTGGTGTAATTGATTTGGTGCAAACATTTATAGGGGTAGTAACTATTTTTTGCTTTTTGCAGCTTGAAACATCTTTGCAACGTTTCTATTATGAATATGAAGGTGAGGAAAAAAAGAAATTTTTATTTTCCATTTTTTCTTTGATTCTTTCAATAACGTTTCTACTTTCACTGGGAGTAGTTGTTTGTGCAGACTATTTAAGTAATTGGTTATGTGAAAAACAACAATATGCAACGGCTATAAGAATAGCAGCTATGCAAATGATATTTTCAGTGTTATCTACTTTGACTTTGATATTGTTGCGCTTTGAGAAGAAAAATAAGAAATTCACTTTTGTAGTGTTTGTCAAATCTATTTTATTGGTATCTTTTGTTTATTATTTTGTTTCTGTGGTGCATTATGGAGTAAATGGCTTTTTTCTTTCTCAATTAATGGCAATAGCTTTATCGTCTTTATTTTCTCTTTTTTTAGTGCGTAAGTTATTTATTTTTCGTCTGTCAAAGTCATACCTGAAATTATCTTTAAAATATGCATTACCTCAGTTTCCGGCAAGAGTGGGGAGTACGACTAATGCTTATGCCAATCGCTTCTTTATTTTAGGATATTTAGATACTTATCATATAGGACTATTCTCAATGGCATTAAAAATAGGTTCTATAATGCAATTAATACATCAAACGTTTATGATGGCATGGAATCAGTATATGTTTGAAACTTTAAAAAAGAAGAACCATAAACAAATGTTTATTGTATTATACCGTATGGTTGTTCCGGCCGTATTTTTTATTTCATTATGTCTATTTTTGTTTTCAGAAGAATTGATTGTATCTTTTGCTTCTCCAAAATTTGTAGAATCAGCCAAATATGTAGGCTGTATAGCAATAGCTATTACCCTTTTAATTGTTAAGGAATTGGTTGATATTGGTCCTAAATATTTATCTAAAACCTATTTCTTATCTATTTCTTTTTTGTCGGCTTTGGGAATAAATCTAATGAGTTTGTATTTCTTTGTTAGGTATTTAGACTTGTCGGGTGTTGTTTTTTCAATGGTTTTGACAAATATTATTCTGTTGGCTTTGAGTTGGTTGTTTTCTTATCGGCTTTATCCGATAGATTTTCCGTACCGAACGTTACTGTTTTCCGGTCTTCCTGCCCTTATAATGGCGATTGTTATGATTTATGTGTCAATACCCTTGTATTATAGAATAGCGGTGTTATTTCTGTTAGCTGGATATTATTTCTTGCTAATTTATAAAGGTGGTGTTCATTACAAAAAGGCTATATGCTCTATTTGATGATTTTTCTTTTTTCTTTTTTTTGTGTATATCAATATGATATAAAGAAGAAAAAGGTATATCAGGAACTATCTTACAGATTATTGTTGTTAATAGCTATTGGAGTGGCTGGATGTCGATGTGTAGTGGGAGGAGATACTGTCCGCTATATGCGATATTTTGAGGAGTATCCTTCGCTTTCTGAGGTTAATATCTTTTCATATGCTTTATTTGATCCATTGTGGTTGCTATTGAATAGCGTAATAAAAACGATTTGGGATAATTTCTTTTTCTTTCAGTTTGTGCATGCTATTTTATTGAATATTCTTCTTTTTTACTTGATAAGGAAATACTCTAGCTATAAGTTTACTGTTGTTTTCTTCTATTTTTCATATTTATATTTGTATTATAATATGGAAATACTTAGAGAAGTATTGGCTATTGCCATCTTTTTGTATGCCTTGCACTTTTATAAAAGTGGAAATTGGGGAAAATATTACCTAATGGTATTTTTCAGCTTTTTGTTTCATTCATCAGCTGTTGTTACTTTTTTAATTCCATTGTTTCGCTATGTAAAATATTCATATTTTAAAGTATTCTTGTTAATGTTGGCCTCAGTTGTAATCTTTAATTATTTATCGCCTGTCTTAGAAGTACTTATGATGAATCCTATGATGGCGCAGAAGTTTGAATTGTATAAAGATGCCAGTTTGAATACAAATGCGAAAATATTGCATACACTAATTTATGTTTTCATTCCTATGCTTGTAATATACATAAATAATACGAAGTTAAAGAATAGGAATTCTTGGGGGAATGAATTTTATATGACATACTTTTTCTTTGCGTCATTGTCTGTAGGAAATACGGCTATAGGCAACAGATTTATGAATTATATTATACCTGTTCTGTTACTTTATTATGTAGATTTCTTATTTTTAGCCTTGAAGTGTTGTTATTTTAAAAAAGTGAAAGTACTGTTTTTTATTATAGCAGTATGTATGCCGTTAGGGTTGAAATTTTCAAGCTATTTTAAAGATACTTCGTATGCGGTTCCTAATACTATAAACTATTTTAGATGGTTTCCATATACAAATATTTGGGAGCGCAACGATGTGGAACAACAGCAAATTATTGAAGAACGAATAAGCTATGTGGATGCTTTAATGTTTTATTCAGACTGACAATTAAGATGAAAACTCTCTTTCTTATAACTACCTTGGACCAAGGTGGCATTGAAACCTATCTACTAAGATATTTGGAATACTATCAAGAACATGAAGCTATTGTGATTTGTAAATCGGGTGGTTTTGGAGAACTTTATCCCCAATATGCCCGAATGGTAAGAGTCTTGCCTATGCGCTTTTCTTATATTTTAGGAAAGCAATATTATAGATTTTATAAATTACTAAAGAATGAAGGGATAGATACGGTTTGTGATTTTACAGGAAATTTTGCAGGGTTGCCTCTTGGGATAGCTTGGTTGGCAAGAGTAAAAAAGAGAATTGTATTTTATCGTGGTTCTACAAATCATTTTAAAGAGACACCTTTTCGTTTACTCTATAATGCTGGTATGAGAAGATTGGTCTTGGTTTTTGCTACTAAGATACTCTCAAATTCAGTGGCAGCACTTGATTTCTTTTTTCCAAAACGTAACAGGATATCAGAACGCTTTGAGGTTATCTATAATGGAATGGATATGAAAAAGCTATCACAGCAGGGAAAGAAGCAGTTACTCCAAGAATTCAGTTTGCCTTCTGATGCTTTCATTGTGGGGCATACTGGACGCTGTAATGAGGCAAAGAATCATGATACTATTTTAAAAGTTGCTTCGGAACTTTGTCACAGGCATAAAGATATCCATTTTGTATTAGTGGGTAAGGGAGTGAGAGAAAAATATGAAATGATAGTTCAGCAAATGGGATTGGATGGACAAATTCATCTGTTAGGTTATAGAAGTGATGTACTTCGTATCCTTCCATTATTTGATTTATATTATTTCCCGTCTTTAACAGAAGGGCAACCTAATGCTTTGATTGAGGCTATGGCTACGGGATTGCCTTTTGTGGCTTCTGACATAGCTTCAATAAAGGAATCGGTTCCTGTAGAAATGTATTCTTTACTCCTTTCTCCTTGTGATGCAGAAAAGGCTGTAACAGTAATAGAACGAATCTATAAAGGGGAGGTCAATAGAGATAAGTATAGGTGTAAGGAGTGGGCACAGAAATGTTTTAATGCGGATGACTTATTCGCTAAATTTAGAAAAGAGTTATAAGATTATATTCTATGGATTTAGTTTTTTGTACGGAAGCACGTTTGGTGCGTAGATCTTCAGGTTTGGTATATAGTATTGATGGAGGTCTTACGAATAATTTGTGGCAACGTTATTTATGTAAATTTAATCATGTGTACGTGATGGCACGTGTGCTTTCTGATGATGATTGTCCTATAAACGATAAGTATTTAGCATCGAGTGAACGTGTTTCATTTATAGATTTGCCGTATTATTTGGGGCCTATACAATATTTAAAGACACGGAGAAAACTCAATAAGATAGTTGCAAATAGTTTAATGCCTGGCTGTATTTATATTTGTCGGGTTCCTGGAGAAATAGGAACACTTGTGGCGGACCATTTGAGAAGATGTAAGATACCTTATGGTGTGGAAGTAGTGGGAGATCCTTGGGATGTATTTGCCCCTGGAGCCGTCAGACATCCATTTCGTGTTTTTTTTCGCTATAGAGGGACTTATGATTTGAAGCGGACTGTTGTCCGTGCAGCCGCTGCTCTGTATGTTACGGAAAATCAGTTGCAAAAGCGTTATCCGGTGAACAATTCTGTATTTAGTATTTCTGCGTCAGATGTACAGATTAGTTCTCGGAATTTACCGTCCTCAGAAAAAGTCTTGTATAAGAAAGAAAAGTATAATCTTTTGTCAGTAGGTTCTTTGGAACAAATGTACAAAGCACCGGATGTGGTGTTGGAGGCATTGGCGTTATTAAAGGATAGAGGGGTGTATTGTAGGTTAACATGGTTGGGGGAAGGCAAAAATAAAGGAGAAATGCAAAAGTTGGCATCGGCTTTACATATTACTAATGATGTGAACTTTAAGGGAAATGTAAGTCGAGAAGAAGTGGATGAAGAATTGAAGAATTCTGATCTTTTTCTGTTAGTGTCACGTACTGAGGGGTTACCACGCGCCTTAATAGAGGCAATGGCTATGGGGTTACCATGTATTGGAACCCAAGTGGGCGGTATACCGGAGTTGTTAAATAAACAAATGTTAATTCGAGCTGGTGATTCATTGGCTTTGGCAAATAAAATTGAATTCTTACTGACCCACATAGATATGGCGAACAAGGAAGCAAATAGAAACTATGAATTTGCCAAAAACTATTATGATTCTGTTCTTCAGCAAAGGAGAGAGTCATTTTATCAATACCTTATCTCTATAGTGAAATGAATCCTTTCTCTTTTCAACATAAATTAGGACGTATAATTCTGTCGTGGATACAACACTACAATCATGAGAAATACTGGAAACGTCGTGCTGTTGTGACTAATCCTCAAGATAAGACAAATCTGTTGCTGAAGCTTTACTATCTTTACTATATAAAGAAAACTGATGCTTATCATAATTGCTCATTCGGTACCAATATAAATGCCGGTGCTTTCTTTGCTACTTCTCCGCATCTTCCTCATGGACCTAATGGTATTATAGTGGGGCATGATGTGTGTATTGGTGAAAATATAATTATATATCAACAGGTCACTATCTCTCAAGGGGGAGTAAGAATAGGGCATAATGTAATACTTGGTGCTGGTGCAAAAATTCTTCCGAATGTATGCATCGGTAATAATGTAAAAGTTGGAGCAAATTGTGTGGTAGTGGAGGATATACCCGATAATGCTACAGTAGTATTACCCAAGCCACGGATTATATTGAAACAAGGATAACAGTGTAGATAAACTTTATACAAATGAGAAATAAAAAGTTGTTTTATATCGTAACTACTATTCCTTTATCATTGAATTTTTTTAGGGGACAGTTGGCATATTTAAGTAACAATTTTGAAATTGTTGCTATTTCTTCTGATAGAGATGCCCTTGAAAAATTTGGTGAGACGGAAGGGATTGAGACACACTGCATTCCGATGGTGAGATCAATATCTCTTCTGCATGATTTTAAAAGTCTCGTAAAAATCATTTCTTTTTTTAGAAAAAATAAGCCGGATATCGTTCACGGCAATACTCCTAAGGGAAGTTTTTTGTCAATGATAGCTGCCAAACTAACTGGTGTACCTGTAAGAATTTATATGTGTCATGGGCTTAGATACCAAGGATATAGTGGTTTTATGCGGTCTGTTTTAAAAATGATGGAGCGTATTTCGTGTTATTGCTCAACAGAAGTTCTTTGTGTGAGCAATGGGGTGAAAGCAATATTGATAACTGATAGAATTTGTAGGGTAGCCAAGCTAAAAGTGGTAGGAAATGGAAGCTCTAATGGTATTGATGTTACTAAATTTGATAGGAAAATGATTTCAGCAGAAGTCCTTTCCTCTGTTGCGGATTTGGATGATAAGTTCGTTTTTGGTTTTGCTGGTCGTATTGTGAAAGATAAAGGCATAAATGAATTGGTATCTGCATTTAAAAGAATAACTGATCTATACCATGATATGATTTTGATATTAATAGGTCCATTTGAAGACGATAATCCGATAGAGGAAAATACTAAAACTGAAATAGATTTGAATCCTTATATTCATTATTGGGGAAATCAAAAGGATGTCCGACCATTTATGTGTGCTTCAGATGTCTTTATCTTGCCATCATATAGAGAAGGTTTTGGTATGGTGCTTATGGAGGCAGGTGCCTTGGGGGTTCCATGTATAACAACGAACATTACCGGTTGTAATGAAATCATTCAAGATGGTATGAATGGTAAGATTATTCCTCCACGTGATGAAAATGCTCTCTATGAAGTAATGAAATGGTTTTATGAGCATCGAAATGACGAAGTTAAGAAAATGGCGGAACGAGCCAGACCTATGATAGTGGAACGGTATGAGCAGCATAAGGTTTGGGAAGCGCTGTTGGCAGAATATCAATTGTTGTCTAAATGAATATGTATTCTTTCTTTTTAAAACGATTGATAGATTTTATAGTCGTTTTTGGGGTGTTGGTTATTATTTGGCCGATATTATTAATCATGACTCTTTGGCTATATTTTGCAAATAGAGGGGCTGGAGCTTTTTTTACTCAGGAACGTCCAGGCCAGTATGGTAAGATTTTCAAAGTCATCAAATTTAAAACGATGACTGACGAACGTGATGAAAATGGTGATCTATTACCAGATGAGAAGCGTTTGACAAAAATAGGAAAGTTCATCCGTTCCACTTCAGTAGATGAACTTCCTCAATTATTCAATGTCTTGAAAGGTGATATGTCCCTGATTGGTCCCCGTCCCTTACTACCCCAATATCTTCCTCTTTATTCAAAGGAACAAGCTCGCCGCCATGAAGTTCGTCCGGGTATTACGGGATGGGCTCAGGTGAATGGACGCAATGCTATCAGTTGGACAAAGAAGTTTGAACTGGACGTATGGTATGTGGATCATTGTTCCTTTCTGCTGGATTTGAAAATTATATTTTTAACAGTGAAAAAAGTCTTTGTACGCGAAGGTATCAGTTCTGATACTTCAGTAACAATGGAACCTTTTATCGGAAATAACTGAAATATTAGATAATGTATTTATATGGTGCCAGTGGTCATGCAAAGGTGATCATTGATATTTTACGTGCAAATAATGAGAATGTTGAAGCGTTGTTTGATGATAATGAAGCGATCCATAGTCTTCTTGGTTATCCCGTATTATGTTCTTCGGAAGTCCGGGGACCACTGATAATCAGCATTGGAAGTAATAGTATCCGTAAGAAAATAGCAGAAAGTCTGAATGTGACTTTTGGTAAAGCTTTCCATCCTTCAGCAATTATATCTGAAGAATCTGAAATAAGTGAAGGCACGGTGGTGATGCAAGGCGCGATAATACAATCGGATGTCTGTCTTGGTAGACATTGTATAATCAATACCGGTGCTTCGGTGGATCATGAGTGCGTGATTGAAGATTATGTACATATTTCTCCTCACTGCACTCTTTGCGGTAATGTCTCGGTTGGAGAGGGTACTTGGATTGGTGCTGGTTCAACTATTATTCCAGGGGTGAAGATTGGGAAATGGAGTGTGATAGGTGCCGGTTCTGTTGTTACAAAAGATATTCCGGATAATGTTCTGGCTGCGGGTAATAGATGCAGAATTATAAAAAGTTTATAATCGTTTTCTTTTAATCATAATAATTTAATGGACAAGAGAATTTATCTTTGCCTTGCTCACATGAGCGG
>ULUR01026805.1_pt1 | contig 19392 bp, 19 predicted proteins | sample 1958651 | NCBI WGS metagenome assembly ULUR01 (sample SAMEA4835764, study PRJEB28245) | human gut metagenome | biome: gut microbiome; material: fecal sample | place: Denmark | collected 2008 | reverse complement strand
AAATTGCCTATTTGTAGCCTGTATTTTTTCTTAATCTCTTTTAGCATAACATTGATTCTCTGAACTGTGTACACTGTCCCTTTCTGACTTATTAATACAGGTGCATTTATGCCAATTGGATTTATATGCTCATAACAATCTCTGATATGCTGCTGTAGCTGCATATTAATCCTAATTGTCCTTTGCTTTCCTGTTTTAATCTCTATAATAGTAAACTCTTCTGTATCTAATATCTGATTCCATCTCAAAGCAAGAATATCAGAAATTCTTAGACCTGTGAAACATCCCAAAGCAATAAGAAGTGACATTTTATAATTACTATCCTTTGCCAACTTTCTTATTAAGTTCATTGCTTCGCTCCATTGCAGATAATCTGCTGTTGTAGTTGAGTATTTAAGTGACATAATGATCTGTTTTATAGTAAAACTAATAAAAGTGAATATTAATTTTGAGTTGGAATGTCTAACTTGCTGATTACTAGAAAAACACTCACTAATTAACAAAGTGAACATTTTTAAGGTAGGAACACCCAACTATAATTTGAATGTTCCTTATACCTTATTAAAATGGTCTGTCTCCATACTCATAGATCGTAATAGAATTACAAACTCTCTCATAAAATGAGAATCCACAACCAGAACAAAAGTAACTTTCGTAAACTGCTGCATACTCTCCTTGCTGTCTGCTAGTTCTATCTAAGAATGAATCGAACTTGTGCAACCAATACTTTAATGCCTGTAACCGCTTAATGTACTGTAGGTTGTTATCACAATTGCACAAACCTTCTTGTAATGTAGCAATGTGATTTACTGCATTATCAATTTTCTTTTTATCCATAAACATCTAATTAATAGTCAATAGAATAAGAAAAGGACACCTAACCAGAAAATTAGATGTCCTTTTCATGTTACCCTTTAATAAGAGCATAGGCAAGCAGTAAAATGTAGCCTATTATTAACAAGGGAAATGACAGCATGGCGACAAGCATTGTAGCAACAGCCACAATTAAATAGAACAAACTCTTTATCATAGTTCCAATTATTAAGTACTTGATAATTTACTGTATTCTCAAATACCACTAACTAAGAAACCATTGATATTTGCGGTCACCATGTAAAGCGGAACATATACCAGTTGCAAGTTCTGTAGCGTTATAAGCTCTGTCTAAGAAAGAATCTATATAACTAGACTTATTACTTCCAGTAAGCAAATTATAGAATTTCCACATGGATAGATCACTTCCCAGACTGCCAAAGTTCTCATCATTGATATATGCTTTAGCCACATTGTTAATCTGTGTATCAGTAAGCAACATTTTAGGAATATCCTTTTGATAGCCTTGTGGTAGTGATTGATAAAGTCTCATTCTGCCTAACAGTTGGCAAAATTGATGTTCTGTCATACTGGTATTGCCTAAAGACTGCATTAAATGTATGTGCTTGGCTGGATTATAGTTGTGGAACATTTCTAATACCGCTTGATATAAATCTCTGGTATTAGTAACTTCCAGACAACTAAGAAAACCGTCCGTTGATACACATAAGTTTGTGCAAACCTTACAAATGAAACCAATAAACACTTTAAACCGTTCCGCACCTTTCTTCGAATAAAGATTAGTGTGGTTATAAGCTCTCACACCACCTATAGTAAGTGTTAGCCTGTTTCCGTTCACTGTCTCATAGATAGTAGGAACTTCAATCACAAAAGCACACCTTTCGTAATAGATAGTTTTATCACTTTCTAATAACTGATTGGCTGGTTTGTGTATTGCTTCTGGAATCCTCCCTTTAATGGTATGGGAAACTCTAATGTCTGGCGATTCAATCTTTTCACCATTAAAAAAACTGTTTGCCGCATCCTGTACCGTTTCAATAAATGAAACATGGCTTAAAGTTGATTCATTGTCTTTGGCGAACACTGGAATAATACAATCATTTCTTAGATGATCCAAACTTGCTTCAATTGTATTAGCTTCAATGAATAGAGGTCGTTTCTCTCTGGTAGGTTGCTCTTCCACTATTAACGTTGCGTCCTCTGCATATTCTCCAAAGTTTCTAGTACTTCTTTGCACCAATGTTGGCATAATCTGTAATGTTTCCATAATCTGTAAATTATTAAGTCAATATTAAAAATTATCTTTGTCTGAATGCGAAGCACACCACAAGTAGTATTAATAGTCCTATAAAAAATTCAGGTATTAATACTATAGGTAAGATTACTATTGTGGCGATAGTTAGAATTACTTTTAAATTCTCCATAGCGTAATAATAGATTAGTGAATAGTGTATTTAAAGACAAAATGAAAATCTAACATGAAGTACTTTCCACTCTCTTACAAATGTGTTATCATGTAGCAAATCATTAATTGGCTGCATTTGGCAGATTAGTGATTTATACAAAAAACTCATTGAGAGAGGGAAAGCAATTCATGTGCAGTTTATCACTTTTCCTACTAATTGGTATGGGGACTATTGGGTAACAATGCAGTTCAGCGCATGACATACATCTGATATGTACCTGCATACTTTCTGGTATTTCAAAGATTCTACTTTACAGAAGTATTAAGTCTAAATGAAAATGCTTCTTTAAGCCAAAGGGAGGGGGGATGATTTTAGATATTACCCATTTAAAGTTGAGGTATATAATATAATCTCATTAAAAGGTAGTACACTAACACACTTTCATATTATCAGATTCAAATAGATTAGCTACATTTGCATAAACTCATAATTACATGAATTATGGAATACATTAATGAATTTCACAAGCAATGGATAGAACGCACTCGTCAGTCAATAGTCTCTTGGAGCAAGCAGCCTGCATCGTTAGAAGAAGCAAAAAAGCAGCAGGAACGCTTAAACCAACAGAAAGCTATAAGAGAGGGCAAATTGAAGAGCTAATTTCGTTTGCAGATTTAAATTACTTATAGATTGACTTCAACAACTTTTCTGTTATCTATTTAGATAAAGGGGGAGAAAATGAAGTGTTTTATGACGGTGCGGCTACTGTATATAAATTAAACAACTTTGAGTATGCAGGGATAATCTGGAAAATTTCTTTATTCGTATTACTGCACATAACAAGTTTTTTGGCAATGTACCTTATCAAATGGTAGGCTTTGCTTACAATAGTCTGCATGAGTTCTGTGCAGTTCTCATACAACCACACATAAAGGCAGAACGAGAGGCAACAGAGAATGAAATAGCTGATTACATGCAAGCTCTTGGTTTTGAAATGGATTACCTTGATGAGTTCCATAATGATCAATACGAAGTGTTTGATGCAGTTCCCAACAATGTATTGTATGGTATTGACAGGGAGCTGTATTTTATTGATACTCAAATCAGACTAAAGAAGTAATTTATATATATGTAAGCCCCAATCCAATTTAACGGTCTGGAGTTCAATTTTACTCAATTGATATTTTAATCCCTTTTTTAATTCTCGTCCTTTTTAAAATAGTTGTATTCTTATTAAGAAACACTTCTCGAATCTAAAGTGGCGGGGGTAACTTTAAGTACCCTATATTTTGAGATCGGGCATTAGTGAGAGACTATAAGCAGCAGGAATCCATCTTAAGTGTTTTTCTGATACCTTGTGCTCGTTAATTTCGAGAAATTCAGACTTTAGATGTAACTCTACATGAATTTTAAAGTATATGTAAATAAAATTCGGATATACCAATAAGTTTCCGTATCTTTGCAACATCAAATTAAAGGAATCCCAAGCAGTACTCCAACTGCATAAAGCACCTCTAAAGTGCGGATTCTGTCATAAGCGATATAATACATATATAAATCACTTAGATTAATGATTGGGCTAAGTAAGTAGTAAAGTAATGAGCGTAGAGATACGCTTATTATTTTTCACTTATGTGTGACAATTGTTGAGCGTGAAACCCTCTACTCTTATAGAAGAAAACTCATAGACTGTCACACCCCATATATAGACTTTAGATACTTCTAATACACAGATTTTTTTACTACTTATCCAAACTAATAATTTTAATTTATGATTGATTTCATTGTCCCTAAAGAGTACAAGTATCTGGGGGAAGTACCTAAATTCAAAGAAGAAGGCTTACCTGTAGGCTATTTAATAGATAAAGGAAAAGTTGGGTGTGGCGGAACTTCCATAGCACTAGAGAATGATAAAGATACTATTATATGTGTGCCGTTCGTGTCACTTATAAAGAACAAGATGCAGAAGTATAACAAAAATGGTAACGTAAATGTACTGGGTGTATATGCTGGAATCACTAACCAAGAGATACAGGCTTATATAGACAACAGGATTGGAGCTAAAAAGATAATGTGTACTTATGATAGCCTGCATAGGGTAGCTGGAGTAACTGGTTACAAATACTTCTTACTAGTTGATGAGCTTCACCTCTTATTCATTCAGTATATCTTTAGAAAGTATGCTGTAAGGAATGTATTAAATGAATATACCAAATTTGATGAGTGGAGCTTTTTGACTGCTACGCCTATTGAACAAGAGTTAATGCTAGAAGAACTAAAGGAAGTACCCACTTATAAAATAGATTGGGAGCATAAAGTGGAAACCAAAGTAAAAGCAGTTCAGTGCAAGCAGGTAGGTGCTACAGTAAAGAGTACGATTAATGACTTTTTAAATGGTAAAGTGTTTGGCAATGCGCATTTCTTTGTTAATTCTGTAGACTTTATAGCTAGTATGATTAAGGCTTGCAATCTTACTAATGAGAATACCAGAATAGTGTTCAGTAAAGATAATCAAAACTATAGAAATACTTGTCAAGGCATTATAAATGGAGAGACTACAGACCCAGTGAAGAAGATTAACTTCTATACATCAACCTGCTTTGAAGGTTGTGACCTGTTTGATAAAGAAGGAAAAACATTCATTGTATCTGAAAGTCGTAAGGCTCAAACTTTACTTGATATAAGTACCCAAGTAAGACAGATAGCAGGTAGAATTAGGGATACACAATACTATGATACCATTACCCATTTTTATAAAGAAACCAGATATAAGAAAAATTTGACCTTTGACGAATATAAGCAGGTAGTACTGGAAGAAGAACGAAAAGCCAAATCCTATGTAGCTAAGGTAAATAGCGATTCTGAATTAATTGCAGGAACTAAAGACAGTATATATCCTTACTTGGAGAAGATCGAGGAAGAAGGCAAACCTGCCAAGTTTGTATTTGATCCCAATAGAATGAAGCTGGATATCTATAATTTTAAAGTTCTGAATCACACCTATAGCTTGGAGGTAAATCTTAGCGGAGAGTATAATAAGGCAGGATTGGATATAGATTGCATTAAGGATTCTACATCTGATAGACTTTTAAAGAATGAATCTGCCAAAACAACCTTTGAAGATGCAATTAAAGAGTATGATACCATAATGCAGAGGAAGGCTAAAATGGTGATGTGCCTATCTGATAATGAAAGGCTATCCTTACTAAAGAAAAAGTATGGCTACATTGCGGAAGCCTATGAACGACTAGGCATGGAACGGATTAGAGAGCTGCGTTACAAGACTTCTAATATCCAAAGGCAATTGATAATCATATCAGAGAAAGCAGATAACAGAGCTAAAGTTGCTAAATTGTTGCTCACCATTCCTAATTTTAGAGTTGGTGAGTTTATCCCTTCTACAGATATAACGAGTTGTTTGCAGAACATCTATGATACTATAGGTATCAAGGCAAAGGCTTCTATAGATGATTTCAGATACTATGCTACTATAGAGGGAGCTAGGAAAAGAAAGTCTGGTAGACTGGTTAGAGGTTACATTATCCAGTACATTAAGATTAGCTAGCTTTATATTTTTCTACTTTCATCACAGCATTACTTGCCATTTCTTACAGTTTTGGTTTAAACAGGAATCTGGGATATACCCATATATCAAGAAGCTGTTGTAGTGAATCGTAGGTATCAATTGAGACTAGAGGATATAAAAAAAGGGAGAACCGTTTTGCACAGTTCTCCCTTTTTTAGAAGTCATTTTTCATAAATCATCTACATCAATTATATCATATCCTGTTCATATTCAATCTTCCTATAAAGTTTGAATTGTGTTCTATTGCATGGAAGCTAAACTTCTTCATTCATGTAATCGTCTTCCCATTCTATACATTGCTCCATTATGAGCCGTTCTGCTTTTTTGGTCTTAACTACTACATTACTAAAGTCATAATTATAATCTTCTTTGATTCTAATTTTAAGCAATTTACCATATGATTCTTTAATGTAAGGTATAATTTCACACAGCGCGATTTCATTCTCTACTGAATCAATCACATGACGAGTAGGATTTATCCAAGACTCAGACGACTCAGACGACTCAGACTGTTCCCAAAAATTCCCTTTATAGGCTGCTATGGACAGCAAAACAAAGCTGAAGTCTTTATCGAATAGGTCTGTTGGATGAGTGAGCAACTCTAGGATATTTGGAGACGTCAGATACTCGTCAGGATACCATATCTGACAATCATAGATATAGTCATTGATTATCTTTATTGCATTATCTAATTCTGCCATCTTCTCATTATACATTTCAATATTAAAATTTTTCATTATTTTAATCGTTTTCATAGTCAAAGTTTGTTTTAAATTTATCATTACTCATCTTGATGTAAACGGTGGAAACCTTGTTATCTCTTTGTATGCGCTTCTTGGAGTAGCCATTGAGCTTTCCCCAGATACCTATGCTTATCTTGTTGTCGTCTACGCCTTGTGTTAATGCAAGCTGACGTAGCTGTTTGTAACTGAACTCTTGTTTATCGTTCATTGTATAAAAAAAGATTAGTTAATTAATTGAGTGATCTTGTTACATATCAAGTATCTTTCATTTGTTAGTTTATGATCAAGCTAACCTGTTACATTGGCTTTACTCATGTTCAAAGCATAAGACTATATGTACTATACCATTCACATTATTGGCGACAAGTCTTGGATTGCAGATTGTCGTGTTCGCTATGGAAAGTATGAGATACGGAAAGAGTAAATGCGATGAAAGTTCATTCAGCCGTTCTGTAACATACTCGTCTGTCATGTAATCTGGTAGTATGAAGCTATACAGATAAACCTTCACGTCTTTGTATCGCTGCATCTTAAGTTTTATAATCTCTCTTTTGTCTAAAATTGCTACTGGAATGTCTTTAATGAAGTAGCTTGAGGTATTAAAATGTACATTCATTACTGTTATACATAAATTTGAATTATAGAATGTGAATCTTGATGTGGTGAGTGGTACAAATTCAAATTATAGATTTCAAATGCACTTCAAGTCGGTAATTCAGTAGTTTCAATAGTACCACTCTTATCTTATGTTGATGGTGCAAAGATACTGCACTTTTAGGAGGTAGCATAATGGTTCTGTAACTTTCTTAAAACTTTATGTTGAGAACCATTTTAAGTAAAAAAGTTTACTTGACTGCTAACGAACTCCCGTATCTTTGTGGTTTAAAAGCTATGAATTGTAGCTTTCTGTAGTGGCAGATAAACAGTATAAGTTCTGCCTTGAATCATTTTTCGCTTCTTGACGTATCGGTTGGCAGCCCATAGCCCAATGTGTAACTTTGTGTCCTTAATGTCGTGCTGTAGTGCCATTTCACGAATGTCAGCGTAGGTCAGTTCTTTCATTTGGATTAGATTTAGGTTTCTAGTGGCGAATCTGGGTGATGAGAAACTCGGTCATTTCTGACTTTCAATCACGTTGCAAAGGTATAAAGTCCCGACTGTATCACCAAACGACAAGTCGAAATTGTGGAATCTTTGAGTTGAGGATACGATAAAGCAAAAATTCTCCCCTTAGCTGTAGCTGTTCGGGGAGAATTTGATGTTTAGGCTTACCAGAAACCTTGATTCCTTCAAAAACTTATCAGTCCTTGTTTCTTTTATCCAATAAGACTGTAGTGATTTCTTTTATATTAGTGAATCTTTCCTTATCCAACAAGCCTATTTCCACTGCCTTATTGATAAACTGCATAATTGCATCTTTACTGATACCAATCTTAACGCACTTGATAATCATTTCTTTAAAACTATCATGCAAATCTGACAGCTTCCAGACAGATAACTGTTTCACATATTGTTTTGCCACATCAGAATCAGAAGTGGAAGATTGGGAGAATTTTTCTATTTGGCTTATAAGAGACGTGATTTCATTGTCATAGCTACACAGCTTCCCATCCTTCAAGTGACCTACTTGTGATTTCAGTTCTGTAGCCTTATTGATTTTAGATGCAAAAAATTGAGTGTCTAGCAAAGTATCGAATGTAATGCTATCAATTGCATAATATTCCAGTTCTTTTTTTTCGTTGTCATTTAATAATGGATTGGTTGATAGATTGAGAGGTTCTTTGGTTATCTCTTTACTAAGTTTCTCTTTATCAACTTTATCAGTAACTAGTTTTAATAGTAATTCTGGACGTTCTTTTTGAAGAGCTTCAAACATTACCCTGTATTTAGTACCTACTTTGGATTTATCATAGTGCTGTATCGTTTCTATTTTCTTATGACCAGTATAACGTCCTATTTCGTTGTAGTGCCACCCACGTAATGATAACATTGTAACAAATGTATTTCTACCTGTATGACTGCAAACGCATTCATGCCTTTCTCTTGTGATAGTACGGGCTTTGCTTTTGTCTATATGGTCAAAAAAAAGTTCTTCACTTCCTTTAATGCCTGCTTTTTGGGCTATTATTTTAATTCTTTCATTTAGTAGCTTATTACTAATGTTTGGTAACTTATAGTCATATTTTTGTACTATTTCTAATGCCATTTCAAATAGTATATCTACTTGAATAGGGGCTTTATTCTTATCTTGTACAAGGTTGATGTAGGTTCTACCATCCTTATGTATAATGTTGTTGGTTACTTTGTTTACATCACTAAAACGTTGTCCTGTTGTACATTCTAATAAGAATAGGTCTCTAATTTGCGTATCCTTTTCTGTTTCACATTGGTAATTGTGTAATAAATAGATTTCATCTTCTGTTAAGGCTATTTTATTATCGTTTTTTGTCTGTCTTATGGGTGTAACTACTATATCTATAAATTGTGATTTAGAAATGATTTCATTGGCTACCAGATATTTGTTTATTGACCCTAATAAGTTGGAAACTATTTTATTTAATGTTGCTGGAGAGGCTGTTCCATCCTCATTTTTACCCTCAACATTCTCAATTAACCATTCTTGGAACTCCCTAAACAGCTTTGTGTTTAGCTCTGAATAACTATTCAATACCCTACCATTTAAAAAGCTCTCAAACTTTTCAACCTCTCTTACTCTATTTTCCTTTGTAGCGTCAGTGAATGATATATCATTATAGATGTAGTTTTTTAATGTTTGGGGTATATTCAATGCTTTTTTTATCTTTTTCATAATTTGACCTTTGTATATATAATGTCTTAAAGTATCTTTGTTCATCTCAATTTGCCCGCAATTTACTAAATATTTGTATTCGTCAAATCTTTGGTTATATATTTTGATTTGGTTATTAAGAATCATATTATTATCTGATTCTAGTTTAGGAAGCAGTTTACTTACTTTAGCTTTGTTCTTCTCCCATTGATTGGGATACACCTTATATCCTGTAGATATACGCACCTGTTCGCTTTTGATTCTTACTATGAAGTAAACCATTGTTGGTTTAGTCCCTTTGGGTTTTACTAGGTTATAGTAGGGGGTTATTTCTTGGACAAACCATTGTTTAGTTTCATTGTTTGAAACCATTGTTTCAGTTTTCTTAATGGAATCATTGTTTGATGTTTCAAAGTGTGCCATAATAGGGGATTATTAGGCATATAGGCACAAAATAAGGCACACAGTTAAACTGTGCACCTTATAAGTGGAGCGTACGAGACTCGAACTCGTCACCTCAACACTGCCAGTGTCGCGCTCTAGCCAGATGAGCTAACGCCCCATTTTTATGCCACTGATATAACGTTTGTCAACGTTTTGCTTTTGTTGGCGCAAATATAATGGAATATTCTGAAATAATTGCTATGTTTGCGGAAAATAATTTATTGAAAGGACAGATGATATGCTGATTTATAATACAACTTTTCAGGTGGACGATGCTGTTCACGATAATTTTTTGATTTGGATAAAGGAAAGCTATATACCTGAAGTACAGAAACACGGGACGTTGAAAGCACCGCGTATCTGTCGGATACTGAGCCATCGGGACGACGGAAGTTCTTATTCTCTGCAATGGGAAGTAGAGAGTAGTGGATTGCTGCATCGCTGGCACATGGAACAGGGAGTGCGGCTGAATGACGAACTTACGAAAATATTCAAGGATAAAGTAGTCGGTTTTCCGACATTGATGGAGATAGTAGAGTGATTCAACCGGTAAAAGAAAAGATTATTTTGGGTATAGACCCCGGTACGACCATCATGGGATATGGAGTCTTGCGCGTGAAAGGGACTAAGCCTGAGATGATCGCGATGGGAATTATCGATTTACGTAAATTTGCCAATCATTATCTGAAGCTGCGGCATATTCACGAACGGGTATTAAGTATCATCGAAAGCTATCTGCCTGACGAACTGGCTATCGAAGCTCCTTTTTTCGGCAAGAACGTACAGTCCATGTTGAAGTTGGGACGTGCTCAGGGAGTGGCGATGGCAGTGGCATTGAGCCGTGATATTCCGATCACAGAATATGCTCCTTTGAAGATCAAGATGGCTATAACCGGAAACGGACAGGCATCAAAGGAACAAGTAGCGGATATGCTGCAGCGTATGCTGCATTTTCCCAAAGAAGAGATGCCTACCTTTATGGATGCGACGGACGGTTTGGCGGCAGCCTATTGTCATTTTCTGCAAATGGGACGTCCGGCAATGGAAAAAGGATATAGCAGTTGGAAAGATTTTATTGCGAAAAATCCCGATAAAGTAAAATAAACCCGCAATGAAAGAGGCTGGGAGTGAGAAAAGTAATAAACAAGTAAGTGCGAAGGTAGTGTGAGTACCGCAGGGGAGGTTTAGTATGAAAATGGGAACCAATTATTTAGCGATATTAGGGGTGACTACGGTGACGACAGTAATGAGTTGTACTACTGCGAAAAAGGAATATATGTCTTATGAATTATATCCGGTCCGTACAGGAAGTCTGATTGAAATGGAGTATACACCGGAGGCAACGAAGTTTACTCTTTGGTCGCCTACGGCAGATGAAGTACGTCTGATGCTTTATGAGGCAGGCGAGGGCGGACATGCCTATGAAACGGTAAAGATGCAGTCGGGGGAAGAAGGAACCTGGACAGCTGTGGTAAGTAAGGACCTTATTGGCAAGTTCTATACTTTCAATGTGAAGATCGATGACAAGTGGCAGGGAGATACTCCCGGAATAAACGCCCGTGCTGTCGGAGTAAACGGGAAGCGGGCCGCTATTATCGACTGGCAATCCACCAATCCGGACGGTTGGGAGAGTGACACCCGACCTCCTTTGAAGTCTCCCGCCGATATGATTATTTATGAGATGCACCACCGTGACTTTTCGGTCGATTCTACTTCAGGAGTGAAGAATAAAGGAAAATATCTGGCACTGACCGAACATGGAACGATGAACTCCGACAAGTTACTGACAGGTATCGACCATCTGATCGAACTGGGCGTGACACACGTGCATCTGCTTCCTTCTTTTGATTACGCTTCGGTAGATGAAACCAGACTGAATGAAAATTCGTACAACTGGGGATATGATCCGCAAAACTATAATGTACCCGATGGTTCCTATGCCACTGATCCCTATCAGCCCGCCACTCGTGTGAAAGAATTCAAGCAGATGGTACAGGCACTGCACAAAGCTGGTATCCGTGTGATAATGGATGTGGTGTACAATCATACATTCAATACCGATGAGAGTAACTTCGAGCGCACCGTTCCCGGTTATTTCTATCGCCAGAAAGAAGATAAAACCTTGGCAAATGGCTCAGGCTGTGGTAACGAGACTGCCAGCGAACGCCTTATGATGCGTAAGTTTATGGTAGAATCCGTCCTTTATTGGATAAAAGAATATCATGTTGACGGCTTCCGGTTCGACTTGATGGGAATTCATGACATAGAAACGATGAACGAGATACGGAAGGCTGTAAATGCGGTCGATCCTACCATTTGCATTTACGGAGAGGGGTGGGCTGCCGAGGCGCCTCAGTATCCGGCTGACTCCTTGGCAATGAAGGGAAATATAGCACAGATACCCGGAGTTGCTGTCTTTTCTGACGAGCTGCGTGACGGGCTTTGCGGACCTGTAGGCGATAAGCGCAAAGGAGCTTTTCTTGCCGGAATTCCGGGAGGGGAGATGAGCGTAAAGTTCGGCATAGCAGGCGCTATCGAGCATCCGCAAGTACAGTGCGATTCGGTTAATTATACTCAAAAGCCGTGGGCGAAACAGCCTGTGCAAATGATCAGTTATGTTTCCTGTCACGACGGGCTGTGTTTGGTAGACCGACTGAAGGCAAGCATGCCGGACATCACTCCCGAACAACTTATACGTCTCGATAAACTGGCACAGACTGTGGTCTTTACTTCACAAGGTATTCCGTTTATTTACGCCGGAGAAGAAATCATGCGTGATAAGCAAGGCGTGGACAATAGTTATAAGAGCCCGGATGCAGTGAATGCCATCGACTGGCGGCGCAAAACCACCAGCGCAGATGTTTTCATGTATTATAAACGATTGATCGATCTGCGTAAATCTCATCCGGCCTTCCGCATGGGAGATGCAGGACAGGTTCGAAAACATCTGGAATTTCTTCCTGTGGAAGGAAGCAACCTGATTGCTTTCCGTCTGAAAGACCATGCAAATGGAGATCATTGGGAAGATATCATCGTCGCATTTAATTCTCGTCCTACTCCTGCCAGGCTTACTATTCCGGTTGGTAAATATACAGTGGTATGTAAAGACGGAGTGATAGATGTACGTGGATTAGGCATACAAAACGGGCCGGAAGTTATTATTCCCAGTCAGTCGGCTTTGATTTTATATAAGTAAATTCAGTCTTTTGATAATCAAACAGAATAGAAGAATATGATTCAAAATACATTCAACATAGCGGGGGGCGTAGCACGCAACCCGCTTGTGCGTTTAGCTGCTCCCATCACGGCAACGATTTCAGCCGGAGAACACATTGCGATTGTAGGTCCCAACGGAGGAGGAAAAAGTCTTTTTGTCGATACGCTGATCGGTAAATACCCATTGCGTGAAGGGACGCTGCAATATGACTTTTCTCCTGCTGCCACCCAGACCGTCTATGATAATGTGAAGTACATCGCTTTCCGTGACACTTACGGGGCTGCCGATGCTAATTATTACTATCAGCAACGCTGGAACGCCCACGATCAGGACGAAGCACCCGATGTTCGTGAAATGCTGGGAGAAATTAAGGACGAACAACTGAAACAAGAACTGTTTGAGCTTTTTCGCATTGAGCCGATGCTCGATAAGAAAATAATTCTTCTCTCCAGTGGCGAACTGCGTAAATTCCAGCTGGTCAAAACTCTGCTGACAGCTCCCCGTGTATTGATTATGGACAATCCGTTTATTGGTCTGGATGCACCTACCCGCGAGTTGCTGTTTTCTTTACTCGATCGCTTGACAAAAATGTCGTCCGTACAGATTATTCTGGTATTGTCAATGCTGGATGATATTCCTTCATTTATTACCCATGTAATTCCTGTGGATAAAATGACGGTGTACCCCAAAATGGAACGTGAGGCCTATCTGGAAGCTTTTCGTTCCAGAGATGCAGCCGTTTCTTTTGATGAGTTACAGCAGCGTATCGTCAATTTGCCCTATGATGGCAATAATTACGATTCTGATGAAGTGGTCAAACTGAATAAAGTCAGCATTCGCTATGATGACCGCACTATTCTGAAAGATCTCGACTGGACGGTGCGGCGTGGTGAGAAATGGGCATTGAGCGGTGAAAACGGGGCCGGAAAATCTACTTTGTTAAGCCTTGTCTGTGCGGATAATCCGCAATCATATGCTTGTGACATCAGCCTTTTCGGGCGGAAGCGGGGTACAGGGGAGAGTATTTGGGAAATTAAAAAGCATATTGGCTATGTAAGTCCGGAGATGCATCGTGCTTATCTCAAAAATCTGCCGGCTATTGAAATCGTGGCCAGTGGGCTTCATGACAGCATCGGGCTTTACAAACGTCCCCAGCCGGAACAAATGGCCATCTGCGAATGGTGGATGGATATATTTGGTATTGCGGAATTGAAAGACAACCCTTTTTTGCAACTTTCCAGTGGAGAACAACGGCTGGCATTGCTGGCACGTGCTTTTGTGAAGGACCCGGAGCTGCTGATTCTGGATGAACCGCTTCACGGTCTGGATACTTACAACCGTCGTCGGGTAAAGAAGATTATTGAGGCTTTCTGCCATCGCAAAGACAAGACGATGATTATGGTGACTCACTACGAATCAGAGTTGCCGGGCACTATTACAGACCGTATTTTCCTGAAGAGAAACCGATGAAAATGGACTGTTGTCTGAAAAATAATGTTTAGCTCTGCCATTCCGAACTTAGTGAGGGATGACAGAGCAATTTAAAAGAGATTTTTCTTTAATTAATTGGATGGGTGAACCAAAAGCAAGCCCCTCTTCCCGGTTCCGATTCCACACCGATTTTCCCTCCCAGTTGCGTGACGATACTTTGGCAGATAGGCAGTCCGAGTCCCGTACCGGGAATAAAACTGTTGAGTTTTACAAATCGGGTGAAGATAGCTTCCTGTTTTTCCGGCTCTATCCCCATTCCCGTGTCCTGAACGGAGAATTTCACTTCGTTTCCGTCTATTTGGTAGTCGATGGTGATATTTCCTTCGGAAGTGAATTTTAGTGCGTTAGTCACAAAGTTCAGTAATACCTGATAAAGTCTGTTCTTGTCACTGGTGAACGTCAGTTCGGGTAAATTATCTTTCAGGCGGAGTTCTACTTGTGGACTAGTTTTCATTTGCATAGCCTGAAACAGATCGTTACAAAGCTGTTTCGCATTTACTCTTTCAGGAATAATGTCGAAAGTTCCCGCTTCGATTTTCGATAAGTCGAGGATATCGGAAATGAGCTGAAGCAACAACTTGTTATTATCTTCTATGATCGTGATATACTGATGCTTTTCTTCCTGATCCTCCGCCTCTTCCAGCATACTTGAGAAACCGACGATCGCATTGAGCGGAGTACGTATCTCGTGACTCATGTTGGCAAGGAAGGCCGATTTTAAACGATCCGCTTCTTCGGCTTTCTCTTTGGCTTTGATAAGCATTTGTTCGGTTTCTTTTAGTTGGGTAATATCAAAGTTGATACACAGCATTTCGATGACATTATCCTGCGGTCGGTAGTTGCGGACCAACACATTCACCCGTGTCCACGTATAACTTCCGTCGGCTCTGCGGATACGTACATCCCTGCATAATTTCGTACTTTCGCCTTTGACCACTTTCGCCAGAAAGTCGAGCATAACAGCCCGGTCCTCCGGATGAAAGTGAGAATGGATACCGATAATTTCCGGTAGGGGCGTGCCTTCCTCTTCTCCTACATTTTTATACCAGCTGCTTAAGGCATAACCATTGCGGCTTAACGCATCAAAATGAGCGTATCCAACCTTGGCATAATCTCCTACCAGTTCAAAGAAATTTTTAAATTCCTGAATTTTGTTGTAGGCGATGGTGTTTTCCGTCTTATCTACGTTTATCAACAGATAATTGATGGGCTGCCGGTCATGATCATAAAGTGTTGTTATTCTTGTTGTCAGATTAATGAAACCGGATGTTTTTTCCGATTCATAATATCCTTTGATTTTTGAAAAATCATATTGGAAGGTGAATTCAACCTCTTCATTATCTCTGATCTTTAGCTTTATTTCTTCGGGTAGTGCCGGATTCTCAAAGATATTGATACCAATAACTTTTTCTTTATGGGTGATATGGAACATTTCCAGTTCCTTTTTATTCAAGTCAAGCAGATAACCGTCTTTATTATACAGTTCAATGCCGACGGGAAGGTTTTTATAGATATTGTGCAGGATACGTTCACTGTTTTGCAGTGCCTGATAGGCGGAAGCCATGCGTGGACCATCTTGAGTTTCTGCTATTCCGTATATTTTGGTGTTTCCTTCCCCATCAGTTTCCTGAAAGCATATTTTACTGCGAATCCATACTTCCCCGTGGGGAGTATCGAGCAGGTACACCTCCTCAATGCTCTGTTGCAATTTATCGAAAGAGTAGCTGGTAGTATGGTGCTGATCCTCCCTTAGGATACGTTTATTGAAATCTTCAAAACTGATCACTCCGTCTTCGTCTATCCCGAGTAATCGGGAGATAAACTCGGAACATACATAACTTTCTGTTTTTAAGTCCGCTTCCCACCATCCCATATTCGCTTTATTCAGCAGTTTTTGCAGGAATGTGTATTCTTTCTGTTTGCTTGTTTCCAATGTCTGACTTGTTTTAAGTTGGCGGTTGAATATTCATTTAGTCCGTAAAAATAGTCATTTCTATTGAATTCTTTTCAATAAACCATCACTTTTAGGTATTGATACCTGCTGATTCTTTCGTGAACTTTGTAGAGAAACAAAATGTTGTATATATAAAAAGAAGAAAGGAGACCATTAAGAATGAAAAAGATAGTATTACTTCGTCATGGAGAGAGTGCTTGGAACAAAGAAAACCGTTTCACAGGTTGGACGGATGTAGACCTGACGGAAAAGGGAGTTGCCGAAGCGGAAAAGGCAGGCGTCACGTTGAGGGAATATGGCTTCAACTTTGATAAAGCCTATACTTCTTATCTGAAAAGGGCAGTCAAAACCTTGAACTGCGTGCTTGATAAAATGAATCTGGACTGGATTCCCGTCGAGAAGAGCTGGCGTCTGAATGAGAAGCATTACGGCGATTTGCAAGGACTCAATAAGGCGGAAACAGCCGAGAAATACGGAGAAGAACAAGTGCTGATCTGGCGTCGCAGTTATGATATAGCTCCCAATCCGCTTTCCGAAAGCGATTTGAGAAATCCGCGTTTCGATTATCGCTATCACGAAGTATCCGATGCGGAACTGCCGCGTACCGAATCATTAAAAGATACCATCGACCGTATTATGCCGTACTGGGAGTCGGATATATTCCCGGCTTTAAAAGATGCGCATACCTTGCTGGTTGTCGCGCATGGCAATAGTCTGCGAGGTATCATTAAGCATTTGAAACATATTTCTGATGAAGATATCATCAAACTGAATCTTCCTACTGCCGTTCCTTATGTATTCGAGTTCGACGAGAACCTGAATGTTGCCAATGATTACTTCCTGGGCAATCCGGAAGAAATTCGTAAGCTGATGGAAGCGGTAGCCAATCAGGGGAAGAAAAAATAGCAGGCTTCATCGCCTGTATATAAATTGTTATACATTAAAAAAATAAAGTTATGAGTAAAGTAGTTGATTTATTAGGAGATAAGACCAGTTATTATCTGGATCATACCTGTAAGACCATTGATAAGTCGTTGATTTATATACCCTCACCGGATACCATTGATAAAGTCTGGATTGATTCGGACCGAAACATTAAAGTATTGAACAGCCTGCAAACCCTTTTAGGGCATGGACGTCTGGCAAATACGGGTTATGTGTCCATTCTTCCTGTCGATCAGGATATCGAGCATACAGCCGGCGCATCCTTTGCACCGAATCCCATTTATTTCGATCCGGAGAATATTGTGAAGCTGGCTATCGAAGGAGGCTGTAATGCAGTAGCTTCTACATTTGGTATTTTGGGATCAGTCGCACGTAAATATGCGCACAAAATACCTTTCGTGGTAAAGTTGAATCACAATGAGCTGCTGACCTATCCGAATACATACGATCAGGTATTATTTGGTACGGTGAAAGAGGCTTGGAATATGGGAGCCGTAGCAGTAGGCGCAACCATTTATTTCGGTTCGGAACAGAGTCGCCGCCAATTGGTAGAGATTGCTGAGGCTTTCGAATATGCCCATGAACTCGGTATGGCTACCATTCTGTGGTGTTATTTGCGCAATAGCGATTTCAAGAAAGGAGCTATTGATTATCATGCTGCTGCCGACCTTACCGGACAGGCTGACCGTTTGGGAGTTACCATCAAAGCGGACATTGTGAAGCAGAAACTTCCTACCAATAATGGTGGTTTCAAAGCGATTGGTTTCGGAAAGACAGATGAACGCATGTACACGGAACTCACATCGGAACACCCGATTGATCTCTGTCGTTATCAGGTGGCAAATGGTTATATGGGACGTGTCGGATTGATCAATTCCGGTGGAGAATCTCATGGGGCTTCCGATTTGCGTGATGCGGTCATTACAGCAGTTGTCAATAAGCGTGCCGGTGGCATGGGATTGATCAGTGGACGTAAAGCCTTCCAGAAGCCGATGAATAAGGGTGTCGAATTATTAAACGCTATTCAGGATGTCTACCTCGATCCGGCAATAACCATTGCCTGATCTAGGAAAGATGAGAAATAATTCTTATCTTTGACTACCAGATAGTTAACCATTAAAAAATAGAATTATGAAGTTTTTTATTGACACAGCCAATTTGGAGCAGATTCAGGAGGCGTATGACCTCGGAGTACTTGACGGAGTGACTACCAATCCTTCGCTGATGGCGAAAGAAGGCATTAAAGGTACGGAGAATCAACGTGAACATTACATTAAAATATGTAAGATTGTCAATGCTGACGTAAGTGCGGAAGTAATAGCAACGGATTATGAAGGGATGATCCGCGAAGGGGAAGAGCTTGCCGCACTCAATCCGCATATCGTTGTCAAGGTGCCTTGCATTGCCGATGGTATCAAAGCTATCAAGTACTTTACAGAAAAAGGAATCCGGACCAATTGTACATTGGTATTTTCCGTCGGACAGGCATTGCTGGCTGCAAAAGCCGGAGCGACTTACGTTTCGCCTTTTGTCGGACGTCTGGATGATATTTGCGAAGACGGGGTAGGACTTGTTGGTGATATTGTACGTATGTATCGCACCTATGATTACAAGACTCAGGTATTGGCGGCTTCTATCCGCAATACGAAGCACATCATCGAGTGTGTGGAGGTGGGAGCAGATGTGGCTACCTGTCCGTTGAGTGCTATCAAAGGGTTGTTGAATCATCCGCTGACTGATTCGGGATTGAAGAAATTTTTGGAAGATTATAAAAAGGTAAATGGATAATCGGATTTGAGAAACTAAGTTTTCTTCAAAGTTATATTGATAGAGGCTTCTGACATAAATGTATGTTAGAAGCCTTTTTTAGTTATTTTAATAATGTCAAACAACATAAAACTAAGACTTCTCGTTTATTCATCTTAATTTGTATCGTGTAATCTAACTAGTGATGTAAATAATGAATAAAAATGGATTTAGTCGA
>ULUR01002811.1_pt1 | contig 21232 bp, 18 predicted proteins | sample 1958651 | NCBI WGS metagenome assembly ULUR01 (sample SAMEA4835764, study PRJEB28245) | human gut metagenome | biome: gut microbiome; material: fecal sample | place: Denmark | collected 2008 | reverse complement strand
CAGTGTACAAAAACGCATTCGCTGCTTTTTCTGCGCCCGGCAGCACCGGCACGGCATTTGCGTGGATGATGCAGGAAAGTTTGCCGCCCATCATCTCATGCAGATGGCCGAGAAAGCTGAAGCCGGTCACATCCGTAGCAGCATGGACGTGATACTTGCGGCTGAGTTCTGCCGCCGTTTTGTTTAAGGTGGTCATGGAGCGGATAGCTGCTTCCATCTCCTCCGGGGCGGTCTCACCTACGCGGTTTGCCGTGCACAGCAGACCCACGCCTAAAGCCTTGGTCAATACCAGCTTATCACCGGGCACGCCGGTGTCGTTCGTATACATCCGGTGCGGGTCTACAAGGCCGGTCACTGAAAGGCCGTATTTTACCCCGCTGTCCGCGATGGAATGCCCGCCCGCAAGGCTGCCGCCGGCTTCTGCCACCTTTTCAGCACCGCCGCGCAAAATTTCGCCCAGTACGTTCAAGTCCATATCCTCCGGGAAACAGACCAGATTCAGTGCAGTCTTTACCTCGCCGCCCATGGCGTAGACATCGCTCAGGGCATTTGTGGCAGCGATCTGCCCAAAGGTGTAGGGGTCGTCCACCATCGGTGGAAAAAAGTCCACGGTCTGCACCAGCGCAATGTCGTCCGTAATGCGGTAGACTGCGGCATCATCCCGGCTGTCATAGCCGACCAGAAGATCCGGGTCTTTTTCGCCCCGGGGCAGCTTTTCCAGAATACGGCTCAACACTCCGGCACCCAGCTTTGCGGTGCAGCCGCCCCCGGTACAGAATACGATCTTATCTTCCTTGCTCATGCGCGTTCTTCCTCTTTGAAATGCGTCAGCACGCACTGTATGCCCTGCTGACGCAAAAGCTGTTGTATTTGTATGCCCTGCTGCTGCAGTTCCGGCGTATCAACCTGATTGAGCACAGCGTAAAACTCCCGGTCACCCACCGCCTTGCGGCCGCCCTGCGTGCTTGCAAGCAGCTGCGCCAACATGGCCGGCGTAAGGGGCGCATCCGGCGCAGCCGCTAAAAACTGCGGACGGATGGTTTCATAGCGGAAGCAGACCTCCCGCAAGGGCTTGCCCAGCGCCGAAAGCCCTGCTACCGCCAAAACGATATCGCTTTGGGGCAGCAGCACAGGCTCGTGCGCCGCCGGAACCTTGCAGGGGTGGTGCTTTGCACCGTCCGCTTCTATAAATACCGCATCTGCCTGCGCCATCCGGCGCAAAAGCTGCTGCGGCGGCAAAGTCAGCTTCCCGTTTTCTGCCGGAGTGCCGATCACTGCGTAGTGACCCGCTTGCCACAGAGTTGTAAGCGCTGCGTCATCCGGTGCATAGTAGGCTACCGATTGCCGGATGTGGGTGGTCGTCATCACAACCACCCGCCAGCCCTTGCGGGCACAGTGGTCTGCCATGGCATACAGCAGGGTGGTTTTGCCCCCGCCGCCTACCAGAGAAACGATATGCCCTTTCTCTGCCAGAAACGGAAGCTCTTTTTCGTTCAGCATCTGCTTTTAGTGCTTAGCTGCAACTGCCATTGCGATCTGCTCCGGGGTGATGGGCAGCTCGTAGAAGCGGGTGCCGATGGCGTTGTAGATGGCGTCCGAAATGGCGGGCAGCGGCGTATTGATGACCACCTCGCCGATGGACTTTGCACCAAAGGGGCCGTTGGGCTCGTAGCTATTCTCAAACTCCACATGGATGCGGCCGATATCGTTGCGGGCAGGGATCTTGTACTGGAACAGAGAGTTCTCCTCCGGGTAGCCGTTTTTGTCGTAGGTGATGTTTTCGGTCAGGGTCATACCGATGCCCTGCAAAATACCGCCCTCTGCCTGCACACGGGTCAGGTTGGGGTTTATGGGGGTGCCGCAGTCCACACAGGCGTCAAATTCCAGCACCTTCACCTCGCCGGTCTCGGTATCAACCTCTACTTCGGCAGCGCCCACCATATACGGCGGCGGCGACAAAGGCGAGGTGTGAGTCTCGGTGAATTCCAGCGGGATCTTATGGCCGAACTGAGAAGCAAAGGCGATATCGGACAGAGTCTTTTGGCGGGTGGGGTCGGCGCTTTCAAACACGACCTTGCCGTCAAACTCCACGGCATCCGCCGGGCATTCCAGCAGTTCCGCGCCCAGCTTGCAGATCTGTTCCCGCAGCTTCATGGCGCACTTTTCGGTGGCCTTGCCGGTGACATAGGTGGTGCTGGAAGCATAGGAGCCGGAATCGTAGGGCGAAGAATCCGTATCCGCGCTAAAGACGGTAATGTTATCCAGCGGGCAATCCAGCACCTCGGCGGCGATCTGCGCCAGCGTGGTGTCGCAGCCGGTGCCCATATCGGCAGCGCCGATCATCAGGGTATAGAACCCGTCATCGTTCAATTTGAGGGTAGCGCTGCCCACGTCCATGCCGGAAATGCCGGAGCCCTGCATGGCCATACCCATGCCCACGGCACGGATCTTGCCGTTACCCATATCCCGGGCGGGATACTTGTGCTCCCAGTCAATCATCTCGCGCACCTTGAGCACGCACCGGTCCAATGCGCAGCTGGTATTTACCGCGCCGTAATAGGCGGGCATCACATCGCCCTCCTGCACGGTGTTCTTCAGGCGCAGTGCAATGGGGTCCATGTTCAGCTTGTGTGCCAGCTCGTTGACCGCAGATTCCACCGCAAACAGACCTTGCGTAGCACCATAGCCGCGGTATGCACCAGCAGACATATGGTTAGTATATACCACATCGCTGACAAAGCGGAAGGCCTCGGCCTTGCCGTACAGCGGGATGGACTTGTGACCAGACAGACCCACAGTAGTGGGGCCATGCTCGCCGTAAGCGCCGGTGTTGGACAGAGTGTACAGGTCGATGCCCTTCACGATGCCGTCTCTGGTAGCGCCCAGACGGACGTGCATTTCCATCTCATGGCGCGGCGAAGAAGCCGTCTGGCTTTCCACCCGGCTGAAGATGAGCTTGGAAGGCTTTTTGGTCATCCACGTCACAAAGGCCGGGTACACCTCGCTGACGGCGGTCTGCTTTGCGCCAAAACCGCCGCCGATGCGGGGCTTGGAGACACGCACCATGGATTTGGGAATGTGCAGTGCATTGGCGATGTTGCGGCGGGCATGGAAAACGATCTGGGTAGAGCTGAGCACATTCAACCGCCCGTAAGTATCAATGGAGCAATAGGTGCGGAAAGTCTCCATCATAGCCTGCTGGCAGGCCTTGGTGTGGTACACATGGTCGATGACCACATCGCATCCGGCCAGCACAGCGTCAATATCGCCGCTGCCGCACGCATCGTGGGCGCAGAGGTTGCGCTTGTTGTCGGCACCCACGGGGGCAAGGCTTTCCCAGTTGTCCTCCGGGTGCACAAGGATGGGGTTATCCTTTGCGGTGTGGAAATCCAGAACAGCTTCCAGCACCTCGTAGTCTACTTTGATAAGCTTGAGCGCCTTATCTACGCACTTTTCATCTTTACCGGCTACGATAGCCACCACATCTCCCACAAAGCGGACATGACGGTCGATGAGCAGTCGGTCGTATGGACTGGCCTCCGGGTAGGTCTGGCCGGCCTGTGTGTAGCGGCGGGCATCCTGCGGCACATCCTCCCAAGTGAAGATGGCTTCGATGCCGGGCACCTTTTTGGCAACAGCGGTGTTGATGCTGCGGACGATGGCGTTTGCATGGGGCGAGCGCAGCAGCTTGACGATCAGGCAGTCCTGCGGGATGATATCATCCATATAAACAGGCTGGCCGGTGACCAGCTGCATCGCGTCTTTTTTGCGGAACGGTTTGTTGACGGTTTTCACTGTGCGCCCTCCTTCTGCTTTTTCCATGCCAGAAAGTTCATGATGCCGCGCAGCTGGCCTTCGTAGCCGGAGCAGCGGCACAGGTTTCCGGCAAGGTATTCCTTCACCTGCTCTTCAGTGGGGTACGGCTTCTCCCGGAACAGAGCCAGCGCGTTCATGATAAAGCCCGGGTTGCAGAAGCCGCACTGCTCTGCGCCCTGATCTGCGATAAAGGCACCAAACTCGGCGGCCTCCTGCTGCAAGCCCTCCAACGTGGTGATTTTATGCCCATCGGCACGGGCTGCCAGCACGGAGCAGGACAGCACAGGCTTATCGTCCATAAACACGGTGCACAGACCGCAGTTGGAGGTCTCGCAGCCGTGCTTGACGCTCTTGCAGCCGTGTGCGCGGACAAAATCGATCAAAAGCATATCCGGGGCGATCTCCTCGGATACCCGGACACCGTTCAATGTAAGTGTGATCTGCATTTACTTTTCCTCCTGCATTTTACGCTGTTCCAGTTCCAGCACCGCGCGCTTTGTCAGCACGCCTGCCAGATGCCTGCGGTACTCGGCGCTGCCGCGCATATTGGAGCCGGTAACGATCTGCGCCTTTATGCTTTCCGCAAACTGTGCGGCAAGCTGTTCTGCCGCAAGGGCAGGCTCTGCCGGGAGCTCGAACCGCACAGCGCGCAGCGGACGCGCACCAATGGCGATGCGGTAATCTCCGGTCTCCAACCGGGCAGCGGCGCAGGTCAGCACCGGAATATCGGTCTGACTGTTGCGCACCGACTGGTAATAGAGCTGCATCGGTGTCTTTTTTACGATCAGCCGCACCAGAACATCCCGGTCATAGGGGCGCTGGGCATATTCATGCAGCGGCAGGATACCGCCTTTGTACAGCTCTACATCACAGTCCATGGCTAGGAACATGGTCAGTACATCCGAAAAGCCGAACCGGCTGTAAATGCTGCCGCCCACGGTCGCCAGATTGCGCAGCTGTACGCCCACGATATGGCGCACAGTCTCCCGCATAGCACCATGAGTATAGGCGGCAAGCCCCGGATGCTGTTCCAGCTGACGCAGGGTGACCATAGCGCCGATGGAAAAGCTGTCCTCGGTCTCCTCAATGGTATCCAGTCCCAGACCGGAAAGGTCGATGGCGGTGCCGACATTGATGGTTTCCATCTTTAGCCAGATCATGCCGCCCAAAATGCGGTTTGGCTTTTTCTGGTTCAGCTGCCACGCTTCCTCCAGACTTTCTGCCCGCTTATATTCTCGGATCGTCATCATGTGCAGTACCTCTCTTTTCTATCGCTGCGATATCTCTTCTTTTATTTTAGCACAGCTTTCGGTATAATACTATTATAAAATGCTGCTGAAGGAGTGTTTTTGTATGAAGAAGTCGCTTACGGTCGGCTGTGTGATCATGGCTTCCGGGCTAAGCCGCCGGTTTGGCGCAAATAAACTGCTGGCAGATTTTTGCGGCCAGCCCATGCTCTGCCGGGCTTTTGCCGTCACTGCCACACCCGGTATCGCTGTCCGCATCGTGGTGACCCGCTCGGAAGATGTACAGGCACTGTGCAGGACGCAGGGCGTCCCGGTGCTGCTGCACAGCCTGCCCGGCCGCAATGATACCGTTCGGCTGGGGCTTTCGGCGCTGCTGGAGCAGCTGCCGGAACTGAGCGGCTGTATGTTTCTGCCCGGGGATCAGCCCCTGCTGTGCCGGGAGACGGTAGAAGCCATGACAGAGCGCTTTTGCCACGAACAGACATTCCCGGCAGAATGGCAAAAAGAAACAGAACGGGAGATCTTCCGTCTGGGTGCCGTGGCCGATAACGACCCGACACCTCTTGTTGGAAGTCCCGTTCTGTTTGGAAGCAGCTTCTTTTCAGAACTGCTCACCCTGCCGGAAAATAAAGGCGGCAACGTGCTGCTTAAAAAGTACCCTGCGCAGGTACGCACGGTCTGTATTGCAGCCCCTATGGAGCTGCTGGATGCAGACACCCCGGAGGTGTTGCAGCAGCTGGAAGTCCTTGCCCGGCAAAAAGGCTAAAGCTTACTCTGCCATATCGTTCTTGGGCAGCAGCACGTTCAGCAGGATCGCCACAAAGGCGGCTGGAACGATACCGGACTCGCCACAGATCAGCTGGAGAGCCTGCGGTGCCTGTGCCAGAATGCCGCTGTTGGCACCCATACCGTAGCCCACGCCCAGTGCCACAGACACGATGGTCAGGTGGCGCGGAGTCATCTTTTCCTTGGTGATCAGCTGGATGCCGCTGACCACGATGGAAGAGAACATCATAACGGCAGCACCGCCCAGAACGGCCTGCGGCATGATGGAGATCAGCGCGCCCAGCTTGGGGATCAGGCCGCAGAGGATCAGGAACACAGCGCCGGAAGCCAGTGCCATGCGGTTGACCACCTTGGTCATGGCCACCAGACCCACGTTCTGGCTGAAAGAGGTGTTGGGCAGCACGCCGAACAGTGCAGCAAAGGTAGAGCCGAGGCCATCACAGATGACGCCGCCGGACAGCTCCTTATCAGAGGGCTCACGGTTCATGCCGCCCTCCATCACGCCGGAGATATCGCCCACGGTCTCCACTGCGGTAACGATGAACATGATCAGCACCGGCAGGATCGCACGGGCATCAAATACCACCTTGACCGGCATCAGCTTGGGCACTGCGAACCAGGAAGCCTGCGCTACCTTGCTCCAGTTGAGCACCCATGCCTTGGTGAACTCTACGCCATCAGCAGTCACGCCAGTGGTGGGCAGTACCAGCCCCATGATGAAAGCAACCACATAACCGGCCAGAATACCGATAAGGATGGCAGAGGAACTGAGAAAACCGGTGGTCCAGTGCTTGAAGAACAGGATGACTACCAGCACGAACAGTGCCAGCAGCAGGTTTTCCACAGAGCCGAAGTCCTTGGCTTTGTTACCGCCACCGAAGGAGTTGATACCTACCGAAATCAGCGAAAGACCGATGGAAAGCACCACCGTGCCGGTGACCACCGGCGGGAAGAACCTACGCAGCGGCTTCAGGAAGAAGCCCAGCACGCTTTCAAAAATACCGCCGATGATAGATGCGCCCATAATCGCGCCATAGGCCAGCACACCGCCGCCCATCGTGCCAACAACGCTGTTGAACACGCCGATAAAACCGGAGCTGGTACCCATAATGATAGGTACTGCGCCGCCCACGGGTCCGATGGTGAACAGCTGCACCAGCGTGACGATACCTGCCACGAACATGGCGCTCTGCAGTAGGGTGACCTGCAGGTCTGCAAACTCGCCGCCTGCAATGCCGCAGGCGCTGGTGATGATCAGCAGCGGGGTCAGGTTGCCCACGAACATGGCGCAGACGTGCTGCAAGCCCAGCGGAATGGCCTGCCGCAGGGACATTTTGGCTTCAAACTGATAAGCCGCTTCTTCAAGCTTGACTTCCTTCAAAAATTCCACTCTCCTCAAGGTTTTAAAGGTTTATGCGGTTCGGATGCTTTGCAAAAAAGCGAAAATATTATAGCAAAATGCAGATAAGATGTAAAATAAGTATGACTTTTTACATGAAGAAATGCTGCATCCTATAAGCGAACTTTTCTCCGGCAGATAAGCAAAAAAGCAGGGTTTCCGTATGATTTGTCCCACCCTGTCGGGCTGGCAGCATACAGAATCCCCTGCTTTTTTCGTGCTTTTCTCTGTTTTTTGTGCGATACGGAAAAATTTGATTCTCTGAGGTCAGCGCAATCCATAATCCCGCAGACAACGCGTAAGACCGGTCTGTGTGGTGTCAAATACGATGCCCTGCGCCCGCAGCTTGCTGCAATCCATTGCAAGGTTCCGTGCCCAGTCGGCTTCCTGAATATCAACCGTGATCCCCAGTGTCTTAGCAAACTGCCGGGCGGTCAACACCATATTTTCAGCGTTCTCACTGCCGAAGTTATAGACCCCGCCGGGCAGGGTCAGGGCAGGCTCCAGCAGCGCCACCGTCTGACGGACATAGGTGATGCCCCGGAAATCCTGGACAGAAAAGCGGAGAGATTCTCCCCGCTGTGCCGCACGCAAAAGGTTCAGCAGCAGGTTGCCCCGGATGGGCAGCCGGTAGCCCGGCAGGTCGTACATCCATGTGGCGCGCAGCAACACGGCGCTCGGGCAGAGCGCCTGCACCTGCTGCTCCATTTCCAGCTTGCCCTGCCCATACACATTGGCAGGCTGCAGCGGAATGGTTTCCGGCAGTGGACCGGACTGCTCTACACCGGCATAGACCTGATCCGAGCTGAAAGCCACCAGCTTTGCGTCTGTTTCCGCTGCGGCACGGGCAAGCCAGACCGGCAGCTCCACATTGGCGCGGTAAGCCTGCTCCGGGTGGTCGGCGCAGTAACCGGTATCCGAAATAGCTGCGGTATGCAGAATGACATCCGGGCGCTGCTGAAAAATAGCCTGCCGCACGGCATCCTCCCCTGCTGCTGCCAAAAAGCCTTTGGGGAAGGCGCACAGCTCGTAACGCCCCGCCCATTGCTGCATCACGCGGGATCCTACAAAGCCGCCGGCACCGGTTACAAGGATCTTTTTCATTTTGTTCTCCTGTTATAAGATTTCAGATGAAAAATTCCAGCACGAACACCACGGCACAGCAGCCCGCAGCCACCTGAAACAGACTTGCGCCAAACCATGCGGCGGCAATGCCGACTACCAATGCAACAGCACCTGCTGCCGGGCTCTGCGTTGCCTGAATGATGGCCGGGAAGGTCATCACAGCCAGCGTCACATAGGGCACATAGTACAAAAACGACTGGATAAAGCGATTTTTGATAGGCTTGCGGATCAGCGTCAGCGGCAGAATGCGGATGGCATAAGATACCAGCGCCATGACCGCAATATAGATATAATTGTTATGCGTCATCTTCGTTTTCCTCCTGCCTGACCGGGAACAGCACCGCTGCTGCGCCGGAGATCGCCACCGTTAAAAGAATGGTGCGGGTACCCTCGGAGAGCGCCGAGATACCCGGCAGATAGCTGCACAGAAAGCTCAGCGCAAAGCTGATGACGACCAGCACTGCAACGATCCGATCCTTGCGAGCCGGCGGGATAATGATGGCTAAAAACATTCCGTACAGCGCCACACTCAGGGCACTGACCACCCGCAGCGGCAGCAGGTTGCCCGCTATAATGCCCAGCGCCGTACCGGAAGCCCAAGCCGGTGCCGCCAGCAGGATGGCTCCATAGGTATAGTACGGGTTCAGGCTGCCCGGGCGGGCGATGGTAATGCCAAACAGCTCGTCCGTGACATCGTAGCCGATGAGCAGCCGATGCCAGAAGGGCGTTTCCGGTGCAAAGCGCTGTGCCAGTGCACAGCTCATCAACAGATACCGCGCATTGGCGATCAGGGTGATGACTGCCACCTCAAAATAGGTGGCGTTTGCCATGATCAGCGCAAATGCGGCATATTCTCCTGCAGAGGCGTTGTTCAGCAGGCTGACAAGAAACCCCTGAAACGGCGTAAAGCCCGCCTTGCGCGCCGCAATGCCCAGCGAAAACGATACCGCAAAGTAGCCCAGCGCAATGGGCACACCGTCCCGCATTCCATCGCAGAACACCTTGCGGCTGAACTGATCCGCCCTTCCCGTTTGGACGAGCTGCGGCTCCAAAAGCCTCTGCTTCGATTCCATAGTTGATACTTCCCCTTTCCTATTTTGCAAACAACGGATCCTATTATACTCCCCTGCGGGCGGAGAAGGAAGGGGTTTAGGGCTTTTTTGTGCAAAATACTGCGTTTATCGCAATTTTCAAAAAAGTGCCTATCAAAACGGCATATTTGCGATATGCAGTTTGCGGATGTTGCTTGGGCATTAAAAATGCAAACTGCTATAAAAGGGTTACCGTTTGCTCTGATACAGGAGATGCTTTGAACGTTACAGTCTATTTGACCGTACCAGAAGAAAAAACACCCCGGGAGGTTTCGTTTTAACGGAACCCTCCGGGGTGATGGTGCTATTGGGGATTACTCGAGCTCGATTGTTGCAGGCGGCTTACCGGTGCAATCGTAGAACACGCGATTGACGTGCTTGACTTCGTTGACGATGCGGCTGGTGACAGTGCCCAGAACATCCCACGGCATATCGTAGCTTTCTGCGGTCATGAAATCAGTAGTGGTCACAGCGCGCAGCGCAACGGCGTAATCGTAGGTGCGCTCGTCGCCCATAACGCCAACGCTGTGCATATTGGTCAGCGCAGCGTAATACTGGCTGATCTCCTTATCCAGACCGGCCTTGGCGATTTCTTCGCGCCAGATGGCGTCAGCGTCCTGCACAATGGTGACCTTCTCGGGGGTCACCTCGCCGATGATGCGGATGCCCAGACCGGGGCCGGGGAACGGCTGACGGCTGACCAGATACTCGGGCAGACCCAGCTCGCGACCGGCCTGACGGACTTCGTCCTTGAACAGGTTGCGCAGAGGCTCCACCAGTTCCTTGAAGTCCACAGTATCGGGCAGGCCGCCCACGTTGTGGTGACTCTTGATGACGGTGGACTCGCCGCCCAGACCGCTCTCCACCACGTCTGGGTAGATGGTGCCCTGTGCAAGGAAGTCCACCTTGCCGATCTTCTTGGCCTCTTCCTCGAACACGCGGATGAACTCTTCGCCGATGATCTTGCGCTTGCGCTCCGGCTCGGTGACGCCCTTCAGCTTGCTGAAGTAGCGGTCGCGGGCATCCACACAGATGAAGTTGATGTCGAAGCCGTTGGCATTGCCCGGGCCAAAGACAGAGCAGACCTCTTCCTTTTCGTTCTTACGCAGCAGACCGTGGTCCACGAACACACAGGTCAGCTGCTTGCCGATGGCCTTGGCCAGCATAGCGGCCAGCACGGAGGAATCCACGCCGCCGGACAGTGCGCACAGCACCTTGCCCTCGCCGATGCGCTCCCGCAGAGCCTTGACATTGTTCTCTACAAAGGAATCCATCTTCCAGTCGCCGGAGCAGCCGCAGACGTTGTACACGAAGTTGCGCAGCATCTTCTTGCCCTCGGCGGTGTGCAGCACCTCCGGGTGGAACTGCACAGCGTACAGACCCTTTTCGGCATTTTCAACAGCTGCCACAGGGCAGTTTGCGGTGTGGGCAGTAATCTCAAAGCCGGGAGCTGCCTGCTCAATGTAGTCGTTGTGGCTCATCCAGCAGATGGTAGAGGGCTGCACATCGGTGAACAGCTTGCTCTCGGTGTTCACAAACACCTCGGTCTTGCCGTACTCACGCTCGGGAGCGCGGCAGACATGACCGCCCAGCAGGTGCATCATCAGCTGGCTGCCGTAGCAGATGCCCAGCACAGGCACGCCCCAGCTGAAGATCTCGGGGTCGATGGTGGGAGAATCCTCCAGATAAACGCTGTTGGGGCCGCCGGTGAAGATAATGCCCTTGGGATTCTTGGCCTTGATGACCGAAAGATCGGTTTTATAGGAATAGATCTCGCAGTAGACATTATTTTCTCGGACGCGGCGGGCAATCAGCTGATTGTACTGTCCGCCAAAGTCCAGCACGATGACAGTTTCATGCTGCATGATGTTTTCCTCCATTTTTAAGTGAGTTTCTACAGATAATTTTAGTATAGCACATCTTACAACAAAAAGCGACAGTTTTTGTGAAGTTTTCTGTTATTCTATTTTGCGGATCGGATGCCGCAGCACGGTTTTCAGCTTCTCCGGTGCAGTGCGGCGCGGGTCGCCCAGATAGATCTCGTGATGGAAGCGCGTGTCTGAAAAATCCGGGCAATATCCCTGCTCCGCTGCAAACGCATCCAGCTGCCGCAGGGTCTCCGGTTCGGTGTCATAGGAGCCGATGTGCATACATTGTACGCACAAGCCTTCATCGTAGGTGAAAAATTCCACCTTAGAAAAGTCCTTTTTCTTTTTGGCTGTGGCTTCCTGCACTGCCCAGTCAAATTCTGCACGGGTGACAAATTCCGGCAGACGGATCATAGAGGTCCAGATAAAAGTCTCCTTGTTGGAAAAATCCACGCCCTCTGCCCCGGGCTGATGCCACAATCCTTCCAGCGGCGGAACAACATATTCAAAATAGCCATCCATCTTATGGCTGCCCTTGTAGCTCATTTTAATGGTGAATGCAATGCCGTACAGCAGTTCCAGCGCTGCCTTGTATTCCCCTGCCGGGTCATTGGGGTCGCCCTTGCCCTGCACCGCCACAAAATTCATCGCAGGGACGGTGATGATTTGCGGTTTCTTCGGCGGGAGGTAAAATTCTTTATATTCCTTCTTATAGTCAAATGGCATCCTTCTTTTCTCCTTCCAACAGCTCACGCTGTTTCTTTTTGCTAAAGCCGCCCAGCACAAGCCGATAAGATTTTTCCAGCATCTCCCGCAGCAGTGCATCCGGCACGTTTCCATCTGCTTTTACAGAGTTCCAATGCACTTTGTTCATGTAGTAGCCCGGAATGATGTCCTCATACTGTCGGCGCAGAAAATCGCCCTCGGCGGGGTCTAGCTTGCAGGTAATATACACCGGCTTTCCCGTGGCATCATCCAGACAGACGGCTGCAAACATTTTGCCGCCGATGTGATATCTTATCCAGTTCCACTCTGCTTGTAAGTCTTTGGTAACGCTAGGCTTTTGTAAAAGCTCCGTGTCGATCCAGCTGTATTTCATGGCGACACCTCCGTTTTTTCTCAGTATAACTTATTCGGAAGCATTTGTAAACAAAAAGTTGTTGAATTTCACTCGTAATACGTCATCTCTGAAAAATTGACAGCAAAAAAGAGCCATCCGCTCAGAAAAAACGAACGGATAGCTCTTGTATTTAACGTTAAAATCAGATGGAAATAGTGTTGCACACATCCACCAGCACGGGGTCAAGGCTCTTGGTCATCTCCAAAGCCTCGTCCACGGGGTAGTCCACCAGCTTCTCGCCCTTCATGCCGACGATGCGGTTATACTTGCCCTGCTCCAGCAGGCAGACAGCCTGATAGCCCATGGCAGAAGCATTCACGCGGTCGCGCAGAGTGGGAGAGCCACCGCGCTGCACATGGCCCAGAATGGTTGCGCGGGAATCAATGCCGGTACGTGCCTGGATCTCGTTGGCGATCTCCTGTGCATGACCCACACCCTCGGCCACAATGATGATAAAGTGACGCTTGCCGGTCTTCTGGGTCTCGGCGATCTTATCCAGAATGTCGCGCTGCATATCGAATTCCTTCTCGGGCAGCAGCACAGCCATAGCGCCGGAGGCGATGGCCACGTTCAGAGCGATGTAACCGGCGTTGCGGCCCATGACCTCGACCACACTGCAGCGGTCGTGGCTCTGGGTGGTGTCGCGCAGCTTGTCGATCATTTCCAGCGCGGTGTTCATGGCGGTATCGTAGCCGATGGTGTAATCGGTGCAGCCGATATCGTTATCAATGGTGCCGGGCAGGCCGATCATGGGGATGCCGCGGTGTGCCAGTGCGCGGGCACCGCGGTAGGAGCCGTCGCCGCCAATAACGACCAGCGCATCAATGCCCAGCTCGCGGCACTTTTCAGCGCCCTTATCCTGACCTTCCTTGGTCTTGAACTCCAAGCAGCGTGCCGTATACAGAATGGTGCCGCCAGCAGAGATGATGTTAGAAACGCTGCGCAGGTTCATTTCAAAGCACTCGCCGTTCAGCAGGCCGTTGTAGCCGCGCTGAATGCCGATCATACGGAAGCCCTTATGCAGGCCGGTGCGTACCACAGCGCGCACAGCAGCGTTCATGCCGGGAGCATCACCACCGCTTGTAAGCACGCCAATCGTTTTGATTTGCTTTTCCATACGAGAGATTCCCTCCAATTTACAGTTCAGTTCTTCATTTACCCTTTTGCCTGTACCCTCTTCTTCCAGAAACAGGCCAGTTGCTTTGCAACAGCTTTGATTCGCCTTTAATGATTATAGCACACCCTCCAGACAAATTTCAATAGGGTTTTGAGACTTTATGCAAATCTATGCAGCACGATATAATAGCGTTATATCGCGTTATTTTTGCAGTTTATGCAACTCATCAAATTTAAAATCGCCCCATGCGGTGCCATTCGTGCACAAATATGTTATTTTGTTGCAACGTTTTCTGCGCCCAACAGCCGCTCCAGCTCTTTGAAGAAAAGCGGATGCCCGGAGGTGTAAAGCCGGCGCGGTGCTGCCAGCTTCTGCTTGGTATCTTCCAGATACAAAATCACCGGGATATCGCCATCGAAGATCTCCAACAGGTTCACCACTTTATCGTACTGGGGGCAGCTGCGGGACGGCAGACGGATGAACACCCGCCGGGCAGCGGTTTTGACAGGATCCGGGCGGCCTTTGTCCAAGCGGGTCGGGTCGTAGCTGTCGATGGGCAGAATGCTGTCTGCCAGCAGCTTGGAGGCTTCATCTTCCCGCACGGAAAGCCGACCGTCGATGACCACAACAGCGTTTTCCTGAATGGCATCCCGGAACCTGTCCAGCACCTTGGGGAACACGATCACCTCCATGGTACCGGTCAGATCCTCCACGCTGGTAAAGGCCATCATACTGTTGGATTTAGTCGTCATCATGCGGTTTTTGACCACAGCACACACAATGCGTACCTTCTCACCGTCCTTCACATGGGCATCCTCGCCGGTGAGGGCTTTGATAGTATGGGAGCCGATACGGGCAGACTTTTCCCGGTAAGCATCCAGCGGATGGCCGGACAGGTACAGACCGCTGACCTCTTTTTCCTGCTGCAGCAGCTCGGCAGGAGTATACTCTGCCAAGGGACGGATCTCGTAGACATCCTCCTGCGGGCCTTGCTGCACTTCCCCGCTCATGACGGAGAACAGATCCAGCTGCCCTTCCAGATTGCGGCGGGAGTCGGTCTCGATGCTCTTGAGGATGCCCTCTACCGCCTCCACCATACTGTGGCGGTTGGAACCAAAGCAGTCAAAGGCACCGGCTTTGATCAGGCTTTCCACTGAGCGGCGGTTCAGCTCGCTGCCGTGCATCCGCTTGCAGAAATCGTAAAGGCTGGTGTAGGGCTTTTCCCTGCGCTCAGTAACTGCGTTCTCGATGAGGTTGCGGCCCACATTTTTCACGGCATTCAGGCCAAAACGGATCTGACCGTTATCATCGGCGGTAAAGCCGCCGTTGGAGATGTTCACGTCCGGCGGCAGCACCTTGATGCCCAAACGGGCGCACTCGCCGGAATATTCAATGACCTTATCCGTATTATCCAGCACGCTGGTGAGCAATGCTGCCATGAACTGGCTGGGATAATGGCACTTGAGATAAGCGGTCTGGAAAGCCACATAAGCGTAGCAGGCCGCATGGCTCTTGTTGAAGGCGTAGGACGCAAAGCTGGACATTTCGTCGTAGATCTGGTTTGCTACCTGCTCCGGGATGCCGTTGGCAACGCAGCCCGGACACTCGTGACCGGGCTCGGTGCAGCCGTGCACAAAGTGCTCCCGCTCGGCTTCCATGACGGCGTGCTTCTTTTTGCTCATGGCACGGCGGACGTTATCTGCCTGCCCGAAGGAGAAACCCGCCAGCTCCCGGAAGATCTGCATGACCTGCTCCTGATAGACGATGCAGCCGTTGGTCACATCCAGAATGTGCGCCAGCTGCGGGGTCTTGTAGCTGATTTTGTCCGGCTCGTGCCGGTTGCGCAGATAGGTGGGAATGGAGTCCATGGGGCCCGGGCGGTACAGACTGATCAGAGCGATGACATCTTCAAGATTCTGCGGCTGCAAGCCCACAAGCACCTGCTTCATGCCGGAGGATTCCAGCTGGAACACGCCCTCGGTATCGCCCTGACCCAGCATTTTATAGGTGTCCGGGTCATCATAATCCAGCTTTCGGATGGAGAACTCCGGGTGCTGCTTTTGCACCGCAACCTCTGCGTCCCGGATGACGGTCAAAGTGCGCAAGCCCAGAAAGTCCATCTTCAAAAGACCCAGTTCTTCGATCTCGGTCATGTTGAACTGGGTCACCGGCAGGCCGTCGTTGGTGGCAAGCGGCAGATAGTAATCGGTGGGTTCCGGCGTGATGACCACGCCTGCCGCATGGGTGGAGGCGTGCCGGGGCATACCCTCCACCTTCAGTGCGGTGTCGATGAGCTCGGTCACCTGCGGGTCGGTATCGTAGAGCTTTTTCAGCTCGCTGGAAACCTCCAACGCCCGCTTCAGGGTCATTTTCAGTTCCATGGGCACAAGCTTTGCTACCACGTCCACCTGCTGGTACGGGATGCCCATCACGCGGCCCACATCCCGGATGGCGTTGCGTGCGGCCATAGTACCAAAGGTAACGATCTGCGCCACATGGTCCGCACCGTATTTGCGGTTGACGTAGTCGATGACCTCCTGTCGGCGCTCGTAACAGAAGTCCACGTCAAAATCCGGCATGCTGACGCGCTCGGGGTTCAAAAAGCGCTCGAAAATCAGGTTATAGCGGATGGGGTCGATATCTGTGATGCCCACACAGTAGGCGGCAATACTGCCCGCGCCGGAACCACGTCCCGGCCCTACCGGGATGCCCTGACTTTTTGCAAAATTGATATAGTCCCACACGATGAGGTAGTAGTTGGTATACCCCATGGTCTTGACAACACCGATCTCGTATTTCAGGCGGTCGATGTTGGCCTGCGGCACATCCGGGCCGTAGCGGCGCTCCAAGCCGTCCCAGCAGAGTTTTTCAAAGTAGGCCTGATTGTCCATGCCGTCCGGGGCTTTGTAGTAAGGGATCTTGGTGTGACCGAACTCAAAGTCAAAATTGCACTGCTCGGCGATCTTTGCCGTGTTGGCGCAGGCTTCCGGCACCATGGAGAACAGCTCGTACATCTCGTCTGTGGTCTTGACGTAGAATTCATCAGTCTGGAACTCCATGCGGTCGGCATCCTGAATGGTCTTACCGGTCTGGATGCACAGCAGGATGCTTTGCATCTTGGCGTCCTCTTTGCGCAGATAATGGGCGTCGTTGGTGGCTGCCATGTGGATGCCCGTCTCCCGGGAAAGCTTGATAAGCTGCGGCAGAACGGTGGTATCCTCCTTCAAGCCGTGATCCTGCAATTCGATGTAGTAATTCTCTGCACCGAACAGATCCCGGTACCACAGTGCCGTCGCCTTTGCGCGCTCGTAGTCTCCTGCCAGAATGGCCTGCGGGATCTCGCCCGCCAGACAGGCCGAAAGGCAGATAAGTCCCTCGTGGTATTGCTCCAAAAGCTGCTTATCCACGCGGGGTTTGGAGTAAAAGCCCTCCACGAAACCGGCAGAGACCATTTTTATCAGGTTCTTATAGCCGGTCTCGTTTTTGCACAATAAGATCAGGTGGTTATTGCCGTCTATCTTATTTACCTTATCAAAGCGGGTGCGGGTGGCAACATAGACTTCACACCCGATGATGGGCTTGATGCCCGCCTTTTTAGCTGCTTTATAAAACTGCACACAACCGTACATTACGCCGTGGTCGGTGCAGGCAATGGCGGTCTGTCCGCACTCCTTCACCCGCTCCATCAGCTGGTCGATACGGCAAGCACCGTCCAGTAGGCTGTATTCCGTATGGATATGCAGGTGGGCAAAGGGACGGGTATTTGCGGTGGGTTCACTCATTGTACTGCCTCCTGTCCCTCCTGCTGGCGCTGGCGCAGATTTTCCGCCAGTGCCTCCAGTTTTTTCATCCGGTGTGATAAGCCGGATTTGCTCACCGCCGGGTCAAAGCAGCCGCACAGCGCGGTAAGCGAAAGATCCGGGTATTGCAGACGCTTTTCCGCTGCCTGCTGCAATACTTCCGGCAAAGTTTCCAGCGCGTGCTGCTCCTGCAAATAGCGGATGGCTTTCAAGGTCTGGGCGTTTGCCCGCGCCGTTTTGCCAAGGTTTGCGGTATCGCAGTTCGTCTGCCGGTTGGTCTGGTTGCGCACCTGCTTGAACGCCTTGAGCACGCTAATTTGCGTTGCGGCATCCGCAGCGCCCATAAAGCGGAGCAAGCGCTCCACGTTGGCACCGGTCTTAACGTAGATCAGGTTCACGCCGTTGCGGCGGGTGCGGTGGGGCGCAAACTCGTGCTCAGCGAGCAGTGCTTCAAAATCCCGGGCGAGGTTCGTCCGGGAGGTAAGAAATTCCAGATTATATTCCTTTTGCGGGTCGGTGACCGTGCCGCTGCACAGAAAAGCCATGGCGATATAGGCGCTGACGCAGGTCTGGCAGCGGATGAGCCCGGGGTCGATCTGCAAACTGGTCTCCCTGCCGGTGGTGCCAAACAGCTCGTGCAGGCGTGCTACCTGCTCCGCATCGCGGATATTGAACTCGTACAGCACACCGCTGGCGCGGGGCTTTTCCAAGATCTCGCCCCGGATGCCGCAGCGGGCAAACAGCTGCTGTGCCAGCTGCACCGTATGGGGCTGCTCGGTTTGCAGCACAAGGCCGCGGGCATCAAAGTATTTGGCAAAGCAGGCAATGCCATAGGCAGCTGCACGCACACAGCATTCCTTGGTGGGGCTGCGCTGCGCGATCTCCTCCCGCGCACTGGATGCAAAACTCATAGTAGTTCCTCTGTTTTCAGCGCACGGCATCCCGGTGCTGCACCCCGGGCTCATACTCTAGAGCGGTGCAGTATTCCGCAAGCTTGCGTGCGAATGTGATGGAGCGGTGCTTGCCGCCCGTGCAGCCCACCGCAATGGTCAGCTGGCTTTTGCCTTCCTTGACATAGAGCGGCAGGGCGTACTGCAAAAAGTTCTCGTACCGGTGCAACAGCTCCTGTGCTTCGGGGTGGCTCATGACAAAATCCACCACCTCCTGATCCAGTCCGGTCTTGTGCTTCAGTTCCGGCACATAGAAGGGGTTGGGCAGGCAGCGCACATCCAGCACAAGGTCGGCTTCCGGCGGCAGACCAAACTTGAATCCGAAGGACATGATGGTGAGCCGCATGGCATTTTTTGCCCCGCCGTTTTTCATGAACAGATCGCAGATACGCTCTTTATTCTGGGAGGTGGAGAGCAGGCCGGTATTGATGGTATAGTTTGCACGTTCCTTTAAGGGCTGCAGGATCTGCCGCTCCTTCAAAAAGGCATCCCGGGTGGAGATGCCTTCTGCAATGCTGATGGGGTGGCGGCGGCGGGTCTCGCTGTAACGGCGCATCAGCACATCGTCCGGTGCATCCAGAAACAGGATCTTATAGGGTGTTTTCTGGTCATCCAGCTGCTGCAGGGCAGTCTCGATCTGTTCCCTGCTGCGGCAGCCGCGCACATCCATGGAAAGCGCCACCCGCTCCAACTGGTTGTCGCCCGCCTTGGAAAACGCCGTAATGCTGGGCAGCAGCCCCGCCGGGACGTTATCGATGCAGAAAAATCCGATATCCTCCAGTGCATTCATAGCCACAGACTTTCCCGCACCGGAAAGTCCGCTGACGATCAACAGCTCCATCTGTGTTCCCCACTCCTTCTATTCCCGCAGCTCAGCGCACTACGCGGATCTCTTTTTCCAGATCATAGCCGGTCTTTTCTTTTACGATGGTACGTACTTCCTCGCACAGTGCCAGCACATCAGCGCAGCTCGCGCCGCCAAGGTTCACCACAAAGCCGCAGTGCTTCTCGCTGACGGCGGCACCGCCGTGCCGGTAGCCCCGCAGACCGCACTGGTCGATGAGGGCAGCGGCAAAAGCACCCACCGGGCGCTTGAAAGTGCTGCCGGCGCTGGGCTTATCCAGCGGCTGCTTGTCCAGCCGTTTTGCCATAAGCTCGTCCATTTTAGCGCGGATGGCTTCCGGCTCGCCCTGGGTCAGGGCAAACTGCGCTGAAAGGATGCAGCCGCCGTTTTCTTCAAAAATGCTGTGGCGGTAGCGCAGGTCAAGCTCCGATGCCGCCGCCTCTTTCACTTCGCCTTCGGCGGTAAGGTACTGCACCGTGGTCAGCACGTCCTTCATCTCACCGCCGTAGGCACCGGCGTTCATGTAGACTGCGCCGCCCACCGTGCCGGGGATGCCATAAGCAAATTCCAGCCCGGTCAGGCCGTGTTCCAGCGCCGTTTTGCACAGTGCCGAAAGCCGCACGCCCGCCCCGGCGGTGAGCTGTGTGCCGTGCACCTCCACAGCGTCCTGCATGGAGGAAACATCCAGCACTGCGCCGTTGTAGCCTTCGTCGGCAAACAGGATATTACTGCCATTGCCCAGCAGATAATACCGGACGCCCTGCGCCTTGCACAAGGCAACGGCGCGGCAAAGCTGCGCCCGGTCTGTCGGCTGCACGAACAGCCGCGCCGGGCCGCCGATTTTAAAGGTACAATGCGCCGCCAGCGGCTCGTTTTCTTTATAAGCAATGCCTGCTGCGGTCAGCAGCTGCTTGAGTTGTTCCATAGGGTCAGGCTCCTTTTTATAGAGAGTTTCAGTCCATTTTGTCATCCAGTCCCAGCCGGATCAGCAGCTCCTTGGCTGCGTTATAGCCCATCTTCTTCTGGCGGTTATTGATGGCTGCGGTCTCCAGCACCACAGCCAGATTACGGCCGGGAGAGACCGGGATGCTGGTGCTGGGAATGCTCACGCCCAGAATGTCGTAGTATTCGCTTTCCAGACCGGTGCGCTGGTAGTTCTTGGTGGGGTCCCACGCTTCCAGCTGCACCACCAGATCCAAGCTTTCGCTCAGCTTGACAGCACCCACGCCGTACACACGAGCCACGTTGACGATGCCGATGCCGCGCAGCTCGATGAAGTGGCGGATGTTTTCCGGTGCAGTGCCCATGATCTGACGGTTGGACACCTTGCGCAGCTCCACGGCGTCATCTGCCACCAGACGGTGGCCGCGCTTGACCAGCTCAATGGCCAGCTCGCTTTTGCCGATGCCGCTGTCGCCAAGGATCAGGATGCCCTCGCCGTACACCTCCACCAGCACGCCGTGCCGGGTGATGCGGGGCGCAAGCTCCAGATTCAGCACGCTGATCAGGCTGCCCATCAGGGTGCAGGTCGTCTCGTTGGAGCGCAGCAGGGCGACCGCGTGCTTCTGCGCCAGTTCCTGCATCTCCGGGAAAGGCGCCAGCTCCTCGCTGCGGCAGACGATGACCGCCGGGGGCTGCTGCCGGAACAGCTGCTCCAGCGCTTCGTAGCGCTTTTCTGCCGTCAGACCGGACAGAAAGTTCATCTCTGCCAGACCCATGATCTGCAGGCGGAGCTTATCGAAGTAATCATAGTAGCCCGCCAGAAACAGACCCGGGCGGTTGACCTCAGCGATCTCCACGCTGATCTCATCCAGCGCCCGGGGGGTGTATACTACTTCCATGCTGACGCGGTCGGTCAGCGTTTTAAGCGAAACATTGAACGTACCCATCCTGGTTCCTCCTGTATCCTATTGCCGCGCCGTGCTGCGGGCACTCTTATTCTTATTATAATAAAATTTGGCGTCAAATACAACGCCCGGGGCGCTGTTTTTGTACTGCAGGCAGGAAACCGACGCTGCATCGCTGCCCGTGCACAGGATTTTTACATTTTTCTTACTTTACATGGGTTT